>Ga0180074_1000165_pt1 | contig 13775 bp, 13 predicted proteins | sample EasRiv366_16_10D_FD_121773 | JGI IMG/M metagenome (GOLD analysis project Ga0180074, IMG submission 121773) | Soil microbial communities from meander-bound floodplain in the East River, Colorado, USA - East River metaG ERMLT366_16_10D | ecosystem: Environmental > Terrestrial > Soil > Floodplain ...
CTGCGCGTTAAGCGGCCACGTCACCACACGGATCAGGATCGTGAACAGGATGATCGCCAGGCCAAAGTTATGCCCGACAATGCCGTAGATAAAGATCATCACATTGACCATGATGGCGACCACGGCATCCCAATTGGTGAATGCCAGAACTAGCACAGCGATCACCGCAACGGTTTTCAACGTTTCAGTGGAAAAACCTTGGGGCAATTGAGCTGGCTGTGCCGGTGTTTGTGGCGCGGGTGTTTTATTATTTGTATTCTTCATAAATTCTCTTTACTTTCCCGCCGGGAAAGTCCATTTTTGATCGCCTTCATCGTCCAAGGCGATCAGATAATAATCTGATTCAATATAGGAGACAAGCACATACCCGCCCGCAGATACAGGCGTGGTATAGGCTTTCCCCTTGTCAGGCGCACCATGCCACAGTTTCACGTCACCAGCGCCATCTACAAAATAGACATTTCCAGACTCTGTCACCAGCAAAATACCATCATTATAAACAAGGGGGCTCGCAGTGATCGCGCTATCTGGTTGTACTGGTTCCCAGTTCAGGCTGCCGGTTTTCGTATTGTAAGAATAGAAATACCCATCGATATCGCTGAAGTAAATGTTATCACCAGCAGCGATCGGCGTACCCCAGATCCAGCCATTGGTATCCAGCACAGGCTCATGTTTGCCGTTGACAGGGTCAAATTTTTCGAGTTGCTTGGCAAGCGAGCCCACATACAACATGCCATCTGAACCAAGTACCATACTGCCTGGAACGGCGCCGCCCAGATCTTCATGCCATACGATCTTATATGTTTCCAGGTCAATCGCAAAGATGCTATGATCAAGGGACGTGACAAAAATATATTTGCCGTCCGTTACCGGTTGTGCCCAGAGGCGACCGGTCTGTTCCTTAGATTCTGAGGACGGTTCGATCACCTTGATGGCTTGCTTGACCGACTTGCCATCCTGCAGGTCAAGCACATAGATCTTGCCATCAGAGTTGGGGGCGAATAAACGGTCACCCACCACGAGTGGTGCAGCAATCCAGTGACCCTTTGCGTCTGTAAATTTCCAGGCAATGCCCGGGGTTGGTTTTTGGGGATCAGCAATATCGTTGGGATCCACGGCGAACATGGCATGGTCATTGCCAGAACTGACAATGATAACCAGCCCATCTTCAGTGACCACGGGCGTAGTCACAAAAAGTTTGGGGCTCCCCCCAAAAATAGCCAAACCACCGGATTTCTCACCGGCAAAACTCCATAGTTCCTTGCCGCTTGTCACATCAATGGCATGTACAGCGCTGGTATTTGCCAGGTACGCTACTTCGTTAGCCACAGACAAACCGGGCCAGGTGGTGGAACCGACACAGCCGCTCAACAACACAGCCGCGAGCAGCATAATGGTTACAAACAAAATTTTCTTTCTCATTGAAAAATCGTACTCCTATCGAACGGGGTCGTAGCCCCCGGGGTTAAACGGGTTACATCTCAGCACACGCCAAATTGCCATGGCTGAGCCTTTGAGCGCACCATACTTATACACTGCTTGATATCCATAATGCGAACAGGATGGATAAAAGCGGCAGGTATTGGCAGGGATACCCTTTGAAATTGTCATTTGGTAGAGACGGAAAAGAGCCAGCACTGCAATGCGCGGTACATTCCAAAGCGTACGCGGCATATCACGCAGACGCGGTTCATTGGAATAGTCATGCAGGTGAAATTCAGGATTCATGCTTGGGGGTTAAAACTTTCGCGCGCTGTAAAAGGTTTAGCAGGGCGCGTTGAGTATCCTCGATTGTGGCAGACACAAGTGCAGGACGGGCGATCAGGATCAAGTCCGAACCAGAAGCGATATTTGGGATCAGACTCCGCATTACTTCACGCAAGAGTCGTTTTGCTCGATTCCGATAGACAGCGGTCCCAACTGCCTTCCCAGCCGCTACCCCCACACGCACACGCGGCTGGTCATTATTCTGCACAATCAACACAACAAGCGGGTGGGCATAGGACTTGCCATCACGCCGCACCCGCTTGAAGTCTTCAGACCGGGTCAGACGGAAACTTCTCTGCACCCGCGCCTCTACACGCTACTTACCAGCGAATCTTTTTAACATGTTCGTTGGCAGTCACTGTCAATCTATGGCGACCACGCAAACGGCGGCGCTTAAGCACTTCACGCCCGTCAGCGGTGGACATGCGTTTGCGGAAACCATGCACGCGCAGACGGCGGCGGATCTTCGGTTGATACGTACGTTTAGGCATTCTTCGTTCCTCATTTCAAAATAATAGCAGATACTGCTTTTCAGACAAGCACGGTATTATACCGTAAGGGTTCTGATTCGGTCAATTTGGATTCAAGACCGATTCCGCTTCGCGCCAGCCTTTGCCTGCCTCTGTCCAATGAGCAGTTTCTACTCTGATTCTTTCTTCCCTTTGCGTGCAGGGTATACCGGATGCGCCAGCAGATCTGCCAATTTCTGAGCGCCCTCCGGGCTGGCCACGGCGATGATCTCATCATTTTCCTGTAACGTGCTATCACCACGCGGCAGGGTCATTACGCCATCGCGGATGATCGCCGCGATCACACAATATTCCGCCAGACCCATATCCTTGAGTTGAATACCAATGCCCTTGGCACCTGGTGGCACTTTCTCTTCCACTACCGAATAACGCCCACGCCGGATCTTGAAGATCGTCATCATATCGCCAAGTGACATTTCCTCTTGAATGAGATGCGCGAGCACATCGGCTGAATTTAAAGCCACATCCACCTGGAATTTTTCATTGAACAACCAGGCATTGTTTGGGTTGTTCACGCGCGCAATGGTGCGCGGCACCTCGAACATGGTCTTGGCAAGATGACACAAAACCAGGTTGGTGGCGTCGGTGCTGGTCACCGCGGCGATGGCATGCGCATCACGCAACCCGGCGGCTTCAAGGACACTGGGATCAACCGGGTTGCCTTCATAGATCACCTCGGTAGGTAATTCCTGATGCAAATGCGTTAACAGTTCGCGACGGTTTTCGATCAGACGAACTTTGTAATTTTGGTTGATCAATAAATTAGCAAGTCGTGCGCCCGTGCGCCCGCCGCCAGCAATGAGTACGAACATATTACACCTCCGCCTTCAAACGTGCTGTCAATGCGCCAATCCCTTCGAATGTGGAACTGACATTGAGCAGGTCACCGGTTTGTAACTTGGTGCTCATCTCAGGCAGGGACGCTCTGCCCGCCCGCGCCAGAGCAACCGGATAACATTGTTTTAGTGAATCGAGCAATTCGCCCAGGGTGCGACCGTTCCAGTTTTCAGGGATCAGCATCTCGTACACTTCCACTTCGCCATTCCCTGCTGAATAGACCGCTTTTTGCGTGGGGTTCATCAACAACTCTTCCACACGTTGCGCCCCCCAATATGTGGAACCAACAGTTTGCAAACCAAACGCTTCAATGATCGACCGCAGATTCGGATCATAGTTACGGGCAACAACATTTGGCACGTTATAAAATGTGATCGCGGTATGTGCTACGACTGCATTCAAAGTATCTGAATTTGTAACCGCCGCCAACCCATCTGCTTCACGAATACCGGCGCGTTCCAGCACGCTTTCAGCCAACCCTTCGCCTTCCAATGTGCGACCACGGAAATCAGGATGCAGACGATTGAAAGCCTCTTTTCGACTGTCCACAACTACAACCTGGTGACCGCTGGCAAACAAGTGATATGCCAACTCTGCGCCCACACGACCGCAACCGACGACAATAAAGTTCATAATGTATGCTCCTTCTCTTCATGGACATGATAGGGCACATCGGTAACGACGACCCCATGCTTTGATAATAATTCCTGGCGCAGCAGTTCCGCCGTCCGCATGTGTAGCGCATAATGCCAGCGTTTCGATGGCATGAACTGCGGCACGACAATGGTGATGGTTTCATTCGGCTGGCGATGGTCAATGATGTCTTCAAGATAGACCAGCAACGGCTCGAGCAAGAGACGGAAAGGAGAATCCAGAATGACTAAACGCGTTCCATCTCCCCAAGATTTCCACTTCTTTTGCACCTTTTCAGTTTCGGATGCCTCAAGCGAAATATGAACGGCAGTCACATCATCAGATAACAACTTGGCATAGCGCAATGCTTCCAAGGTTCCCTGATGCACACCACTAACCGGCAGAATAACGCGGTGGCGTGTTTGACGGGCAGGCAAACCTTTAAATTTATCGAGGGAAAGATTTTTGGCAAGATCTTTGTAATGATAATGGATGGTAAAGAAAAATTTTACCAACAAGGGCGTCAGGATCAATACTACCCATGCGCCTTCACGGAATTTTGTAACTGCAAACACGATCATCACGATGGCAGTACAAACTGCGCCAAAGCCGTTGATAACCATTTTGTATTGCCAACCCTTCTCATACGTGAGGGTTGAACCAGGCTCAACAATTTTCTCGCCTTCCTTGAGATGCCCTGACTTCCACCAGCGGCGCGCCATACCCGCCTGAGATAAGGTGAACGAAAGAAATACGCCGATGGCATACAATGGAATTAGCTTGGTTACACTTGCCTGAAAGATGACGATCAGCAAACAAGCAATGACCGAAAGCGTAACAATCCCGTTTGAATAAACCAAACGACTGCCGCGGAACGTTAATTGTTTGGGCAAAAAGCCGTCGCCTGCATGCAAAGCGCCAAGACGCGGGAAATCTGCAAATGCTGTGTTTGCCGCCATGATGAGGATGACGGTCGTGCCCCAGATCAATGCCAGATAAGGAAGCCCGCGGCTGCCATAGACGGTGCGCGCCAGTTGCGAGATGATGGTCTCTTGTTCAGAGAAGACCGCGCCGATCTGTCCGGTTAGGTATGAAATACCAAGGAACAATGTCCCCAGGATGATCGACATCCAAATCAATGTGATACCCGCATTACGGCTGCGCGGTTCCTTGAACGCAGTAATGCCATTCGAGATCGCTTCCACACCTGTCAACGCAGTAGTCCCATTGGCAAAGGCGTGCAAAATAATAAAGGGCGTGAGCGCACCAACTGTATGTAAAATATGCAATTCTGGAGGATCTATAACTGTACCCAGTGAACCCGTTAGGAACTTGATCATGCCATAGCCCACCGTAACCAACATCACGATGATAAAGAAGTAGGTCGGGATGGCAAATGCTGTACCTGACTCTTTCACACCGCGCAGGTTAATGAGCATAACAAGTAACACTGCGCCAACAGCAAGCCAAACACGGTAAGTGTAAAGAACAGGGTATGCAGAAACGATCTGGGCAACGCCCGATGAAACAGATACAGCGACTGTAAGAATGTAGTCGGTCAACAAAGCGGCGCCTGCTGTTTGGGCAGGACCTTCACCGAGATTATCACGCGCAACAATATAAGCGCCACCGCCGCCCGGATAGGCATGGATGGTCTGTTCATAAGAAATTGTTACGATGATCAACAAGGCAACGATGGCAAGGGAAACGGGGAAGACATAGCCGACTGCCATGCCTCCGCTGACCACTGCCAGCACGCCTAAAATTTCCTGGGTGGCGTAAGCAGTGGATGAAAGCGCATCTGACGCAAAGACAGCCAGCCCAACTTTCTTACCGATGGTCTGATGCGGGGCATCGGCTGTGGATAAAGGCCGCCCGATCAGGTAATGCTCAAGCGAGCGCGGCGGTTCGTAGTCGGACTCCCGCCGCATGATTTCAGTTTGATTATTTTCAGGGGTTAACATGGTTTTCTCTCAATCTAACAAAAAGACACCCCCGCACTAAGGCGAGGAGTTGTAAAGATTATAGTACAAATCATGGAATCAGGAATAAGCCTAAGGAATCTGATAAGGTACGTCTGTAATGACGACACCGGGTTTTGAAAGCAATTCCTTGCGCAGCATATCGGCCGTCTGCATGTGCAGGGCGTTAAAAACTTTTTTGGATGGAATGAATTGCGGCACTACGATCGTAATCGTTTCGTTGGGCTGTCGGTTGGCTATAATTTCTTCGATGTATGCCAACAACGGTTCAAGAAAGAGGCGATATGGCGAATCCACGATCACAAGCCGTGTGCCACCACCCCACGTCAGCCATTTCTTTCGAACCTTCTCGGTTTCATCTGGTTCCATCGATACGTGAACGGCGGTAATATCATCTGACAACATACGCGCATAACGCAGCGCAGCCAGTGTCCCTTGATGAATGTTGCTCAGCGGAACGATAACACGATGTCTTCCCATATATGGTGGGGGCTCACCATATTTTTCAAGCGAGAGACCACGCGCCAAATTGGAATAATGACGATGGATCATCCAAAAAACAGCCATCAGGCTGGGGGTCAGAATCAGAACGACCCAGGCGCCATCAACGAATTTTGTTACAGAGAAGACGATCATCACGATAAAAGTACAGACGGAACCAAATCCGTTGACAAACATCTTGGTTCTCCAGCCCTTTTCATACCGCAGCGTGGAGCCACGCTCAACGATCTCTTCGCCCGCTTTGAGTTGTCCAATCTTCCGCCAACGTAATGCCATCCCGCCTTGAGAAAGCGTGAACGAAAGGAATACACCAATCGCATAGAGTGGAATTAAACGTGTCACACTGGCTTGGAAAATAACAATCAGCAGGGATGCGATTAGCGCCAATGCAATGATGCCACGCGAGTAAACAAGCCGACTGCCGCGATACGTTAACTGGCGCGGCAGAAAACCATCTTTGGCGGCCAGCGCACTCAAGCGTGGAAAATCAGCAAAGGCTGTATTGGCAGCCATAATGAGAATTACCGTTGTGCCACCGATTAGGGCAAGATACATAATGCCCTGCCCATGGAAGATCGTTTCTGCGAGTTGAGAGATGACAGTTACGGTCTCAGAAGGAACCGCGCCGATTTCCTTGGCAAGGAACGAAATACTCAGGAAGAGCGAACCCAGAATGATGGACATCCATATCAAGGTGATGCCCGCATTTTTACTACGTGGTTCTTTAAACGCCGTAATGCCATTGGAGATGGCTTCCACGCCAGTCAACGCAGTAGTACCGCTTGCAAACGCGTGTAAGATCAGGAACGGTGTGATAGCCGCAACGGTCTCAAGGGTCTCCACTTCAAGTGGATTAATAACAGTTCCCAATGTACCCGTCAGATAACGAAACATGCCAATGCCAACTGTGATGAACATCATAACTACGAAGAAATAGGTTGGGACCGCAAATGCACTGCCCGACTCTTTTACACCACGCAGGTTCATTAGCATAACTAAAATCACAAAGGTAATACCAATTTCAACCCGATAGTCAAATAATTTTGGATACGCCGAAATAATTTGCGCCACCCCTGAAGAGACCGAAACTGACACAGTTAAGATGTAATCCGTCAACAACGCCGCTGCCGCCATGAGCGCAGAAACATTCCCGATGTTATCGCGCGCCACAATATAGGCGCCGCCGCCATCGGGATAGGCATGGATGGTCTGCTCGTAGGATAGTGTCACGATGGTCAGTAAAATAACAATCGCGATCGAAATCGGAAACACATATCCAAACGCACCACTACCAGCCGCAGCCAGAATGACTAATATTTCCTGTGTAGCATACGCCGTGGATGACAACGCGTCAGATGCGAACACAGCCAAACCGATGCGCTTACCAATCGTTTGATGCGGCGCATCGGCAGTTTGCAACGGACGACCAATAAGGAAATGCCCTATATTGCGTGTCGGTTCTTTTTCCGCAGTGCGGTGGATGAATGAAGTATCTTTATTATCTTTAGGACTAAGCATGGGTGTACAGGGTGCCCTCACAATCGAGGGTTTTGCATTATAAGCGAATTCAGCTTCTAAGCGTGTCTGTTTTCCTTTGGTTGCATGACGGGAATCTGCAAGTGAAAGATACTCCCCTTGCCTAATTCGCTTTCCACCCACACCTTGCCCCCATGTCGTTCTGCAATGGACTTGACGATCGCGAGCCCCAACCCTGTGCCGCGTTGCGCCAACGCTTCACGATTCGTACCGCGATAGAATTTTTCGAATAAGCGCGGCAAGTCACTGGCTGGGATGCCAATACCGGTGTCTTGTATCGCAAATGTCAATGTAGTCGGTGCGGTGAGTAAATGCACAGTGACCGTTCCACCCTCCGGCGTGTACTTGAGTGCATTCTCCACCAGGTTATAGATGCCCTGATGCAATAAAGCCTGGTCTGCTTCAATGGCATTCGGCATGTCTTTGGGGATTTCAACCCCGAGCGAAATATTCTTTTGCTTCGCCTGCAATTGCAAACTACTTGTCACCCGTTCCAGAATATCCAACACCGGGATGCTATCCACTTGCAAACCGACACCGAAATCAATGCGTCCAAGGTCGAGCAGATTATTGACCAGCTTTGCCATGTTATCCACGCCCTGCACGATCATTTTGGCATAACCTTTTTGCTGATCATTCAATGCGCCTGCCATTTCGAGCATCGTGGCATAGCCGCGCATCAATGTCAATGGTGAGCGCAGATCATGGCTTACCGTGGAAACAAAATCTGATTTCAACGTATCGATCTCTTTGAGCTGAGTCACATCGCGCAAAATACAAACCCGTCCCACCGTCCGTCCTTCCGCCAGCATGGCAGAGGCGGTGGCTAGATACGTTTTTCCATCTGGCATGCGGACCTCAGCGGAACGCCTTTCACCAGAGGATGACATCAACAGATCGTTCAGCGCTTTGACCTGGATCGTTCTTTCTAAATCTGGACGTTCGCCACGCCGGATCGTCACGCCAAAGACATGACCCGCCGCTGGGTTTGCCAATATCAGACGATTGGACGCGTCAGTCACCAACACCGGGTCTGGTGTGGAGTTAAGAATCGCTTCAAGCTGACGACGACTCGCTTCGACCGTCAAGAACAAGCGGATGTTCGCAACCGCCAGCGCCGCCTGACTGGCCAACGTGCTAATAAAACGAATATCCGATTCAGAGAAGACATGTTGCTTTTTATAACCCGCCCACAATACGCCATAATAACGACTCTCATGCCGCAAGGCGACCGCGATCAAAGATTCAGGGTTGGCAAGGTTCGGGTCGAGATCCAACCCACGGGTCCGCGAAAGAGCCGCCATCACGAGGCGTTCCTGTTGTTCGGTGAGCGCGAGGATCTGCTGATCCAAATGCATGTACGCATCCTTATCAGTTCCTGTTGAAAAACGCACGTTGATCTCCACCGGGCTGGGGATCATTTCACGCACCAGCATGATGCGCGCTGAACTCGCACCGCTATCGGCTACTGCTTTGATAATGGGCATAAGCGCTTCGTCCAACTTCAGCGAAGAAGCCACGCCCTGGCTTGCCACCAGTAAACGATTCAATTCATCGAGGCGGGCTTGCAGACTCACGCGCATCTGCTCAAAGGAACGCCGCATTTCACCAACTTCATCCATGCCATCGGTATTAAGCGGACGGTCAAGCTTGCCCGTGGAAAGATGTTTTGCTTCAGCGGCTAGCCCCTGCAACGAGCCAGTGACTGTGCGCAAGCTAAAGCGTAAAGAAGCCAACGCGATCACGCCCAGCAAAATGATCATAAGTGAGATCGGCAAGGCAATGTCGATCGCGAGTTGTTGCGCTTCCTGCGCGGGGATGGTGAGAGCAATCGCCCAGGGATGACCCGGCACTGGCTGATAAAAGACCAATTGACGCGTGCCGCTCGGAGCAGTTTCAGTGGCAAAGACAGGCTGGTCGGCGCGCGTGCCGCTGTAAGGCGTCATCACTTGCGTGGCTTGTGTGTGATAAATGATATTGCCTTGCTCATCGATCAATGCGCCCGTGCCGTTCACTTCCTGCAAACTGTTGAGGTTGGTGATGAGCGAGCGCATGTATGGGTTGGAATCCAATGCCGTGCGACCGATCAATACGCGCGTGGTGTTGGGCACACTGGCAAGAAACGCCATGCGCGCTGACCCGTTCCCATCCACGGGCGGAATGGCATACATTTGATTCGGGATACCTTGTAATGTCAGCCCGATGCCAAGTTCTTCTTGCGTAGTGATCTGAAAACCGGCATCGGGAGGATAACTTGCCACCACCGCGGCGGTCTGCAGATCATATAACGCCATCTGATTGAAATAAGGAATTGATTGCACCTGCCGGCCCAACAATGCGGGCAGGTCTGCGTCGGCAGTTTGAATTAATTGAGAATCGTTTGCAATTTGTGAAGCCAGATTTTGTCCCGCTTCAAAGAAGAAAGGCACGCTTTGCGAACCCACCTGTGCCACGCTTTGCAGGCGATCTTGTAACAGGTCACGCGCGGCTCGACCGGCAATGATCCAATCACCGAACAACAACGTGATCAACAAAATAGAAATGATCGTGCCAGTACCGGAAACAAAACGGGTCTCAATACTTTTTTCAGCGGGTGAGGGTTGCAGTAAACCGATACCGCCCCAACGTAATGGAAAAGCGATCACAAGCACCTGCGCAACCAACCCAGCCACCAGCATTTCACCGGCAAAAGCCAGGCTCGCCACGCCCGCATTGCTCAACGCATAATCCAAACGTTCGGATACGGTCGCCAAAGTGGAGACGGTAAAGAACGCGCCCAACACAAACAACACTGTATGCACAATCGTCAAACATAACGCACTAATCAACGGCTGACGTAACAAACCAAACAAAGGTGTGCGATAACGCTGGCGGTTTGCCACCGCAAACAACACGCCCATCAAGCCAAGTTCGACCATCGTGAAGAGACTGTGCGTATCCCATACGGTGCGCAGCAAGCCGCTTAACAATCCAAGCGCCGCCGCGGCAAAAGGACCGAGCAAGCCGCCCGCTAATGTCCAGGGGATGGCAGAGAAAAGCATCAGTGTTGAACCCGGCGCTTTTTGCGGCAGACCAGGCACGGGCAAGGCAGAGCCGCTTGAAAATTCCAAGCCGATAAATAAGGTTGTAATAAATGTCCCCAGCACTAAAGCTGCGAAAATTCCCCAGGCACGCGAATCCAATTTGGGTTGATACGCACGCCAATTAAAAAGCGCACCCCCCAACAAGCCCGCCAAACCAAGCCACACCAGCCATCCTGCGAGAGGAATGGGATTCAGATATGCAAGATTGGACAACAGGGATGCAAGAAATTGCATGAAGGTGATTATAGCCCGAATTTATGTTTGATCAGCTTTGTAATTTCCAAGATAGGACTCAGGCAACAGGCGCGCCAACGACTCCATGATCGGTAGATGCATCCCTTGAGCGATCCCTACATCTTGTAACTTTTCGCCTCTTCAGGCATATTATATATAGAGAAGATTACATGCTCGACTTCCACGATTTGTACCAGTCATATGCGCCTGATGTCTATCGCTTTGCCTACTGGCTTTCGGGCAACGCGACTGAAGCAGAAGATATCACATCGGAAACATTCATCCGTGCATGGATCAACTTTGCTGCAATCCGAACAGAGACTTTTAAGGCTTACCTATTGCAGATTGCACGAAATATATACCTGGAATCGCTGAGAAAACAAAGGTTCCAGATCTATCTGGATGACATCTATCCTGACCCCCATCCCGGACCAGACAAGTTGGCTGAAGATTACGGTGATCTGGAAATTGTCCAAAGGGTTCTTCAGTCTATGCCAGAGATTGATCGGACGGCGTTTATTCTGCGGGTTCAACATGATCTGCCATATGTTGAGATTGCACGTGTTCTACAACTATCCGTAACCGCCGCGAAAGTGAAAGTCCACCGCACACGTAAGAAATTGTTAATCGCTCGTATGAGCAAGGAGGCGGTATGAAAATGGAAATCACCCAAAACATCATTCTTGACTTGCTGCCATTGTATCTGGCTGGTGAGGCAAGCGTTGACACGGCTGCACTCGTCGAGAATTACCTGGAGTCAAATCCGGAACTGGCAGAGATGGTCAAACAAGCGGATAAAACAGGTTTATCGGAAATACCTGTTCCTCTTTCTAAGGATGATGCAATGAAAGCCTATATCGAAGCGAATCAACGGATGATTTATCGAACTCTCTTATTGGGTGCGACAATTGTCATCGTGATCGTGGGTATTATCACCCTGGTTATGGCAATGATTTATGGCGGCTTTACTTAAGGCTGCAAAGAGCGTCGCTCCCATCGTTGATACTTGTTACCCAGCCTTATAGTTCCCCCGATACGATTCAGGAAGCAAGTTCGCCAACGACTCCATGATTTGACTCGTTCCCTCACGCATCATTTTCTGACGATCAGCCTGCTCCACCAACTTGAACGGTTTCCCCACTGACAATGTGACGCGCGCGCGCTGCCACCATTTGCGATTATAGATCTTTTCGTTCTCCGTACCCGTCATCGCAACCGGCACGATCAGCGCGCCCGTTTTCATTGCGAGAAAAGCTGCGCCTTCCGTGCCTTCCTCCAATTTACCTTCCACAGACTGCCGACCTTCCGGTGCAAGCGCAAGCATGCGTCCTTCCGCCAAACCATCCAATGCGGCGCGGATCGCTTTTCGATCGGGTCTGCCGCGATGCACATAGATCACACCGTATGCGCGAAATACTGGCCCCACCAGCCAGTGCTCATCCAGTTCGATCTTGCCCATGCCATCGATCGCCGTTGGTATCGAGGCGGCTAACAACACCGCATCCGCATCGCCAAGATGATTAATAACGATCAAGGCGGGTCCGTGTTTGGGGAAATTTTCCAAGCCGGTGACCGTGGATTTCATTGTTACAAGCACAACCACTTTTGCCAGAGCACGCACAAAAACGCGGAACAACCTTCTTGCGAAAGTTAGTTTCGCCAACTTAACGAGATCAGGTCGCCACCAATCAGTGACCGGTTTAGGTTGGGAAGATGGTTGATTCTGCATAGACGCCGCGATATTCTTCCGGTAAAAGTCCAGCCAGGTGACGCATCACCAGATCTGCGTTTTGTTGACGTGCTTCATGTCGTTCGTTGCCTTTGACCGTGATCTCAGGCAATATGATCGGTTTGCCAATGCGCATTTCCAGTTGAGGGCGGTCGCCGCGTTTGGCGCGTTGCCAGAAATCTTCAGTTGTCCCCACCAAACCCACAGGCACTACTGGCACGCCCGTCTGTTCAACAATATAAGCCACCCCCGATTTCGCGCGCCGCATGGCAGGCACGTGTGAACGTCCACCTTCGGGCGCGATCAATAAGGGGAAACCTGATTTTATAATGTGAATGATCTTTGTGAGTAAGACGCGGTCATAATCACCGCGATGGACGGGGATCACACCGTAGATTCTTAATACCTGTCCCTGACCCGGTTTATCGAACACATCCGCCGCGCCGATGATCTCCAGTTGTTCAGGCCAGAACGCGCCGATCAACGGTGGGTCAAAGATCGAAACATGATTCATCGCCACCACGTATGGTTTGCCGTAGGGAATGTTTTCCTGACCAATAACTTTCACACGTCCTAGTAAACGGAAGATAAATCGAAAGACCGCCTTGGTGACCGGACGGCTGACTTTAAACCGAAATGGGACGTGATAGGCTGTGCTCATTTGCAATACGTCAGCACTTTCTCAAATACCTGTTCGGCATTGAGTTGGTCGGAATCCAACACGATCGCATCCGCTGCAGCTTTGAGCGGCGCCACATCGCGGGTCGAGTCAATGCGGTCACGGTCGATCACCTTGGCAAGGATCTCGTTGTAATCCGCCGCGCCGCCGCGCGCAATAATCTCGTCATAACGACGCTTGGCACGTTGTTCGGCAGAAGCATCGAGATAGATTTTTAAGTCTGCCTCAGGCAGGACCACGGTTCCAATATCACGCCCCACCATC
>Ga0180074_1000166_pt1 | contig 13638 bp, 12 predicted proteins | sample EasRiv366_16_10D_FD_121773 | JGI IMG/M metagenome (GOLD analysis project Ga0180074, IMG submission 121773) | Soil microbial communities from meander-bound floodplain in the East River, Colorado, USA - East River metaG ERMLT366_16_10D | ecosystem: Environmental > Terrestrial > Soil > Floodplain ...
CCCAGCGGATAATATCCGCCATCGAGATAATGATTCGTGACGCCCGCATGCATGAACGCGCTGACCTGCGAAGGCGGCAACCCATGATCGCCCGCCTGACCCGCCAGCACGCCGCGCAAAACGGGATCGCTGATGTGCGCGTTGATGAGGTCCGCGCCCGAAGCGCGCATCCACTTGAGGACGGTCGGCGCGCTCAGCGCCGCTTTCAAAGGCTTGCTCAAATTTCCAAGACTGCGCAGCGACGCCATCAAGTTCGTCACATCCGCGAAATATGAATCAATGCCTTTCGCCTCCTGCGGAAACTGACTCTTCAATCGCTCGATTAAATTTTCCTTGCCCTTGGGAAAATCCACGCGCTTATCCCCAACGATGATGTGATCATAACCATCGGGGTTGAGTTCGCAGAAGGTGAGGTCACCCGAAACACCCAGCCCTTCATAGACATTGCGCAAATGTCCGCCCTCATGCAAATCACCGATGTAATGCACACCTGGACTAAAACGATATCCGCTCAACGTAAACGAATGCGTCCACCCGCCGGGGCGATCATGCTGTTCGAGCACGAGGACTTTCTTGCCCGCCTGTGCGAGCGCCACCGCAGCGGTGAGTCCGCCTGCGCCTGAGCCGATTACGATAGCATCATAAGTTGACATGTTGTTTTCCTTCCGCTTGATTCGGCGGGCTGAAGCCCTGCCTCAGTTCGTGGAAGTCGGATAAATCCGACTCGCTCTGTCAGCGCTAAGCGCTTTCATGTCCTGAGGGAGGACTTTAGTCCGCACCGAAGCCGTTTGCAATACTCGTTATTCCTCTTCATCTATTCTCTCATAAACCTCAATCATTGTCCCTGCTTTATGATGTTCCTTTTGCCTTGCGGCATATTCCATCACGGTCTCCAGTGATCTTTCCCCTACAGTCAACGCTCCATATCCCGCCTGCCATTTGAACTGACCATCACTCCCATCCATGTGATTGATAGCATATGCACTTGCGCCTTTGAGATGACGCACACAGTCTGCAACCGCGAGCTTGGGTGGAATGGATAAAACGACATGAGCATGATCCTCTACATTCCCCGCAGCGTGGATTTTCAAATCTAGTTCTTCCGCTTTTCCATAGATCACACCATAAAAGACCTTCTCAACTTTTGGTATGAGAATCGGTTGACGATCCATCGTTGACCAGATGATGTGATAGTGGAGTCGCCAGTAGGTCATGGTATTTTCCTTCCTATTATTTCGTCGGACTAAAGTCCTGCCTCAGTTCGTGAAAGTCGGATAAATCCGACTTCGTTGTCCAGCCCGAAGGGCTTCCACGTACTGAGGGAGGATTTTAATCCGCACCGCGCTATTACACTACAAATCAAGTTTTATGGCGATGGTTTCTTCCGGGTAGGAGGCATGATGGATATTATTTTTACCGCCATTCTTAACCACATACATCAATTGATCGGCTCGACCGAGCATTTCATCTACCGAGAGTCGCGGGGAAGTGAGTGTGAGCACGCCGATACTGAAGGTCACTGCCCAGCCATTTTCAGCCATTTCCTTCAAAAGCGCGCGCTGCATATTCGAGATCGCAATCGGGGCAGTCTGCGCATCGGTTTCAGGTAATAACACCACGAACTCATCCCCACCCACCCGGGCGACAATATCCGTTTTGCGTAAATGGCTTTTTATTTTTGTAGCGATGGTTCGCAGGACGGTATCCCCTTCCGTATGTCCAAAGGTGTCGTTGATATTCTTGAAATTATCAACATCAATAAATGCCAACGTAAAGTGGCGTTTGTAGCGAAAGGAGCGATTGATCTCCATTTGCGCCATCTCGTGGAAGAACCGGGCGTTCAGCGCCCCAGTGAGAAAATCCGTGCGGGCCAGCGTCTTTTCATGCTCCATAGCGCGGTTCAAACGGATCATGAAGACTGGGAGCAGAAAGAATCCGAGACGGGCGGTGGCATTCCACATATATGCGAACAAATTAGCTGCTCTGTTACTGTCACCCGACCAAAGATCTACTAGAATCCAGACACAAGAACTAAGGATCGCAAATACCAGACCAAGTCTTTCACTGATTGCCCAGGAAATTAAAGCGATAGGGAGCAAGTAAAAAAGGGAGAACGACAATTCCACCCCGGTGATGTAATCAAGGGAAGCCACCCCACCCAGCAGGGCGAATCCCAACCCAATCCATACTGGTTTGCTGACTCTGTCCGCGGTCTCACGCAGGTTCATTAGATAAGTATACTATTTGCCTCGCGTTTTTATGACGGGATACTGGATGCGAGAACATTTTTTAACCGCCCGGCACGCTAAAAAAATGTCGCCTCGGGCGGTTAAAATGTTTAAAGATCACCCCTTCAAATCATGTTTCCCAATGATCGTTTGGATCTCCTTTACCTGCGCCTCCGTCAACGGACCAAATTCCAGCGCGCCGGCGTTATCTTTTACCTGCTGTACAGATTTGAATCCGGGGATCGGAACCATGCGTTCATCCAACGCCCAGATATAAGCGAGTGCGCCTTGTGCCATCGTCCGCCCGTTGGAGGTGAGAATGTCGCGGATCTCATCCACCACCTTGAGTCGGTTTTGGATTCTCGGAAGAGAGAAGTCCATGCCTGAACGAATATCATTTCCGGGGAAGGTTGTGCTTGCATTGAATTTGCCGGTCAAGAAGCCTCTGTTCAGTGGGTCTTTATTAATGCCCGCCAGATCAAAATCTGCGCAGACTTTGCGCATTTCCACGTTATCAAAGATCGCGTTCAGCTGAAATTGAATCGAGGTGCAATGTACTCCGCTCGCGAATTCACAGGCGCTATCCACAACATCCGTGCTCCAGCCATACCAGCGGATCTTGCCTGTGGCAACCAGTTCTTCCAAAACCACCTGCAACTCCAAAGACAGTTTGGGATCATAATCACCGGCATGCAATTGATAGATATCAATGAAGTCGGTTTGCAAACGGCGCAGACTATTCTCTACATCGGTCCGCACGTTCTTGATGATCTGGTCGTTATCACCGTATACCGATTTCTTCGCTTCGTCAACGATATGCCCAAACTTGGTTGCAATCACAACTTGATCGCGCTTGCCTTTGAGTGCGTTGCCTAAGACAACTTCGCTGTGACCCGCGCCATAATTCGCGGCGGTATCGAAGAAGTTGACGCCCAAATCCAACGCCGCATGGATCGCGCGTATGGATTCCTCATCGTCTATGGTGCCCCAGCCCGCCGGAAAGGATGGATTGCCCGGCTGATCCCACATCCACGGACCGCCGATCGCCCAGCATCCCATACCCAATGCGCTGACTTCCAATTTACTTTTCCCTAGAATTCGTTTTAGCATTTTATATGTCCTTTACGATTGATTTAACTTGCCAACATCTTCTCGTGATACAGAAATTCCCGCAACACTTCGGGCACGATCCACGCATATTCTTTGCGCAACTCACCATCAAGCCTTTCGATGGTCTGATGCCATGCCAGTGCCTTGGATATGGACGCGACCGATTTTGAAAGACGATACGCGGACTTCAACGCCTCTTGCGACCCGTAGACCTGCCATGCTTCGAGATACCGATCCAGCAACTGTGACATCTCCGGCGTGAAGGCGTAATCATCCAGTTTGAGCGCGATCTCGATGCTGACAAAAAAAGTTCGCAGCGAAACAAAAGGATGGGTGACACTGGCATCGCCCCAATCGAAGAAAGTGACGCGTCTGTTCTTGAGCGGTCCGTTCTTGAGCAGGACGTTACCATCGTGGAAGTCACCGTGATTGAGTGAGTCAGGAATCCCGAATGCCGACAGGTCCTTGCATATTTGCTCGAAGCGCAGCGTCAGCTTTTGCAGTTGCTGGAACTCGGTGGAGGTCAGTCCCTTCTCTTGATCGATCATCAGGCTGGCTGTATCTGCAAGCAATTGAGTGTACAGTGCGGGTAACGCAGACGGGCGATGATCGGGAATGCCCAACGCCAAAATCTCATCCACATGTTCAGCGAGCCCAATTTGTAATTCGGCATATTGTGTGATGACTGGCTCCCACGGCTTGATATCCTGCGTAGGTCTGATGGACGCACGTAGTTGTTCGCCGCCATCGCGCATTAGCATCCAGCCGCGTGCGGTATCAATCGCGACAAGTTCAGGCATACGATCAGGGAACCAGCCCGCCATTTTTTCGGTCAATGCGATCTCGTAGATTGTCTCAGGCGCAGTGGCTTTGAAAAACAACGTGCCTTCATTCGATAGCACGCGCATCACGGTTGACCACGCGTACGCATGATTTTGTTCGATGTCACCGGTGAGTTGAATCGAATTTCGTTTTGCTTCGGCGCGAATCCATTCGTGGGCCTGTGCCTGCCAATCAGGGTTGTGCCAGCGAAGTTGGGGTTGAGATGACGACATATTTCTAAAGCCTCAAATGCAGGAATGCTTTTATTAAATGATGAGATTAACTGGATGCATCAGCATCTAGTTTGCGATTCATATAGTCATCGTAATCAGGTACCAGGCGATCATATTCACCATCCATGAGCGGAGATGAGATCATAAAGTCAGCTGAGGCGCGATTGCAGGCAATCGGAATATTCCATACCACCGCCATGCGCAAGAGCGCCTTCACATCGGGGTCATGCGGCATGGGTTCCAGTGGGTCCCAGAAGAAGATGAGGAAGTCGATCTTGTTATCGACGATCTTGGCGCCAATCTGCTGGTCGCCGCCGAGTGGTCCGCTTTTGAGTCTCACGATCTTGAAGCCAAGTTCCTTTTCCAGAATTTTGCCCGTGGTACCAGTTGCAAATACCTGATGATGAGCCAGGAGATCACGATTGAATTTTGCCCATTCCACCAGGTCGCGTTTTTTATTATCGTGCGCGACGAGGGCTATCTTCTTATCGTGTTCCATGGGGATTTTTTTATGTGCCATACGAACTCCTTTATATTTTTCTGAACACATGCTCCACAGGGTCGATCCAATCTTCGCGAATCTTCACGCGGAACTCCATCACCTCGCCCTGACCATCGGTGATGAAAGGGATCAGGCTTTCACCCAGCACGGGGTTATCCCATTTGCAGACGAACGAGTCATAATGCCAATGTCCCAACGTGCCTGAAAGCGATTCATTCACATGCAATTGGATGTGGAACCCGCCTCCATCCAAGCCGATAGTTGCTCCACCCAGTAGGGCATTTTCATACGCCCCAGCATATTTCTCCAACGCCAATGACGGCTGCGTGTCCTTTACGCGGGCAGAGTTCTTTTCTGCCTGAGAGCGCGCGGCTTTGACGATGTTCTCTTCTCCCTCGCGCTTTTCAACTTCGCGATAGATCTCAACCCAAGCTTGCGCCGGGACGCCCAACAATTTTTCTGTGATGAAATGCGGAATGCCTACATACGCAGAGTTGGGTAGTTTGTTCGTGAAGACGGCAATGCCGATCTGCTCTTCGGGAATCATCACCACGCTCGAGAGCATGCCGTCCACGCCGCCGGTGTGACGGACGACGAACCGGCCGTGGATGTCGCTTAAGAACCAGCCGAGTCCGTAGGCAGAGAAATGCCGGGAGGGGAATAACTCTTTTTCGATGGCTGCCAGCTTGATGGGCGTCTGAGGCGTGTGCGTTTCTGCGATGATGTCCGCATTAATGACGCGCTTCCCGTCCAGCGTCCCATTGTTCAATTGCATCTTCAACCATGCTGAAATATCTGCAACCGAGGCCAGGATGGAGCCAGACGCGCGTGGGTTGGATTTCTTTTTGCCGTATGGAATGGCTTGGACTTTACCTTTGATGTCTTCATGCGGCACAGCCACGTTGGTATCGTCTTTGAGGAAGCCTGAGCCCATGAGACTGTCTTGCATGCCAAGCGGCTCGAAGATGCGCTGTTGAATGAACTCGTACCAGGTCATGCCTGATACTACTTGAATGACCTCGCCCGCCACAATGAACATTAAATTGGAATAACCATATGCGCCGCGGAAACTAAAATCTGGTTTAAGGTGACGGATGTGGCGCGCGATCTCCGCTGCGGGTGCATCGCTGTACAGTAGAACGTCGCCTGCCCACGTGCCAAGTCCACTGCGATGACAGAGCAGGTCGCGCACGGTGAGCAGGTCGGTTGCGTGTGGGTCGTACATTTTGAAATCAGGCAGGTGCTTTGAGACGGGGTCATCCCATGCCAGTTTGCCATCTTGAACAAGCAAGCCAATGGCTGTGGCGATGAATGCTTTGGTATTTGAGCCGATGGCAAATAAAGTATGCTCATCGACCGGATCAGGCTTGCCGATCTCGCGCATGCCAAAGCCTTTGGAGATCACGACTTGATCAGCTTTGACGACGACCAGTGCCAGCCCGGGGATATTCCATGCTTGCATGGCTTGATTGACGAAACTTTCGATTTCTTTTTCCAGATCAGTTGCTAAGCCCATGAATGATTTCCTTTGTGAATCTGATGTTGTAGTACTGGTGCGAATGCTAAAAAGATTTTCGGTAAATGATATTTCGTTTCGCCACTTGAAACCCACAATCTTCATAAACACGTGTTGCCCCGCTCAAATTCTCAGTATCCACGCCTAAAGCGGATTCGGTCATGCCAGCCTCTTTTTGCGCCAGTAAACTTTGAGCGATCAATGCGCGTGCCAGACCTTGTTTACGCCAGGGTCTGCGCACACTGATGAACTCAGTGTAGCCGCGCTGGCGATTGAACTTTTTATTCTCTTCAACGTTGATGAATGTTTTTACCTGGCCCGCAACTTGATCGGTGGCGATATCCCAGGCTATTTTCCACAAATGGGGTTGGAAGACGCCCTTGTTCGTCAGCCAGGATTGATAGTCGTCTTCAGTGGGAACTGAAAAGCCCCAATGGTCTTGAAAAGCTTCTATGTCAGCATCCCAAATAGCGCGGTAATGTTTGGGCAACACAGCGCGAACTTCCAGGCCCTGTGGCAATGGAAAAGCGGGGAGGTTCTCCATGGTGGGGCGGACCATTGAGTAAAAATAACGGATCGGCTGATAGTCATTTTTTTCGAGCATGGTATTCAAACCGGTTTGAACTTCAGCCGAAAAATCCTGAAAGCATTTTTCCCGTTCCGGCGCATGGGTTTTGGCGATCTCCCTTAAACGACCTTCAACCCATTGCAACATCGCACTTCCAATTCCTTTGCGCCGCCAGATGGGAGCCAAAAAGCCTACATGGGCATAAATCAAAGGACCGTTAGTTTCGTCCGTCCACCAACCGCGCGAGTAGCCCATCACTTCACCATCAACTTCAGCGAAGATCATATCCTGATAGGGATCACAGTTCGTCAGGTGAGCATAGTTATTGGCAAGCTCCTCAATTGTATCGGCGCGCTCAATCTTATCGGCTTCGGCGCTGGCTTCAACGACTTTGAGCATTTTAGGGTAATCACTCTCGCCTAAAAAATGACGAAAACTGAGACCTGTGATCGCGGGGGGATTATTTAACGTAATTGTGTTCGTTGCCATTCTTGTTTCCTCTCATTTCAATACTAGTATCTAATTTTGATCTTGTACCATTAAACGAAATTGTTTCAGCCTCAACTGAATCTCTGCAATGCTTGATAGATGGCATCCGCACCAAATGTGATCGCGTTGGCGGGCACGCGTTCATTCGCAGCGTGAATGGTTTGTGAGAAATTGAAATCTTCTGGCAAGGGCATTGGCAGGAAGCCATACGTTTGAATACCGATCTGCGAGAAGAATCTTCCATCGGTCACACCGCTCAACAGCAGCGGCACCGGGGTTCCTTCGGGGTCTGCCTTGCGCAAAATATCTGCGAGCGTGTTGAAGAGTCCCATGTTGGGTTCGGATGGTCCCGGGTCATAGCGAAGTACTTCGAGTTCCACATCGTTACCAACGATCGGGCGCAACTCGGCAAGCATATCTTCGGGTTTGAACCCCGGTAGCAAGCGTCCATCCAATTCCACAGACACTTCACCCGGAATCACATTGACCTTGCTGCTGCCATGCAAAATGGTCGGGCTGACCGTGTTATGGATCAACGGATAAAACGTTCGTCCGCTTTCACCCATTAACTTGACCACGCTGTTCGCCAGCATTGGATTCGTCAACTGACCGAGGATTAATTTTTGTGCGCCGCTTAACTCGGCAGACATGGCATCGAACATCAAACGCGCTGGAGGTGTGATGTGAACAGGCAGATCACGTTGATCGAGTTGTTGCAGCAGCCGTGAAAGTTTTGCCATCGCCCCGCCGCGCACCGGGATGGAACCGTGTCCACCGCGTCCGCGCACGGTGGCTTTCATCCAACAGACTTGCTTCTCAGCCACCATGATCGGATAAAAGCGCTTCTTCCCGACGGTCAAGCTGAAGCCGCCAAACTCACCGATCGCATAGCGGACATCTTTGAACAAGTCTGCATGCTGCTCCACGAGGAACTTCGCGCCGACATCGCCACCGGCTTCTTCATCGCTGACGATCGCCAGGATAATATCGCCGGGCGGTTGCAGACCTTCGGCATTGGCGCGCAAAAATGCGGAGAGCATCATCGCCACGCCGCCTTTCATATCCAATGCGCCGCGTCCCCATACAAACCCATCAATGAGTTGACCTTCGAAAGGAGGGTGTTCCCACATTTGACTTTCGGTGGTGACCACATCCACATGCCCGTATAACAACAGAGGCGGTGCCTTGCCCGCGCCTTGAATGCGGGCGATCACATTTGGGCGACCAGCTGTTTTTTCAAGTATCGTGGATTCGATACCCGCTTCGGTCAACAAGCCGTGGATGTAGGCAATACATTCCGCTTCCTCGCCGGGTGGGTTGGTAGTGTTGAAGCGAATGAGTCTTTGTAGAATTTCAATGGGACGGGTATATATCGAAAGATCGGGTTGGTGGGACGGCATGATGTTCTCCTTCACATTCTCACATGCGATGATTATATCCCCCAAACAAAAAGGGGCGGATGCGAGACCCGCCCCTACAATTCTCTACCTATTCTCTAATTATCTACTCTCTGCTCTTACCCATACCGATTCATGAATTTTTCCATGCGATGCAGGGCTTCTTCGATCTTGCTGTATTCCGTGGCGTAGCACATGCGCGTAAATCCGTCACCGCCGGGACCAAAGGCATTGCCCGGTACCACGGCTACATGTTCTTCACGCAACAATTTCTCAGCGAAGTCTTCATCGTTCATGCCTGAGGCTTGGATGTTGGGAAAGGCATAGAAAGCACCACGCGGCTCAAAGGTAGTCAGACCGAGGCGGTTGAGTCCAGCTACGAGCAGGCGACGGCGGCGGTCATATTCCGTCACCATTTCCTGCACATATGGTTCGCCCTGTTGCAATGCAACGAGCGCGGCATCCTGTGCGGTGGTGGGCGCGGACATGATCGTATACTGATGAATGCGCACAAGACCTTGAATGATGTCGGCAGGTCCGCAGGCGTAACCGATGCGCCAGCCGGTCATGGCGTAATCTTTCGAAAAGCCGCCAAGTAAGATGGTGCGTTGCTTTAGGCTTTCATCCAGCGCAGGAAAGCAGACGTGTTCAAAATCATAAACGAGGCGATCGTAGATCTCATCGGAGACGACCATCAGGTCAAATTCTTCCGCGATCTTCGCGATCTCAAGCATCACTTCACGCGTTGCCACTGCGCCGGTGGGATTCGATGGGTAACCGATAAAGATACATTTGGTGCGCGGCGTGATCGCCTTGCGAATATCGGCGGGATCGATCATGAAATCATTTTCCGGTCGCGCAGTCACTTCCACTGCCACGCCGCCCGCCAGGATCACTTCGGCTTGATACGAAACAAAACAGGGTGTGGGGATGATGACCTCATCGCCCGGGTCAAGGATCGCAACGAAGGTGAGATACAACGCCTCTGAAACACCGACGGTGGCGATGACCTCATTCGTCGGATCATATTTCACTTTATATAAATTTTCGAGATTATCAGCAATCGCCTGACGCAGTTCCAACTTCCCCCAGTTCGAGGTGTAATGGGTTTCACCATTTTGCAGTGAGCGAATTCCCGCATCGAGAATCGGTTTCGGTGTGGTGAAATCTGGTTCGCCGATGCCGAGCGAGATCACATCCTTCATCGTCGCGGCGATATCAAAAAACTTACGGATGCCCGAAGGCTTGAGTCCAGCTACCCGTTTCGACAGACGTTGTACATTCGTTACTTCCTGCATTGCGCCTCCTAAATAGGTTGGATATACCACTCATCGGGAAGTTCCCGATATGTTAGATCAAAAGCGTGCCCGTCGGCGGTCTTCACACAGAAACCTTTTTCAGCAGGTCCGCGCCAGCGCGAAACGATCTCGGCGATCTCATAGCGAGTTCCATCCCAAACCAGAGAAAGCGGACGCTCTGCATATTCCGAATCTGACCGACATTCGACGTTGTGCATAATTTTACGACAAAAGGACTTCGCTATTATCACCAACATTTAATTGGATGACGTGCCCGTCGCCTCGTCCCTTGACCTTGGCCTGTCTGCCGATCAAGGAACGCGTCAACCCTGAATCCTGGATCTCACAATCCGACTCGAGAATGCTCTCTGTGATCGTGCTGTTCTCGATCTTGCAGTTTTCACCAATGGAGGCGTGAGGACCGATGACCGAATTTTTTATCTCTGCGCTGGGATGCACGAAAGATGGCGCAATGATCTCCACGCCCTCTCGTTTTTCGTCGGCGACCCGGTTGGCTTTACCCCGTTCGAGCAGGATCTTATTCGTTTCGAGCGTGGCTTCGATCGTGCCTGTATCGAGCCATGTGCTGATCTCGTGGATCTTGATCTTTGTCCCATGCTCGATCATGATGGACATGGCATCGGCAAGGAAGAACTCGTTCTTGAGCGTCATGTTGCGCTTGAATTGTTCCTCGATGGCAGCGACCAGTTCCTTGCCCTCCCTGAAATAATAACAACCGGCGATAACGAGGTTATTCTCCATCGTCTCGGGCTTTTCGATGAAGCGTTTTACATACCCATCTTCGCCAAGTTCCGCCACACCAAAGCGGCGCGGATCGGGAACCGGCATCACCCAGGCAACAGCATCAGCCGTCTCATTAGCAAGAAACGAAAAATCTGTTTCGATAAGCGTGTCGGAAAAGACCATCTGCATGGGTCCGTGCAAATATTTGCGTGCCAGCCACATGGCGTGCGATTGCCCCTTCATTTCATGTTGCACCACATAATGGGCTTTAATTTTTGGATATTTCTCTTTGATGAAGGCGGGAATCTGTAATTCGCCGAGGAATGGGCTGAGAATGAAAACATATTCAAGATTCTCAGGGTTCGGCATGGTCTTGAACATGTCAAGCAAATGTTCAAGCGTTGTTTTACCTGCCACACTCACAAGCGGTTTGGGTTTGCTAAACGTGTGCGGGCGCATGCGCGTGCCCCAGCCTGCCATGGGGATTACAATTTTAAAGGTTTCAGCCAAGGTTAACTCCAATACTTGTAGTTCGGTCTGTATATTTTACCAATGAAAAGACGATGAACAGCATGGGTTGTTACTGTTCATCGTCTACGGTTTTGATGGTTATCTCCCGCTCTTTCGGGGGCTTAGCCCCCGAAAGAGCGGGAGAGTTTATTATGAATGTCCCAAAATAGGATGAGGCCTATACGGTTCTTCCAATCGCTTCACTTCATCTTCTGAAAGTTTGATATCAAGCGCAGCAATAGCTTGTTCGAGATGATCCATTTTAGTGGCGCCGATGATGGGGGAGTTGATATGCGGTTTGCTCAAGATCCATGCCAGTGCGATCTGGGAACCCGTCACACCGCGTTCCTGTGCAACTTCACGAGCGCAATCTGCAACAGCAAAATCTTCATCACGGAAATACAGGCCCTTGGCAAAAGGATCGCTATTGGCGCGCGAGGTTTCACCGCCGCCGTCACGGTTACGATTGCCAGCGAAGAAACCGCGTGCCATCGGGCTCCAGGGCATCAAACCGACGCCTTGATCCAAACATAAAGGAATCATTTCGCGTTCCTCTTCACGATATACGAGATTGTAGTGATCCTGCATAGAAACAAAACGACTCCAACCATGCTTTTCAGCCGTATGTTGTGCTTTTGCAAATTGCCACGCAAACATGGATGATGCACCGATGTAGCGCACCTTGCCCGCGCGGACGACATCATTCAACGCTTCCATCGTCTCTTCGATGGGTGTTTCATAATCCCAGCGGTGGATCTGGTAGAGGTCCACATAATCTATTTGCAGGCGTTTGAGCGACTTGTCGATCGAGTCCAGAATGTGTTTGCGAGAGAGACCTTTGGCATTGATGTCTTCGCTCATCTGTCCGTTCACTTTGGTGGCAACGATCACATTCTCGCGCCGCACGCCAAAGAACTTGAGCAGGTTCCCTGTGATTTTTTCACTTTCACCTAACGAATAAACATCCGCTGTATCGAAGAAGTTAATGCCTGCGTCCAATGCGCGTCTGACGAAGGGCTTGGCTTGTTCTTCATCTAATACCCACTCGCGCCATGATTTGGCGCCATAGCTCATCATGCCCAAGCACAGACGCGAGACTTTCATTCCAGTTTTGCCGAGGTTGGTGTATTGCATGGGTACTCCTTTGGTTTCCTGCGCCGGGGACGGCGGCTTGAGCAAAAATAAAATAATCTTTATGCTCCCTTCGCCGTCCTCGGCGAAGGGGTTGATATCAACCATTCATTTATATCTGTAATTTCGATGATTGGCTTTCTTCCATCATCATAATATCCCGCACTTGAGTAAATATAATCTGCTCTGTCTTCTACAAGTTTCCAATCTTTTGCCACCGGATTCTGGTGGATATACTCCATTTTCTGCTGTAAAAAATCCAGCGAGTAAATGTTCTTTGCTTGAATATCCTGCCAGATACTGTGTTCATGTCTTTGATCGCGTTTCTTTTGCTGAAACAAATTTAATAAATCTTTTCGACCGTCTATTCGGAGTTGGTTCAAGATTTCGTGTGCTGTGAAAGAGCCAAACTGTTGAACAACATTCCTGATTGTGTCACTTTCAGGTTTTAAGATTACATGAAGATGGGTGGGCATGATGACAAAGGAGAAGAGTAGGATTCGTTTTTGTTGTTGCATCCATGCCAGGGAATTCAAAGGAATGATTGCATATTCTGGCGCAATAAAGAGATTTTTCCATTCAATGAGGGATGCGGTTACGAAATATAAATGGGTCGGGTCATGAAATGATGGGAAAGTCATGGTTATTTCTCTTGCTCCTTGTTATGCCGACGCCGAGGACACCGTCGGGAGCAGTGAGGTTATATAATTTTCTTAGCTCCTTTGTGTGAATTGGCAAACTTTCTGAAACAAAGCTGATTACTACGTTTTGAGCAATTGGTTGTTACCCCGTTGCCGAGGACGGCAGCGGGAGCATGGAGAGGATTATATGATCTTCAAATTTGCCAAACTTGCTGACAAGCGCTTGATACCAACAGACTCAAACACCACATCCACTATTTCGTCGTTGTCCTGGATTTTGCTGTCAAGAACAATGCCTTCGCCCCAGGTGGGATGTTTGATGCGTGTCCCAGCGCGGAATTTTGATTCAATAACCGAAGCAGGCGTCGGCTGGCGTGAGGCGTTATACGTCTGCCATTTGGTTTCGGAGGATGTGCCACGCACAGTCCTGAACGAGGTTGATGCTTCAC
>Ga0180074_1000167_pt1 | contig 13580 bp, 20 predicted proteins | sample EasRiv366_16_10D_FD_121773 | JGI IMG/M metagenome (GOLD analysis project Ga0180074, IMG submission 121773) | Soil microbial communities from meander-bound floodplain in the East River, Colorado, USA - East River metaG ERMLT366_16_10D | ecosystem: Environmental > Terrestrial > Soil > Floodplain ...
GAATCCCCGTGGGGGCACACAAGCAATACGTGGTGATAGAACTGTCATGGTTGAATGGAGCAAATAACCATGACAGTTCTCACCCGAATGAACAACAGAACAAATACCCATCCCACAAAAGAAACAATGCCCGATCTTGCAGAGTTTATGACAACTGAGGAAGCCGCCGAAAAATTAGGCTTTACGGTTGTGTCAGTTCGCAATCTTATCTATAAGAAAAAGCTTGAAAGCATACGATTTGGGCGGGCGTTGCTTATTCCCAAAAAGGCAGTTAATGAGTATCTGGAAAAGACAAAGGGCATGAGCAAGAATGACCCCAGGCGAAACGTAAAATAAAAGCGATTGTCACTTGACAACCGCTTTTATTAGTTTTATACTGGTGTTGTAAAGAAATCAGTATGCAAGCCGTTATGAGCGGCTTATTTTTTAGAACTTACTGATATTGTCAAGAAATCAGAACCCCCGAACCTTTACAACTTCACAACCGCTTACCGTGTACCTATGTGCAGAGCATAGGGAGTGATAGCGCGGCAAAAATCCGATCATGAAATGGAGGTGCAATTGTTTGCAATAACAGAATAGCCAACCGTAAAAAATAGTATCTCACTCTCCTGTTTAGGCGCCCTGCGATGTGCAGGGCGCCTAAAACTCCCCCCGAATGGATGTAATCAAAAATGAACATAACCCAACAAAAAGAGTTATTGACTCTACTCATGGAATTGTCACCATTTGAACAATTAGACGTTTTGAAATTTGTCCACGTGCGACGTGCCCAACGTATTTACTGTTCACGCCCGATCACCGCCCGCGAATGGGAACAGCTAACAAAATGGCAAAAGAAAGATCTTTACTATCGTGTTCGCTTTGCAAAATTCAGATTTGAAGCGAAGAAATATTTACACGCGCTTCTCTTTTCGTAGCGGCAAAGCGTAGAGAGCCGACTGCAACCCGATCACTACTCACCCACTGAATCGCCCTGTCCCCTGCAGGGCGATTTTATTTTGAGACGGAGGTGAAAAACAATGAGCGAAGAACATAATAAAGGCAAAGAAAAAGTAAAGCGCTTGCGAGATTTTTACAAGCGCAACTTTGCAAGCGATTCCGCTTTTTTTGGTGTGGCTTGAAATGATGCTTGCTGAAATTCGCAAGGATGAAAACGCGGCGATATTTCACACATCCCCCAAAGAGCCGACTACAACGCCATGATGAAATGGAGGTGATGAAATTGAATAAACCCGATCCGATCAATAACAGCCCAAACAACGACCCTGATTTTCAATCCTTTGCAGCTGCATGGATACATCTCACGCCGTTGCAAAAGAAGATCATCCTATGGCGTGTGTATCTTGAATCAGTAAGGACCCGCGCCGCGCGTTTCATCCGATTACTACTTACTAGGAAGGATGGAGAATAAATTCAAATATCGAAAGTGAGTCGAACAATGAAACACAATAAAAAAAGCGCGGGCGTTTCCACAGAAACACCTACGCCCTTTTTCTAATCTCCCTGGCGCGTCAACGTCAGGGAGATCTTCACTAAACAACGCGGCGGGCGCGTCATTCAGACACTCGTATTATATACCTTTTGGCAACCCGTCGCAGATAGCGGCGGGCGTTTTATTACTCCCGCCAAAGGAATATGAAACGATGAAACGGAACGACCAAGATCCGAATCAGAAACATAATAAAACCATTCGGCGGGCCGCAATGGTGATCTATTGTCAGTCCGTCGTAATTGGTGCTCTGCTTGGAATGGTGACTATTTTATGGGGGCAATTATGAAAAAGCAACCTGTCACCATTCAGGAACGCAAAGAAAAAGGGCAGCGTGTCAGCGCGATCGATGCTCATAACGAAAGGATCAAAATCAAGAGAGAACATCCTGAACACCCTACACTTACAGCGCTTGCATTGTCTATTTTGTTTCCAAAAAGAGACGGTGCAAAATAAAACAAGACCGCCGCCCAAGAAAGTAACGAATACGAAACTTAGGCGGCGGCTTGGCATGAGGTGACACTCATACACATTCAGCATTTTACATGAGGTGACAATGAAACACAATAAAAAAAGCGCGGGCAAAATGGGAGGGCTTGCCACTCTCGCCCTCTATGGTCCCGATCACATGCGGACCATAGGCAAGCGCGGCGCCGCGGTGTTCTGGAAGCGCTACAGCTTGAAACCCGCGGGCACGTCGCAATTCGCAATTGTCAAACGTGACACAAGCGAAGTAATAGCCTTCACATCAGGGATGCTTGGCACATGAAACCAAAAGTTTTACATCATGACAAATTCAAGAACCACGAAGGCGAAGAGGTCAACCGGCTTGTATTGGATGTGGATAGTCATAATGTTCAAGTCTTGCAATACGATGATAGTCCGAAGGTGATCGTGAAAATTGATGAACATATGGCACAAGTAGATATCAGCCAACTTGAAACACACATAGAAAATAAGGTGAAACGATGAACGAATATATGCTTGAACTTGTAAACGGCTGGGCATGGGTTTATGCCGACGATCACCACAAAGACCCAACAACAACGACACACCCCGAGCGCTATGTCTTTACACGTGGGATGCGAACCGTTTGAAACATTCGAGACAGCAAAAGTTAAGTCAATAACCAAGAACCCCAAAACAATCACATACGAGGTGAAATCATGAACACAGATCCGAAAGATAAAATACAAGAAGCCCAGGAACTAGAGGACGAAGGCAAATACAGGGAAGCAGCAGAGATCTATGCAGCTGAAGGATTCCCACACATGGCAGATGCCTGCAACGAAATTGCAGACGAGCAAAGCGAGGCAACCGATGAATAACGAAAACGAAAACAACTTGATTGTAAAAGTGATGTCCTATGTAGTGGACACACTCGCCCGAACATTGGTGACTTTATTCGATGGTGTAAAGAATGCGATTGACCATGCGAACCCGTCACTATTTAGTTTGATTGCAGTACTGTTACCGTATGCAATTCCCTTGCCCGTGGCATTGATGACCGCCGTCAGCGCGCAACACTTTTTTGGCTGGGGCGTGCGTGAGTCTTACGTGCTAGGCTTTGGGCTTGAAGGGCTGGGGCTTTTGGTGTGGGTGAAACTAGCCGACAGCATTGTTATAGGTGTGACGACTGCCAATGAGAAAATAGAGAACTATGTCAGCTTCTTATGGGGTAGTGCAATCGCGTATGAAATCCTGCTTGTGTCAATCAATGTGATCTTGGCACTGCGTGAGGGCGCGGATTTTGTTTATGCTCTCACGCTCTTGCTAGTCTGTTTATTGCCCGCATTATCTGCGGTGATGTACGGACTTCACAAGCGCGAAACGAACGCACAGCTTGCAACCGAACGCACAGAAGCGCAAGCCCTAGCCGAAAAGATACGGCAGGAAAAACGCCAGGACCGCAAAGAGCAGCAGGCGCTTAAGATGCAATATGCCGCCGATACCAAACAGGAGAAATTGCAAGATAAATCCTTTCGCAAGTGATGACGGTCCAGCATGGATGACCGGCAAACGACGCCCTAAAATTCGGCGGTTGTGTAGGTGTGGATGCGGTGAATATTTCATAACAACACACCCAAAAAAACGCTTTAAAAACACAGCGCACAGAGTCGCCAATTTTCGCAGGATGTAACGATACGTGCGCGAATAGCGCGGCGAAAACGACCCGTTTCTATAGCAACGGTGGCGGGGCATGTGATGAACAGATCACGCGCCCCGCCACCATCATTTTGAGACGCTTGAACCCGCGCAAGCGGAGCAGAGCCGACAGCCAAAATTGACCTAAGAAAAAACCGTGTCACAATCTATTTGTAGTATAGAAACCGAACAGGAAAGCCCCAGGCAATCAAAAACAGGCAGAGCCGACACAATTACCGCGTGCCTCAAATAGGCTCATTCTAGGGGCTATTACCTGTAATTGTGAATATAGGCAATAAAATAACAATCGATGTGTTCAAATACTCCCCACAGCGAAAAGGATCTGAGTTATGACTACCCACTTACAACCCAAACCCACCACGATCACGAAGGCGCCGAACTTAGGCGCCCTGGTCAATGAGTGGGAGGATAATCTCAATCTGCGAGTAGATGCACAAGAGATCAAACAGGATACAGCTGTATCTTATGTCCGCGGTGTGATGAAGTTTATTGAATGGATGGGCAATGAGCAACCATCCCCCGAAACAATACGCCGATGGAAAGCCAGTCTCTTGAAAGCCGAAAAGAAAACAGCATCTGTAAATACCTGGCTCTCTGGCCTGCGCTCATTCTTTGGCTGGCTGGCTGAAGTGGGGCAGATCCCATTCAACCCAGCGCAAGCAATCCCAGGCGCAAAGCGGAGAGGGGCAAATGCTCATCACGCCCGGGAGTTATTGACGGACCGCGAAGTTATCCGCCTGTTAGCACAACCGAACAGAGCGACTCGCGATGGCGTGCGAGATTACGCGATCCTTTGCATTATGGTGTACGCGGCGGCACGCGGGATAGAGCTGCACCGATCCGATCTTGCTGATGTAAAATCCATGGGAGGCGCGCTTGTGTTGCATGTGCAAGGTAAGGGACATGACGAAAAAGACGCGGTGATTATGCTATGCAACGAAGCCGAAAGTGCGGTGAGTGCGTGGCTTGTTGTCCGTGGGAAAGAGGATGGCCCGCTTTTTGTTTCATGTTCGAACAGATCAATGGGGGAGCGATTGTCACGGCGCGCGCTCCGTGGAATTGTCAAAGGCTATATGACCGCGGCGGGGATACGTGGAAACACTACAACCCACAGCCTACGACACACAGCGATCACAAACGCGATCCGTCACGGTGTACCAATTCAGAAGGTAAGCAGAGAATTGGCACGGCATAATTCGATGGATACCACCATGATTTATTATCATGATGTCTCCCGTCTCACAGATCCACCCGAAAAGTATATAAGTTATTCTAGCGAGTAGAGAGGCTAAAAAACATGGACACATGGAAAATTATTTATTTACGAAGCACGCTGAAAGAACGGGATGAAATGCTTATCCTGTTCCTTCGGTTTATGGAGATCAAAAAGCACTCCGCATTATTAGCGCGTTCGTATCTTTGGTGTGTAAAGATTTGGGTATATATCGCGGCATGAAAGACAGGAAACAAACTCGCCCGCATGTTTCAACACGCGGGCGAGTTTGTAACCGGATGGCGACGGCTTGGGCGATGATAGCACATAGCAACCTCGAACCGTTACGAGCCGACGCCGCATCAGTGTTTTATTGTTTCTATGGCAACGACAGCGGGCTTGTCTCTCGCCTGGCTTGCGGTCCCACGATCACCGGCGCGGGCTGAGAGATATCCACAAGGCACAACCGGCAAGAGTCTGTGCCCTCAGCTGGGGCATGTGGCGCGATCAATGCGCGGCCGTGCCTGGCATTGCAGATCCTTACTGGCTTCTATGGCAACACATAGCGGGCTCCTCTCACCTGGCTTGCGGTCCCACGATCATCGGCGCGGGCTGAAAGATATCCACAAGGCACAACGGGCAAGAGTCTATGCCCTCAGCTGGGGCATGTGGCGCGATCAATGCGCGGCCGTGCCTGGCATTGCAGATCCTTACTGGCTTCTATGGCAACACATAGCGGGCTCCTCTCTCACCTGGCTTGCGGTCCCACGATCACCGGCGGGGGGCTAAAAATGTTTTAATGGGAGTGCAAGACCGGCGTAGGCTTCCAACGCGTGAAAGAGTCCCCGATCGAAATCACAAAATATGATTATTTTAGGACTACGGAAGGGGAAGGGGGGTCAAAATGTTTTGTTTGGAGGGCAGAGACCGCAGGTGGTAGGCAACAAGAAAAAACTCCCCAACGCAGGAATTTCACGACGATAAAATTATTCTTATCCTTTGTTATTGCATCACAACAGATAACCGATCGGTGGGGTTTTTCGCACCTGGCACCGGCACGCGCCGAACCCTGGCGGGAGTCTGTCGTTTCTACAGAAACGATGGAGTATTTTTCTAATCTCAGGTGTCTTGCAATTTTACAATACTAGTACTAAAATAGTGTTATACAGTCGCGGTACAGTAAACGCGGCACATATATTTTTGCAGTCCTGAGAAATTATTCGGGACATTGATTCGGAGTATTGCAGCCCGGAGAGTCATTTTTTGACTCTCTGGGCTGCTTTCGTTTAATAATTTTTTAGGCAAAGAAAGGATTTGATGAAATGGCAATTACCCCTAGTGTAGCAATTCGATTAAATGACAACGATAAGGCGGCTCTCAAAGAACTAGCGACACGATTGCAACTTAATTACTCCAATACGGTCCGTGCTCTGGTCCGTGAGACGTTATTAGTTTTGAAAGAACAAGACAAGAGCAGATCTCAAAAGTCACCAACAACGCGGAGTTAATCAAGCAATGCCTGCTCATAAACCACCATCACTAAACAAGCGCAAAGATTCGAAGCAGGCCCGCGCCGCGCGTGTTGACCTGGAGTCTATGGTCACACCTGCAACAGAGTTAACGATCGATCCGCCTGTTGAATTGAAGGATAAAAAAATCGCTTGTAGTGTTTGGGTAAGGGTCCTTACTTTGCAATCAGAAACCCAGGCGGCGAAAGATGGCGCGCCGATCATTACCGCATTCGATGAACGCTCTTTGATTATGTTTTGCAAGATGGTTGAAGAGGAGCGAATACTTGAAACGAAACTCTCAAAACTGGATAAGGCACAGGATGAACTTCATAGCAAAGTGAACAAGATCAAGCCAACAAAAGACAACCTGAAAGATTATTTATCACTTTGGGCACAGTTCAACGGTTTGACTTCAAACTTCAAAGGCATGAGCGCGCGCTTAGATGCTCATCGTTCATCGATGCACGAGATAGCAAAAAGCATGTATTTAACACCTGCAAGCCGTGCGGGCGTGTCACCAACTCAAAAAGAACCTGAAGCGCCACCTAGCGAAATGGAGAAGGTATTGAATGGGTAACATATATTTCAACCGATCACGAATAACTTTGAGCATTACACCGCCCGTCTCTCTGCAAGGTCATGAAATCGCCATAACGGAATGGACGCGCGTTCTCAGTGTCCCTGGTCATAAGATCACTGCTTTCGACCAAGATCTTTTGGTTAACTATTGCCTGGTCTTTGAAGAAGAACAAGCAATAGCGATTCACATCATGGAAGCAATTGCAGACATGCCCAATATTGAACAAATGCAAAAGCGCCTCCGTGATAAGAGAAAACTTCTTACCACTCTCGCACGGTCCCTATATGTAACACCACCACAGATAAAACTAATCGACTCCGCTTTGGATGCGGTTAGATAAATCAACCGCGATCAATCCAGCCGCGGTTCAATCAAATCTATGAATAAGGAGAATTAAACCATGCAACACACGCAAAGAGAACTTGAGTTTTTACAACGAATGGCTGATCAAGCGGGGAAAGGAGCTTTGAGCGGTAAGCGGCCTGCGTCGGAAACGGAGAAGAAATCGCGCGCCCTGGCTATTGAAGCATCAATGTTTTTGACGTCAGCCGAACGCTCCAAGAAACAATCTAACCGCCCTCACATGAAATCGGACGCGGTGAATTTCATAATGTTTGTATAAGGAATATGCCCCATGCCTACAACAACCCAACAAGCCGAACTACGAAAAGAAATTGATGATCTAAAAATTCAGATCGTAGACTTCACGAAGCGACGCGATGAATTGAGCACCGAACTGCAAAAAGCAAATGATGAGATCGTGTCACTTAACAAACAGCTAGGGGAAGCCCTTTTTGAAAGTAAAGATGTCAGCAAAATTTATCAAGCCATGATGATCGAGAAAAGCAAAGCAGACGGGTTAAGGGAAGCGGTCCCACTGGCTGAAAAGAAACTTGCTGATTTACGTAACCAGCTTGCTGAAACAATCGATGCGTTCATTGATATTGATGTCAAGCGCCTTGCCAGTGAAACAAAGGGAATGTTTGATACATGTCTGAATGGACTTTACGAAGCGCTTGCAGATTTTGAAGTCATTGAAGAAAAAATCAAAGAGGTTGCGAGCGTTGCCGGTGTTAGCATCTCAAAGCTGGAGAACAAATATAAATTTATCCGTGAGATGCGAACTATTCGTAAGCGTATCCGCGGCGGTGTACCTGGTGATTGGGGCGAACCTGGACTCTATGAGTTGCTTCGCAACGTTGAAAGATACTTTCCTAAGACGGTAGCAGATGCAAGGGGCACGAAGAAACTTGCTTCTGGTTTGGTGTCAATCCCATCACTCGAGATTGATACAAGAAAATCAAAATTCCCGTCCCTAGACATGATTGACCTGAAAACCGGAATAATAACGCCGCATCTTGAAACAACCCAACTGGCTGAAGTTGGTACCAGAAAACCTAAAAAATCTGGTGTTCATCCATTGGCATAAAACCATGCGGTGAAATCGGATGGTAAATAGATTCCTCCTTTGATCTGTTTGCTATGTTCATAGAGCGAGGAGGCTGGACTCCTCGCTCTATAGGCTGAATATTTTTTAGATAGTTCGTAAATCGAGACCATAAGCCAGAGCAGTGTGTATGCTCTCTAGCACGAAATAAGTAAGTTCGCCCGTAGGGAATAGGGGCGTAAATTTTATAGTTAGACGAAAAAGACACCCTGGGGACACCCAGCTGCGAGACGTAGTAAAACCGACACACTTAAAACTGTGACGGGAGCAATACCGATACACCACCCTAAAACAGATATGGAGTAACCGAACATGACAACACAACCGAATAAAAGCAAGCCGCCCCAGGTGGAAGGACCTGGAGCGGAGGCGGGGACGGATGTAAATCAAACTAACAAAACAGATTATACACCCACTCCCGAAGAAGCAAAAGAGCATTTTCAAAAGTACCTTGAAACTTTGCCCGCTGATATGCGTGCTGAGTATGAGCGATTCAATTTGGATATGCTGAAAAAATCACTTGGCAAGCCTATTGAAAATATATCAAAGAAAATGCTTACCAAAAGAATGATGATTCAACTCTTGCGGCGGCGCGCGAATGGTGAAAAGTTTGAAATCGATCACGGCGCTTTTACAGAACCCTATAAGCGATACTGGCTTGCACTTGAAAATTCCGCACCTGGCAAAGAACTATACACGCTTGAAACGATTGCAGAGGAGAGCGATCTAAAGCGCATCCTTCAAAGCAGCGCACATGCTCCGCATTATCCCGCCCTGGCTGAATTTCAGGAACAGATCAAAGATATTACTTGGTATTGGGATTATAGAATACCAAACGGAAAGATGACCGTATTAGGCGGGGAAGGTGGAGTCAGTAAATCCATGCTTGCGCAAAGGATCTGTTATATGCAGATCCATGAAAAAACATTCCCTGACGGTACGCCCATTCACAACCCAGGCGCGCCTGTTCTGTATGTGGATTGCGAAGGCTTTGCAGCTGGTCTCAAATCGCGCGCGCAAGCCTGGCAAATGGATACATCAAAGTTTTATCTTTGGAGTGTTGACCTGGAGAATGACGGGTTTATCAATTTTTCAAATCCTGCTTTTCGTGATGAATTGATTGAACGGATCAACGCGATCGAGCCGAAACCCGCCCTGGTCGTTATTGACTCGTTTGGCAATGCAAGCGCGGGCGGTCAAGATAAGGTCGAAGATGTAAGAGACTTGCTGAATTTTCTCAATAAGATCTCTTACGAGTTTGACCTGGCGCTGATCCTGGTAGCACACACTCGCAAGCCGCCCGCAATGTTTACGGGCAAGGGTGAGATCAATCAAGATGATATTCGGGGAAGTGGGCATGTTGTAAATATGGCACGCTCTGCTATTGGAGTCTGGCTTGTGCAAACCGGACCAGAACCTGACCCAAACGGGCCGCGCATCATGGCTGTAATCAAATCCAACTATGGCAGAAAACCAAAGCCTATTGGTTATGAAGTGTTGGACGATGCAAACAACAACCCGAAAATATTTTTTCAGGATGCGCCGAAACCCTATAAAGAACCTACAAAAATCCAGAAATGTGCTGAATGGATTATTGAAGCCTTGGAAGATTTAGCGATTCCAATACCACCCAAAGAGCTTGAAGCAATGGCTTTTCAGGAGGGCTTCAAACGTGACACCTTTTACGGCGCTCATAGAGCACTTGAAAAGGACGGGCGAATCGTTGACTCTCATGGCAACAAACACCCCGATAACACCTGGATGCTTGTTGGAACTAAGCTCGTATAGCCGAACTGTATGACTGTATGACAGTATGTTTTGAAAAACGGTTTTTGAAAATTTGCTCATTGCAAATGTTTAAAACAGTCATACAGTCATACAGTGACATTAAAGACCAAAAATTTATAGTGGAAACGTCTCTTTTCGAGATTTTCAAAAGGTCAAAATGAACACATCCCCTACTGTCGATTTGGTTACTTTGATTGAAAACGACCTGGGGCAAGGTCGTAAATCAGGGCGATCCGTTTTATTTCATTGCCCATTCCCTGGGCACGCGCGCGGCGATAAGAAGCCGTCTCTGTCTGTGACAATGGGAAGCGCAAACCTTCCCCCGATCTGGAAATGTTTCTCTTGCGGTAAGCAAGGTGTAGGTCACCCGGGCGCGGCGATCCGCTGGCTGATTGAATATCACGGCTTATCTTATGCCAACGCCCTGCAACACCTGATGATCAACACGCCCGTTTCTACAGCAACGATGCAGTCACCACCGATACAAAAGCCCGATCAACCGCCCTGTGAGACGTGGCAGGCTCGAGCCCTACAGCTGATAGAACGCGCTGAGTCTGTTCTATGGAGTGAACGCGGGCGCGATGCGCTTGCATGGTTACAGGCGCGCGGTTTGCAGGATGACACGATCCGCGCGGCGCGGCTTGGTTATATCCCCCAGGATTTTACAGACAAGCCTGAAGCCTGGGGAATTCCGAATGATGACCCGCGTCCGGTCCACATGTTTCAAGGTCTTTTGATACCTGGACTCGTTGCCTCAAAAGTTTGGTATTTGAAATCCCGACCCGATCACCGGCGCGGCGATATGCCAAAGTATATATGCGTCCGTGGTAGTAAAGCAGCTGCGCTTTATGGAGCCGACTATATAGCCAAGGACCGCCCCGCGGTATTCTGTGAGGGTGAATTAGATGTGCTCTTACTGAAGCAGGAAATTAAAGACCTGGCAAGCGTGATGACTTTGGGTAGTGCAACGAATGAATTAAATCTTGCATCCTGGGGCTTGTATCTCTTGCGCCCCTCGTGTTTCATCCTGGCTTATGACATCGATAACGCGGGCACGATCGGCCGCGATAAATTAGCCTGGCTACATGACGCGCAAAGATTGAACATCCCCGCCCTGATAGAAGGTGATAAGGATCTAACAGACTTCCACAAGAGCGGCGGGAACCTCTACAGCTTGATTGAAAATGTCATCCGTCCAGATGCGCCGATCTTTGTTAATTGGCATGCTGATGCAACGCCTGCAACTTTCGAGATCAATACTGGCGAAATCCTGATAACCGAATCGAGGCTTTTTATTTGCCCGATCAATTGGCGGTATGCCTGGATAAGATGCAATCCCGTTGTGAGTCGTAAGCGGCAAGAGGTAACAACCATGAATAAAAAACTTTCAATCAATATTGACCTGATTTTCTTGCTTGAAACAGATCTGGGAAATGGGATGCCTGGCAGCCGTTGGTACAAATTCCCTTGTCCATTTCATGCAGACCGATTCGGGAAAAGTGAAATGACTTTGATTGCAACAAATGGCGATGATGAACGCGGTCCGTATTGGTGCTGCTTGACTTGTAAAAACCGCGGTAGTGCTCTCACCTGGGCGATGAAATATCGCAAACTGTCATACTGGAAAGCCTTGGAGTTTTTGCAAATTGGCAGAAGTCCAGTTATCCGCCCGCGTAATTTACACATACAAGAGCCAGTAATTTAGAGCCAATGCGAACACCGCCCAAGATCCACGTTGAAGAAATCAGCGGCGATCAATACGCCGATCTAAAAACAGCACAAAGCGCGGCTTTGTCGTCACTCTCTGCGAGTGTGCAGGCCGTCATTCGTGACTTGTTAGCGCGTGGTGTTTTGGTGAATGATAACGGTAAGATCATCCCGAAGCCCCAAGGATAAAAACATCATGCCCGATCAATACTCCCCTCCCCCGTCTGTGTTGTTTGCAGGCGCGCGCGTGTGGGCATATCTCAGAGACAGCGGCGGACCATCCCAAGAGCAAAGCGTAGGACAACAGGAAAGAGAAATCCTGGCTTATTGCAAACGCTATAATCTCGCCCTGGTAAATATCTTTCGTGATGTGGCGCGGTCCGGTGGGAGTGTGCAAGGGCGTGATGAATTTATCGCGATGATTGAACAAAGCGAGGATGAATCGATACGCCCTCAAGCTATCTTGATTTGGAACCTTGCCCGCTTTGCACGCAATACTGAAGACTCTACCTATTACAAAATACACTTAAAAAAACATGGCGTAATTCTTCACTCCCTCACCGATCCTATCCCCGCCGATGACTATGCAGGGCGCTGGATGGAGTTTGGTATTAATATGACGAATGAAGAAAAGCGCCGCCAAACGTCACGCGATGTTAAACGTGGGCTTAAGTCTCTTGTCAGTATGGGGAAAGGCTTTGCACCTGGCACACCTCCCCGCGGTTATATTGCAGTCAAAGTGAACATAGGCGAAAAACGCGATCACATGCCGCGCATTGTCAGCAAGTGGGAACCCGATCCCGTCTTAAGTGAGTATGTAAAAATAGCCTGGCAATTGAGAGCCGCGGGCAAGTCCTATCAGGAGATCACCGAAGCCACGAACCGAAAACTATATACAAGTTCAAATTCATGGCACACCTTTTTCAAAAACAAAACTTACCTTGGTTACTATGGTGAAATTCCAGACCATCACGAACCGCTGATCACTCATGAAGTTTTCGAGATTGTCCAAAAGATGCGAGAGTCTCACCCGTTGCATGGTGTAAAAGGATATTTGAATCACCCGCGGCGCGTGGGTAATCCTACGATCTTATCAGGCTTTACTTACTGCCTCGAATGTGGCAGCATGATGACCCATAACCCAGGGCACAAGAATAAGCCCTGGATTCATTACATTTGCGGGAACAAGGACCGGCACGGCTCGAGCGTGGGCAAGTCTCGCCGTGTCCCTGCGACCAATGTCGAAACGCAAATCATAAACACTGCACTTAATCAGATCCTTACGCCTGAATATTTGTTGGAGGTCATCGAAGAAACAAAAAAACAACTTGATTCAACGGCTGAAATTGAGAGGCAGATCAAAACCGAAAAGCGCACGCTTGAAGATTTAGATATTGCCATTCAAAGGAACCTGAATACAATCGAGAAAACAGGATCACAAGCCGCGCAAGATAGACTTAAACAACGGGAGGCAGAAAAAGCACAGACACGTTATAAAATCGAAAGCCTGAATCTACAGCTGGCGACCGCGCAAACTGAGATCACGCCTGAGGCGCTGAATATCATCCTGGCTGTATGGCTTGAACAATTCAAGCAATTGAAAGAGTCGGGCAATGTGCGAGAGATCAAAGCCTGGCTTATGCAGTTCATTTACAAAATTGAATTAGGATACAATA
>Ga0180074_1000169_pt1 | contig 13569 bp, 11 predicted proteins | sample EasRiv366_16_10D_FD_121773 | JGI IMG/M metagenome (GOLD analysis project Ga0180074, IMG submission 121773) | Soil microbial communities from meander-bound floodplain in the East River, Colorado, USA - East River metaG ERMLT366_16_10D | ecosystem: Environmental > Terrestrial > Soil > Floodplain ...
GCAATCTGCCGTCTTCTGCCGGGTCAAGCCCAGCGACTTCAAATGAGCTTCCCCCAATTCGATCATGCGCGCTGGCCTGAAGGGAGTAGTGTTCTTTTTCAGCCGCGCAAACATGGAAGCCGCGGAGGCCAGGGAGACCTGTTGTTCCAGAATAATTTTAACGAGCGTGGAAAAGCCGGAGGGCCGCGCCCAAAGCGGCGGGGGCCCGAGACTATCAAAAATGGAAGCCAGGTCGTTATCGCGCCTGGCGAGGGTCTTCGCAGCACGGCAGAGACTGATTTCCGTTAACACCTGCTGTCTCAAAAGATCACCACCATCGTACCTTCCGGCACTTGCTCGAAGAGTTTGCCAACGTCAGACAAGTGCATTACGACGCAGCCCCATGAAAGGTGTCGCGGCCCATCATTTTTCCATTCACGAATCCAACCGTGGAAACCAATCCCGCCACCCAATGCGGTGTTCTGAAGTGTAGGCGCTCGTTCCTCCCAGCTCTTGCCGATGGCTGCCGTTTGTGCCGAACTGAGAAGGCCCTGGCGCTCGGCCCTGGTCGCATCGAATTTATTTGGATAGTTGACCTTGATCCAATGGCCACCGTAGTAATCTCCGTACGGGCCATCGAACTTACCTTTGTGTTTCTGGATCACAAAGTACATACCTACCGGAGTCTTGTTGTCCCCCTGGAGTTGCTTGGGCCCAGCGGCCTGACCAAAGCTAACCTCGTACTCTTTAATCAAGACGCCCTTCTGGTGAAGTCGCATCTTGTGACTTGTCTGATCCACCAGGATAAGAACAGGCTCTGCCTGGGGCACTGATATTTTTCGATGACTCTTAATGAATGAAGTCGGCTGAGTATAGTGATCCTTCACCCAACTGATGTCCTTGTGATTTGACGTCGGCCAGTAGGTTGGTTCCAGACTCTCGTCCCAGCGCAGCTCAAGGTGTAGATGCGCGTCGAATAATTTGTCAGGGTCTTGCCCGACACTGGCGATGAGCTGTCTGCGACGAACCTTGTCGCCGTCGTGGACTTTTATGTCGTGCAGGTGTGCATAGAGTGAGCGGATCTTTTTCTTTTCGTGGTTCTCGTAGAAAATGTGTTCGATAACGATAACGTTGCCCCATAACCTGCCGCAGTTTGCCGCAAAGGCAACGCGGCCATTCGCCACTGCAAAGACATCCTGACCAAGGTCGGTATTACCGCCACCGTTACCATTCCAATCTTCGCCGGGATGTATTCCCAGGCTGTAGTTTTCCGCAAAATGGGTTGCAATGTACCAGCGGTCGTATCGTTTTCCCGTAGCCTTGTCCTGATAAGAGCCCCCGCCGTCGCCATCGCCAAAAGGGAAGTCAAAACCCTCGGCCGGCGCGAAATCAGTTTTCATGTATTCGTCGAATACGTTGCCGGAAACCTGGGACGAACCCGATGAGGAGCTACTCGACCCGGCAGGACTGCGAACGGCTCGCGAACAGGAGACAGTGAGACCCAGACACAGTATTACGAGCAGAATTCCCTTCAAATGGAAACGGACAAATGTGGTGCTGATATTCACGATTAAGAGGGATTCTCTGGGGAGGACCACAGTGCGCCGCGCTAACGATGGTTATGAAGAACGGGCGAGTGCGAGTTGCAGGAAATTTTCAAACAGGACGCGGCCGTCGCGAGATTCGTTTTGGTGCTCCCAGCGTGTGCGGCTCTTATTCCAGTCCTCGAAAGACTTTTCCAGGTGAAACTGGACCGTGTAAATAAGTTGACCATCGCTGCGTTTCACCATCATCTGATTACGGCAAAGATATGAGGTGGCAAGCAACGAAAAACCATCAGGCACTCGATCGAGCTGCAGCCCGTGGTTTTGCCAAACTCGCAGCACACGCGCGTATTCCGGGTAGTCATGCCAAAGCCCCGACGAAGGATTATTAATGCCCCGGAATATGGGATCCCTCGGCTCAGTAATTCTAATAAAACGATACTGATACTCAAGCGGCCGATCATGACGCTGCTCGTGTTGCTCGAGCCGATCGAGCGTCACCACCCGGGTGCCAAAGCTGAGGCCCACCAGCTGATGCCCACCACAGATCGCCAGCACCGGGATTCTACTGGGACGAATAAACTCGCCGAAGGTGTCGAGTACCGCCGGATTGTAGTAATCAAAATCGCGTAGGGTGCCGCTCAGGACGATAGCGTCCGGCTGAAACTTGGCAGCTGCTACCGCGATAGAGGCAAGCGGTGTCACCTGGGTACTCGGGTCTTTCACTAACCTCTCGAGATTGCTCTCGATATTCTCAATCGCCATTTTGGCGATGCGCCGCTCGCGCTTAATCTCCACTGATGCGGCATTGCCCCATTCACTTCGGGCCACGTCCGAAAGATCGTCTTCATCGCGCAGCAAACAATCAACTACGAGCACGCGCACTTTCTCGATCTGTTTTTCGATCGGCTCGTAACGACAGAACGTCTGTTGATTGTGGGGAAACGGAAGTGCGGAGACAGGTTCGGCCGGTGGTGGCTCTTCAACTGGAAATTCCCGCGGCTCTTCAATCATGCTGGTCACTATTAAACTTCGAAGTCGGTTGTAACGCAAGCCAAAAGCTCATCGAAGACGGTCGCTAGCTGCCCTGCTTCGTAGTCTGTTTGAATTCGGGAACTGAACTCCCGGGGCCAAGTTCTGAAATCTCCGTCTTGATTTTGTTCACTAACAGCCTTCCGATTCGGGTGAGGAACGTTTCAGATTTGCCTCCTGCCAGGTGGTCTACCAGAAGAAACATGCGATGCCATGAAGATTCCAGCTCGTCTGCCAGCTGAGAGATTTTCGTAATATCATAAGGCACCGCTACCTGTTCGCAACCAGCGCGCGCAAAGACTGAAAGGTAACGCGCCGTGGCCAGATCAGGGCAAAGGAAGCGCCGCCGGCCGGCCTTTAACTCCACTCCCAATAGAGTGTGCTGAATTTCCACGCGGCTTTTGTTAGTCAGTCCTTCGAAGCGGTATGAGCGCGTGCGTCTACTGAGAATGCGCTGTCGATATATGTGAGGTAACCAGGTCTCTTTGAGTTCAGCCTTTACCTGCGCCGCGTATTCTTCTGCAGTCATACTTTTGGAGTGCGGTGACCTGTCACCGCTTTGGTCCGCCGCAGCTTGACGCGGCGTTTCTGGGCTGACGGAAAGTAGAAAGAAAGGCTGCGACAGGTCGCAGCCGACCAAAGCGCTGACAGGTCAGCGCACTCCAAAGTTGTCGGTCCTCATCTAACCGACGCAGCCACGACAGGCTTTGTCTGAAGCGCATTGATGACGCGGTCAGGGAACAGGCCCAGATAAAGAACGCCAAGAATGGTTAAGACCAACGCCAGCCGAATGCTTGCCGGTACTTGAGGCGCACTCCAGGCTGTAGTTCTTTCACGGAAGAACATCACGATGATAAGCCGCAAATAGTAGTAGGCCGAGACCGCGGTATTCAGCACTCCAATAACCACGAGCACGTAGTAGCCTTGATCAAGCGCGGCGCGAAAAACCATGACTTTGCCGATGAAGCCCGCAGTGAGCGGCATGCCGAGCAGGCTAAGCAGGAACAACGACAAGGAGAACGCCAGCCAGGGCGACTGAAACCCAATACCGTTGTAATCCTCTACTTCGGTGCGGCGATCGGAGGCACGTGCGATGAGTTGCACCACGGCGAAAGCACCAAGGTTCATCACAGCGTAAGTCAGCAGATAAAAAATCACGGCGGCGATCGCGGCGTCGCGCTGTTCCAGATCTGGTGCTTTGCCGGCGGCTATGAACCCGACAAGCGCGTAACCCGCATGGGCAATGGATGAATAAGCCAGCATGCGTTTGACGTTGTTCTGGGCGATTGCCACTACGTTGCCAACAGTCATGGTCAGGATTGCCATGACAAGCAACGCGCCTAGCCAGGTGGAGTGGATTTGTCCGGCGACACTCTTGTTCGCCGTGATAGCCACAACTGGGAACGCGATCAGAAAAACTCGCATGAACGAAGCGAAGCCGGCCGCTTTTGGGCCGGCAGCCATGAATGCAGTAACCGGAGTTGGCGCGCCCTCGTAAACGTCCGGCGTCCAAACGTGAAATGGCGCAGTGGCAATCTTGAAGCCGAAGCCAACCAGCATCATTGCTGCGCCCGCGAACAAGAGCAGCGGGAATTGCGCGTCGGGTAGTCGTCGGGCGATCTCTGCGATGTTCGTGGTGCCCGGCAGCCCGGCCGCGGTCGAAGTGGCGCCATAAGTGAGGGCAATGCCGTAAAGCAGGAAGGCCGATGAGAACGAACCAAGAATGAAATACTTCATCGACGATTCGTTGGAGCGGACGTCAGTCCGCCGAAAGCCGCACATTACGTAAGTCGCGATGGAGAGAATCTCGAGACCGAGGAATACCATGACGAGGTCGCCAGCCGAAGCCATAAACATCATGCCGGCTGTGGCAAACATCAACAGGGCATGAAACTCTCCGGCGGGGAGCCGTTCATTCTCAACCCACACCATTGAAACGAGAATTGTGAGTCCGGAAACGACCAGGAATACGAATGTGAAGCCGAGTCGCAGCTCGTCCAGGACGATCATGCCGTTGAAAGCTTCGGTCGCACCACGCCAGGAGAGACACAACCAGGTCGAACCCCCAGCCGCGGCAATCAAGCCAGCGAGGGAAATGCTACCGGTTATCCATCGTTGTGTGGGCCTGGCAAACGCATCAACCAACATGACCACGACGCCGGCAATACAAATGACGACCTCCGGCAAAATCAGCCAAAGGTTGACATCCGGTATGATCAGTTGAAGAGCGAGAAGATTCATTACGTTACTTGGTACCACTTCAGTTCGGCGCGAGCGAAGTGCGTCCGCGCCAACGTACGCCGCACAAAATCGGAACCGGGAGCGGTAGCAACCGGGTAGTAGTTAATTACAAATCCCCTTACGAGTGACGGCGTTGCGGATGTCGCAACTTGGACCCGGTCGCTACCGCTCCCGGTTCCGATTTTGTGTGCACTGCCTCCGGTCTGTATCCGAATGACCAGAAAGCTTCTTTGCCAAACTGGACCGCGCCCGTTATTGCTTTTGCTCAACCAACTCACGCTTTATCGTGTTAGCGTCTTATCGTCAGCGGGCACACCCGCCACAGTTCCTCCGCCGCGCGACTCAGCAAGACGCACTCGAACTTCTTCGACGCTCGCCTGCGATCGATCTAAAAACACGCGCGGATAGACTCCCATGAAAAGCATCAGCAACAACAACGGAATCAACAAGCCTAGCTCACGTGCGTTGAGATCGTGGAGTTTTGCGTTCTCCGGATTTGTGACCTTTCCAAACACGACGCGCTGCAACATCCACAGCATGTAGACCGCTGCCCAGATCACGCCGGTCCCGGCAAGCATCGTGGCGATCCAGATCCAGGGGTGTCCAATGGCGAAGGAAGTCCAGGTGCCGATCAGGATCAGGAATTCGCCAACGAAGCCGTTCAGAAACGGTAATCCAATCGACGAGAGCGACGCGATCACAAACAGCGTAGAGAACCAGGGCATCGGCGTAGATAGTCCCCCGAAGTCGCTGATCTGGCGCGTGTGCCTCCGTTCATAAATAAAACCGACGAAGAGAAAGAGCGCTCCAGTCGAAACGCCGTGATTCAGCATTTGATAGAGCGCGCCCTGCATTCCCAGTTCAGTGAACGAGAACAGCCCGAGCACGACAAATCCCATGTGACTCACTGACGAATAAGCGACCAGCCGTTTGACGTCGGGCTGCACCATCGCCACCAACGCGCCGTAGATAATTCCAATAACCGCCAGCGTGATCATCACCGGAGCAAACTTCCGCGCCATCCCCGGAAAGAGTCCGAGGTTGAAACGTAGCAGTCCGTAAGTTCCCATCTTCAAAAGCACGCCGGCGAGGATTACAGATCCGGCGGTGGGCGCTTCGGTATGTGCGTCCGGCAGCCAGGTATGAAAAGGGAAAAGCGGCACCTAGATACAAAAGGCAAAAGCAAAAGCCAGGAACAGCCAGAACTCCGCATCGCCAAGAGTCTGACCGCCGGTCAGGGCCGCCAATATCGTGGTGTAGTCGAATGTCCCAAACATGTAGTACAGCGCGATGATGGCGACGAGCATCAGCAAACTGCCGACGGCGGTGTAGATAAAGAATTTTACGGCCGCGTAGATTCGGCGTTCGCCCCCCCAAATGCCAATCAGGAAAAACATCGGCACCAGCGATGCTTCGAAGAACAGGTAAAAAAGAAGCAGGTCCAGCGACACAAAGACGCCGATCATGGCGCTCAGCAAGAGCAACAGAAACATGTAGTAGGAAAGTTGACGCTTCTGAATTGCCGTCCAGCTCGACAGAATCGCTATTGGCATCAGGAGCGTTGTCAGCAGCACTAACCAGAGACTGATACCATCAACGCCGATGTGATAGTGTGCTCCTATCGAACCAATCCACAGCACGTCTTCAACGAAACGAAAATCCTTCGCGCCGGCGCCGATGCCGCGAATTAACAATAGGGAAAGCCCGAAATCGACAATGCTGAACGCAAGCGCAATCCACTTGTAGTTTGACTCACGCTTGCTGGGCAGCAGGCTATATCCCACCGTCGCGAGCGCGCCGGCGACGGGGAGAAGGATGATGATGGTTAGTAAGTACTGCATACCAAGTACGGTTAACTTAGGGCCGCATAGCAATCACGCCGTAATAGGCGAAGAACGCAACTACTGCCAGTGCCCCCAGCAGAATTATCGCTGCGTATCCGCGGACGAAGCCGGCCTGCAAATGACGAACTACTTTTCCTGTTTCCGTTACCGCATCGCCAAGAGAATGTAGAAAGCCATCGATCACACCGACATCAAATAACTTCCAGAGGCCTTCGCGCGACCCGACTTTGATTGGGTTGATAATCGCCGCATCGTAAATCTCGTCGACGTAATATTTGTTTTCCAGTATGCGGGGCAACTCCAGCAGTGGACGCTTCCTAAAGATCATCCAGCCGGCTCCGATTCCCAGCAACGCAATCAAGACTGACAGCAGGGCCAGCAAACGCTCCTCGCGAATCTCCTTGGGCGAATGGACGGCCTCGCCCGCACTGTGTTCATCCAGCGGCGTAAAGGCCGGTGGGCCATCAACTGCCTGCGGCTTAGGAGAAAGCCATTGGGGCCCGGTTTCATGTTCGGCGGCGGCCTCGGCGTGGCCCCCAGGCGCTTTCGCAAGAGTGCGCTCGATATAGTTTTCAGGGTGACCGCCAAACAGGGAACTCAGCGCGTAGGGAACTCCAATCAAGCCACCGAAAGTGGACAGGATCGCCAACACAATCAAAGGGGCCGTCATCAGCCAGGGAGATTCGTGTGGTTCATGCGCGTGATGCGCGTCGTCACTGAATTGGGCGGTAGCGTCGTTATCCTCATGAACCTCGCGAAAGCGCTCGCTGCCCCAGAAGGTCATCACCATCATTCGTGTCATGTAGACAGCCGTCAGCAGCGCGGTCAGCGCCCCAACTGCCCAAAGCGCTTTGCTCCACATTGGGCCAGGTAAGCCAAAGCTGCCGGCGCTCCATGTCTTCCAAAGGATTTCGTCTTTCGAAAAGAACCCGGCAAAGATTGGTATGCCGGAAATGGCCAGCCAGCCAGTCAGCATGGTGGCAAAAGTGATGGGCATGTACTTCTTTAGTCCACCCATGCGTCGCATGTCCTGCTCGTGATGCATCCCTGCGATTACCGAACCGGAACCGAGGAAGAGCAATGCCTTAAAGAACGCATGCGTGATGACGTGAAATATCGCTGCTGTGAAAGCGCCGACGCCACAGGCGAGAAACATATAGCCGAGCTGGGAGATGGTCGAATAAGCAAGAACTTTCTTGATGTCGTTTTGGGCCAGACCGATGGTAGCGGCGAAGAGTGCGGTGGCCGCGCCAATGACCGCCACTACGAACATGGCCGTTGGGGCGTGAACATAAATTGCGGAACAACGAACAATCATGTAGACGCCGGCAGTGACCATTGTGGCCGCATGTATCAGGGCGGAGACGGGAGTCGGGCCGGCCATGGCGTCAGGTAGCCAAACGTAAAGCGGAATTTGTGCGCTTTTGCCCGCGGCGCCGATGAATAAGAGAAGAGCAACAGAGGTAAGGCCGCCAGCGAAGATCGCGTCCCAGCCGAAAGCCTCGACATTCGCGGAACTAATGACATTGAATGCGCTGGTCACGCCTGTCACTGGCTGATTGAAAAAACTGATTGAGGGTTTACCGGCTGCTGAGGTGATGAAAAACAGCAGCATGATGCCCATCACGAAACCCAAGTCGCCCACGCGGTTGGTAATGAAAGCTTTCTTCGCGGCGTCGCCTGCTTCCTTAAGGTCGGTATAGAAACCGATGAGCAGGTACGAACACAGCCCGACTCCTTCCCAGCCGACAAACATCAACAGGAAATTGTCGGCCAGCACCAGCGTCAACATCGAGAACATGAACAGATTCAGGTAGGCAAAGAAGCGATAGAAGCCCGCGTCTCCACGCATGTAGCCAACCGCAAAGACGTGAATCAGGAACCCGACAAACGTGACAAAGAGCGCATACGTCCCGCTCAAACGGTCCATCGCCAGTCCGAAGTCCGCACGAAACTTTCCCACCTGTATCCAGGTCCAAAGGTGGTCGAAGACGGGTTCGGTGGAGCGCAGCGCGCCGCCGGATTTGAAAGCGAGGTAGAAAGCAACCAACGTGGAAATGCCGATTGACCCACAGGCGATAAGGCCGATGAGTCTCTCATCGCGCAGCCGGCGGCCAACAAACCAGTTGACGGCGGCACCAGCGAGCGGAGCAAAGATGATCAGACTAAGAAGATTGTTATCCACGGAACTTATCAGTAATGGTCTTTGGCCTTAGGTCTTTGGTCTTAGATCTGTGCTACTTCGTCATCCGAAGGATTCAAAGTCCTAAGACCAAAGGCCCAAGACCACTTGTTTACAGTTTCAAAATATTCGCATCATCAACATCAAGCGATTCACGATTTCGAAAGATCGTAATGATGATGCCGAGTCCGACTGCAGCTTCAGCCGCTGCCACCGTCATCACAATGAAAACAAAAAGCTGGCCCGTAACATCCTGGAAGAAACTCGAGAAGGCCACGAAGCTCAGGTTCACGGCGTTGAGCATCAGCTCAATGCACATGAACATGGCAATCACATTGCGTTTCACGATCACGCCGACCGCGCCGATAGTGAACAGGACGGCGGAGAGCGCCAGATACCAGGAAAGTTGTGGACCCATAGTTCCTACGCCTGCTTGCTGCGGTCTGATTGAAAATCGACGCCCAGCAGATGCGCGGCCTCTTCGGTTGTTTCGGTCTCGACCGGTCGCAGATCCTGGACGCCGCTTGGATTGGCGATGTCCATTGCCAGAACCTGAGCGCCCGGAACCACGCGCGCCGTCGCCGACAAGGTCGAGGTTCGACGTGCTAATGACATGGCGCCCACGATCGCCATGAGCAATAGGACCGAAGTCAATTCAAAGGGCAGCAGGTACCTCGTAAACAACCCCTCTCCAATCGAGTGTGTTAAGCCGACATCCGAGATGTTGCCGGGGAGGCGATTTTCCGTCGTTTGCACCGAATGCAAAATGAACACGGTTTCCGCGAGCAGTATTGCCGCCATGCCGATAGCCATGGGCACAAGAAACTTGAGGCGCTTGCGCCGCGGCTCCGAATGTTCGACGTTAAGCAGCATGATTACGAAAATCACCAGCACCATGATCGCGCCGGCGTAGACAATCACCTGTACTGCCGCGATAAACGGCGCGGCGAGCGTCACGTAAATCGACGCGAGCGAAATGAACACGCCAATCAGCGAAATCGCGCTGTAGAGCGGATTACTCTGAGAGACCATCGCGATCGCGCAACCAATCGCCATGCCTGCGAAGATGATGAATAAGAGTGTGGACACGAGAAATCAGTAAATGGTGAACACTAATCGCAGCGACGCGTGCTAAGTAAATAAATACAAAAACGTCGCGGTCAGAACGATGTTCAGGATTGCCGCCGGTAATAGAAACTTCCAACCGAAATCCATCAGTTGATCGAAACGAAAGCGTGGCAACGTGCCGCGCAACCAGATGTACAAGAACAGAAAGAAGACAATCTTCGCGAAGAAATAGAAGACTCCGAGGAGCGGGAATTGTGCGACGCCCGGCCCGTTCCAACCACCCAGAAACAAAGTGGTCGCCAGCATCGAAACGGTAATCATGTTGATGTATTCGGCGTTGAAAAATAATAAAAACTTGATCGAGCTGTATTCGGTGTGGAAGCCGGCGACTAATTCTGTTTCGGCTTCGGGAAGGTCGAAAGGCACGCGATTCGTTTCCGCAATGGCGGCTATCAAATAAAGAATAAAACCGAGCGGCTGGTAAATAATGTTCCAATGCAGGCCGTACCAGCCGGATTGTTGTTCGACGATTCTATAGATATCGAGCGTGCCGCAAAGCAGGATGACACCGATGAGCGATAAGCCCAGCGCGAGTTCATAAGAAATCATTTGTGCCGACGAGCGTAGGCCACCCATCAAGCTGTACTTGTTGTTTGACGACCAACCCGCAAGCGCGATCCCGTAAACGCCAACCGACGTGACGCCCAATACGTACAGCAAGGCGACGTCGAATTGGGCAATCCGCAAGGGAAAGGTACCGAGGAAGGGAAGCGTGATTGTTGGGCCAAACGGGTAAACAATTATCGCCATGATGGCGGTGATCACCGCAATCATGGGCGCGAGCAGAAATACAAATCGCGTCGACTGATCGGGAACCAGATCCTCCTTCATCATGGTTTTGATGAAGTCGGCGAATGGCTGTAACACCCCGCCAAAACCCACGCGGTTTGGCCCGAGGCGGCCCTGAATGAGCGCCAGTACACGCCGTTCGGCGAGCACGGTAGCCGCCACGAGCAACATAATCGTGAGAAAGGCGACTGTGATCGCGATGATCAAAACCAGCGCGTGGATGTATTGGTTATCCCAGGCCATCGTTAGTAAATAGTGAATCGTGAATGGTAAATAGATGTTGCGCTTTCCAGAAGCGGACCTATTTGCCATTCATCATTGACTATTTACGCTACCGCTTCATTCGTGCGCTACCCTCAAGCAGTTCAGAGTTCAAGCTTCAGCTTGTTTGTTTTCCCAGGCAGCAACCTAAAGTTTGAACTCTGAACTTCAACTCGGCATTCCACGACGACAGACACAAGTGTCCTTTAGTCGGCCGCGACTGCGGTCTCCGCTCGCAGATTCTGGTCCACCGTAATCTGATACAGCGGTGAAACCCTGAGGGTCTCAGGTCGCGGGTTACCTTCCGCCAGCAAGTGAAACTGCGGCACCTTATCCGTTAACGTTCCAATCTTAAAAAGCTCATGCCCGACTTTTGGAGTAATGCTCAATTTGTCGCCGGTCGCTGGAAGCGCCTCCACTGCATCGCGAAGTGTCGTCAACTCCGGCGCCGAATCACGCCGCTCGGCAATCTGGTACTTCGCCTGCACCGGGCTCGATTCATCTTTCAAGACCGGATATCGCAAGCCAGCGTACGCCGGGATGCGTTCCGCTATCTCGTTGAAGACCGCACTCGCTGACATTTCAAAACCGAAGCCCATTCCCAATTCGCTAGCCAGCTGGGCTGTGATCATCCAATCAGCCTTCGACTGACTAACCGGCGGAATCGCCTGCCGCACGCGTTGCACAAAGCCGTCGTTGTTCGTAAAGGTGCCGTCAATCTCAGCAAACGAAGCAGCCGGCAGCACCACATCCGCGAAGGCAGTGGTGTCAGTTTCAAACAGTTCCTGAACAACCAGGAAACCAAGCTTGCTCAGCGCGTCCTCACGATTACGCAAGTGCTCGGGCAGAAAACTTCCGGCCAGGTAGAGGGCGCGAATGCTTTCGCCGGCGGCGTCGAGCATTTGCGTCACACTCATGGCGCCATTGGCCAGTCCCATGTCGTGCGCGCCGACGCTGTTGTTGTAAAGCGGCAGTGGATGAAGCAGGACGCGACGGCCGTCAGTTCGCAGCGCGTAGGGCAATTGCGCCAGGACGCCTTGCGCTGCTGGGCTCAATTCGGTCGAAAACATGACAACGACCTCGCCCTGAGTTTCCTTGAGCGACTGTCTCAGCGTCTGAATCTCGCTGGCCTGGATGCCAAGTTTGCCGGCAGCGAGATCGTCGTTGGAGTCGCTGTCAAGCGCCAGCACCAACGCGTCTTCAGAACCCGGTCGGACATGAATGAATTGCGCCGACTGCTCGATCAGTCTGATTGGGGTGCTGTTGACTACGATCAATTTCGCGCCACCATTGCGAACCGCCTGGCGAATCTGCTTCCCAGTCAGAGGTTGCAACTCTTCAGGTTCACCGCCGATCAATAGAATAGTCTTCGCGTAACGAATATCGCGGTGCGTAGCCAGTGGCCCGCCGAGGCTGTCAAAGAATGGCTTCAGACTCGAGGTGTCTGCGACGGCATAGTTAGCGGTCCCAACGAGCTCAGTCGCGAATTTGTAGAGCAGGTAGTTTGCTTCATTGGTGATGCGTGGACTGCCAACCACGCCGAGCGCATCGCGTCCGTGCTCGTCGACTATGGCGTCGAGTTTTTTCGCAACGTGAATAATGGCCTCATCCCAGGTGGCCGGAATGAGTTTGCCGCCCTTGTTGTAACGAATCAGCGGTGTGCGTATGCGCTCTTCGTGGTTCACAAAAGGATGACCAAAGCGGCCTTTAATGCAGAGGAACTCGCCGTTGAGCCCGTTAACGTAGCGATCGCGCGCCACGATGCGCATCAGTTCATCGCCGCGTGAGCCGAGCGACATCTGACAGCCGTCAGAACAATATGTGCAGGTCGACTTTGTTTGCGTCAGCTCCCACGGGCGCGCCTGGTGACGGTAGGTGCCATCAAGAAGAGTGCCGGTCGGACATACTTCGATGCAGTTGCCACACTGAGAACAGTCAAGCCAGCCTCCGTAGGTTCCAATAACCGTATTGGCTCCGCGGCCACCGGCTTCGATGGCATCCTCACCCATCCATTCGTCGCAGACGCGAGTGCAACGCTTGCAAAGAATGCAGCGTTGCGGATCGTTGGCCACCATCGGCGATAGATATCTCTCGGGCTGGTAATTTTTCTTCTCGGTGAATCGTTCTTCGAGTCCACCCCAATCAAACGTCAACTCCTGCAGTTCGCATTCGCCGCCACGATCGCAGACGGGACAGTCGAGCTGGTGATTGGCGAGCAGGAATTCAAGCATCGAACGCTGCGCCTTTTCAATTTCATCGCTCTCGGTGGTAACCACCATGCCGTCGGTGCAGATTATCGTGCACGACGTTTGCAGCTTCGGCATCTTCTCAATCCGCACCAGGCACATGCGACATGATGCTTGCAACGCCAGATCGGAGTAGTAGCAGAATGACGGGATGTCGAAAGCCTTATCGCGACAGACGTCGATTAGCCGCGCGCCTTTGGGCACGTCGAAAGCTTTGCCGTTAATGGTGACTTTGATTACTTCAGTGGACATTAAATTGTTCTTTGTCTCGAACTAGTTAGGCTGCGGGCCGCCACCGTTCACTCCGACCAGGTGCTTTCTAA
>Ga0180074_1000170_pt1 | contig 13485 bp, 10 predicted proteins | sample EasRiv366_16_10D_FD_121773 | JGI IMG/M metagenome (GOLD analysis project Ga0180074, IMG submission 121773) | Soil microbial communities from meander-bound floodplain in the East River, Colorado, USA - East River metaG ERMLT366_16_10D | ecosystem: Environmental > Terrestrial > Soil > Floodplain ...
GAACTGCTTGAACATAAATCCGTTCTTCTGCAAAGCCAGGAAGATGGCTTGCGACACCTTGAAATGATTCTCGGTGTGCGTGGTCGTGAACAGGTCGTATGTGATCCCAAAGCCTTTGAACAGTTCAAGGAAACCGTCATGATAGCGCTTGTACACTTCCTCGACGGGTTTGCCCTCCTTGTCCGCGGCGATGACGACGGGCGTGCCGTGCGAGTCCGTGCCGCTGACGACAAGAACCTTATTTCCTTTGAGACGGTGGTAGCGTGCAGCAATGTCACCAGGCAAATGGGAGCCGGTGATATTGCCCACGTGGATTTCTGCATTGGCATAAGGCCAGGCGATGGCAATTAGAATGTTTTCACTCATTGGATAACTCCGCTTAATTTTCTTGGTTGGTTTTCGGTAAAGCAGTTAGCAATTAGCTTTGGGCTCTTAGCTAATTGCTAACTGCTAAACGCTAATTGCTGTTCGCTAAATAAAACAAAAAAGCTGTCCTAACCATGGACAGCCCGTTACCTTCGACAGGTACAACAAACCTAACGTGCTATCCAGACGCGACGTGACATCTCCATTACGAGAGACATCAACATGGTTATTGTCACCATTGGATAGGCAGGTCTAATATGCATACCTATTATTTTAGGCTGTGGTAGTAGGTTTGTCAATAGGGGTTTCTACTACCTCCACTCAGCAGTAATATCATGTAAATTCAACGTGTACTTGCATGGGATTGTGCTACACTCAGGAGCATCGAGTTCTTGAATTTTGTGCCTCTAGCTAAAGGAGAAACAAATGGATTGGACTGCGAGTTTTAAAAAATATCGGTACACATTTTACGGATTTCTTATTGGTGTTCTGGTTTTGGGGTTAGGTATCTGGCTGGAGTTCAACAATGAGAAGTTGCCGTTCGCATTCTGGGCTCTGGTTTACGTTCATAGAATACAACCCATCATTATTACATATGATTTTGCCCCGTTCGTTTTTGGCGTGATGGGTTTTTTGCTGGATCGTCAGCGGAACCTCCTGCAAGTTATTTCGCACGCCAAAAAAAATTGGGAAACGGTTTTTGATTCGCTTGCTGATCTGGTCTTTATCACCGATGCCGAGGGGCTAATTGTCCGTTGCAACCATGCAGTTATCGACCAGCTCAATACTCGCTATGTCAACGTGATCGGAAGATCCATTTCCGAGATATTAGCCTCTGATGAACAAAGCGGTATTGAAGATCTCACAAACAGTGCCAATGGCTTCTTCTGGCTGGGTCGTCTGTACGATGTGTCCACAGTTCCAATTGTGATGGAAGGCGCCGAGTCACAAAACCTTTTTATCCTGCGTGACATTACACGTCGCAAGCAGGCCGAAGAGAGGTTAGTGGTCGAGCGTGATTTATTAAATACATTGATCGATCACCTGCCGGACTATATTTTTGTTAAAGATGTTAATAGCCGCCTGATCATGGATAATATCGCGCACCGACGGCTTTTGGGAACAACCGTTCTGGAGGATGTTGTAGGTAAGACAGATTTTGATTTCTTCCCCCCGGAACTTGCTGCGCCATATTTTGCCGATGAAGAGAAAATCATAAAATCTGGCGAAGCGCTGATCAATTGGGAAGAACCTGTTATTGATAGAGACGGCAACCAAAGATGGTTGTTAACCACCAAGCTACCCCTGCATGATTATCAGGGAAACATTACCGGCATCGTAGGCATTAACCGCGATATCACCGAGCGCAAGCGGGTTGAAGATGAACTTCGAAAGTCGCAGGAAAAGTTTGAGCGCATCGTCACTACAATGCAGGATGTAGTCTACAGCGTAAGCGCCGAGACACGCGAGTTTAGTTATTTGAGTCCCGCATTCGAAAGGTTGCTGGGATACTCACTGGAAGATATTCGAGAGATGGGTGGTCGGCAGTCATTTTTAGCGCAGGTTATTACAGGCGGCATGTTTACTCAACAGGAAAATACTTTTGAACAGTTACTATCTCAAAAGGCGGATGTGCCCAGTTGGGAGGAATGGTGGCGTTGCAAAGATGGCACATGCTTATGTCTTGAAGATCGTTCGATACCCATCTATGAAGATGAGCGCCTGATCGGTACACAGGGGATACTGCACGACGTCACCGAGCGAAAACGAGCGGAGACGGAGCTTCTCCGCGAAAAACAATTCCTTGAGACCCTGAACAAAACCAGTCCGGTTGCAGTCGTTGTACTTGATACCCAGGAAAATATTGTTTCGTGTAATCCAGCGTTTGAGAATTTATATGGCTACACATCTGCTGAGATCATCGGAAAAAACCTGGATGCTCTTGTTACTACTCAGGAATCTCTGTCTCAGGCTAATCTTTACACTCAACAAGCCATGCTGGGTCTCGTACATGGTTTGGGGAAACGCCGTCATAAGAACGGCGAATTTGTGAATGTGGAGTTTTACGGTGTGCCTGTGATCGTGGAGGGCGAAAGAATTGGTGCGCTTGCCATTTATCATGACATCACTGAATTAGATCGGGCGCGTAGAGAAGCTGAGGAAGCCAGCCGCGTTAAGAGTGAATTTCTCGCGAATATGAGTCATGAGATCCGTACCCCGATGAACGGCGTCATCGGCATGTTGGAGCTTGCCCTGGATACGCCATTGACGACCGAGCAGAGAGATTTCCTTGAGACCTCCCTCCACAGTGCTGAGGCATTGCTGGCTCTGCTCAATGACATTTTGGATTTTTCCAAGATCGAAGCCGGCCGGTTGGATCTGGAAAAAATCAACTTTGATCTTCGAAATACCGTGGAAGATGTAGCGTACACGCTCGCTACTCGCGCCCAATCCAAGGGACTGGAGATCGCCTGTTTGATACACCCCAATATCACCTCGAACTTGCGCGGTGACCCCGGCCGCCTGCGACAGATCCTGGTGAACCTGGTTGGGAATGCGATCAAATTCACACCCCAAGGTGAGATCGTGATTCACGCCGAGCCGCTCGAAGAGACTGATACCCATCTCCTTGTCCATTTTGCAATTCAGGATACCGGCATTGGTATTCCTTACGAACGGCAATCCGCTATTTTTGACCGCTTCACACAAGCCGACGGATCCACCACCCGCAAGTACGGCGGGACTGGTCTCGGTTTAACGATCAGCAAGCAATTGGTCGATGCCATGGATGGAAAAATTGGCGTTGAAAGTCAGCCTGGCGTTGGAAGCACTTTTTGGTTCGATCTCAAATTCGAAAAACAATATACTGAAAAACGCGGCACCGCACCGCTTTCGCCCAAACTATTGAATCTAGCTCAAGCACGTGTCCTAATTCTCGACGACAATCAAACCAATCGCCTGATCCTGACAAAAAATGTGGAGGCTTTAGGATCGCGTGTTGATGCTGTTGCCAGTGGCGCCAAAGGCTTGGAGAGTCTTCGCAAAGCGCATCGGATGGGTGATCCTTACCATGTTGTTCTACTTGATATGCAAATGCCCGGCATGGATGGCGAACAAACCGCGCGCGCGATCAAAAGTGACCCGGCCGTAAAAGATGTAAAGATCATCATCCTCACCTCCATGGGACATCGGGGTGATGCCGCGCGCATGGAGTCGCTGGGTTGTTCAGGTTATCTACTTAAACCTGTCAAACAACAAATGCTCTTTGATGCCATCTTAACTGTGTTGGGCGGTGAAAAGAAGATAAGTTCCGGTTTGATCACACGGCACAGTCTTTCAGAACAACGAAAAACCAATCTGCGTTTGTTGCTGGTTGAGGATAACCCGATCAATCAGAAGCTGGCATTGGTCGTGCTGCAGAAAGCTGGTTACTCAGTCGATACAGCCGATACGGGTTTGGAAGCTGTCACCAAGGTGCGAGAGCATCCCTACAATGCAATTCTGATGGATGTGCAAATGCCCGTCATGGATGGCTTTGAAGCGACCCAACAGATCCGTGAGTGGGAACAAAATAATGGGATACACATCCCAATTATTGCCATGACTGCTCACGCCATGCAAGGCGACCGCGAACGTTGTCTTGATGCAGGCATGGATGATTATGTCACAAAACCTTTGCAACCGCGTGTGCTGTTCAGTGCATTAAACCGCTGGATCAAAAGCGACTCGTCAAGTAACGATACTCAGGAGCAAGTGCAGGACTATTCATCTACATCTGATGCTTATTCGATGGATTTTGACGATGGGATGTTTGGAGAGGAGGCTTCGTCCGCTTCGCCTACTATGAAAACAGTTGCTCCTGTTCAACAGACCGTGGCTGCCTCTGATGCCCCGCCTGTCGATATTCAATCTGCCGTTGAGCGCTTCGATGGCGACCGGGATTTCATTATAAACATCCTCAATCAATTTAAAGATCATCTGCCCGAGAGGCTGAGGGAAATTCACAACGCCCTACAGGCTGGGGATGTCAATCTGCTATGTCGTCTGGCGCACAACCTCAAAGGTGTTTCATTGAATATATGCGCGGACCCGCTTGCGCAGGCAGCTCTTGAGCTTGAAACGATTGCCCTGCGTGAGGATCTGGCAGGCGCCTCATTCTGGGTTGCCCAACTCGACCTGGAAGCCACCCGCCTCACAGAATTCCTTTCCAACGCAGATTACTAAAGGAGAGAACCCATGACCCGCATCCTTGTTATTGACGACGAACCGCTCAACCATCAACTGGTCTCCCGCGCGTTGATGCCGCTACAATGCGAACTCCATTATGCTGAAAATGGCAAGAGCGGCATTGCTCAGGCCCGTTCTCTCAAACCGGATGTGATCATCACGGATGTAATGATGCCGGATATTGATGGCTACGAAGTGACGCGCGTCCTGCGCCGCGAACCTCAGTTTGCCGCCACGCCAATTTTGGTCTTGACCGCTCAATCTGGATTGCAAGATAAGCTCAAATCATTTGAAGCTGGCGCTGATGACCATTTGACCAAACCTTTTGACCCTTCAGAATTGGTTGTCAGAATTACATCATTGCTAAGGCGGGTGGAAGCCGTTAAATTATCCGGGCAAAAAGGTGCGGCACGTGATGGGGCACACGTGATTGCAGTTCACAGCCTGCGCGGTGGAACAGGTTCTTCCACTCTGTCTGTCAATTTGGGGGTAGCCTTGACGAGTTTGTGGCTTGAGCCTACTATTTTGCTTGATCTGTCTATGACAGCCGGGCAGGTGGCGCTGATGCTCAATATGCCTTTGAAGCGTACCTGGGCGGATGTTGCCCATTATTCTGCGAATGAGTTGGACGCAGATTCGTTAAGTTCAGTTGTCAGCACCCATGAGAGCGGCTTGCACTTTATTGCGGCGCCAACTTTTCCATCTGAAGTGGATACCTTGCGAGGTGATACTTTGGGAGCAGCGTTGCAAATTTTCAAAACCCAGTATGAGTATATCGTGGCTGACCTGCCGCACGACTTTAGTGACTTTGCCATTCAAACCCTGGATGTGGCAGATGTGATCCTTATGGTCGCATCACCAGATATGGCGTCCATCCGCGCCATGATCGCGGCGATCGATACCTATGAAAAATTAGGCTATCCAAAAACAAAAACAAAATTCGTATTAAGCGCCCCGTTCCTGCACTCCAGCCTGACTAAAGAAAAAATTGAAACAGGGTTGGGGATATCTGCACTTGCCACTATTCCTTATGTGCAGGATGTTCTGGTGGAGGCCATTAACCTGGGCCAGCCGCCTGTTTATCACAAGCCGAATGAGTCGATCTCAGGTCTGCTGGAAGATTTCGCTTTTCACCTGAGCAAGGATGCTCATAAGAAAATAAAACCCGAGAACCCCACAGACACATGGAAGAGAGTGTATAAACGCTATCAGGCCAAGAAAAAATAAAGAAGTTAACTGGTGTTAATCCAGATACGATCTGACTACAGTAATTTCTTTAAAGCCGCAAAGGGCGAATCGTCCACGTCTTGATTGTGGCCGCAATCTTCGATGTTCAAGTCTTGTCCGCATTCGATACATAAGCCTTTGCACTCAGGGTCATGTAATGGTTTGATGGGTACTTCAAGTAAGGCGTATTCACGCAAGATGGGAGCCAGGTCAATTTGGGCGCTTTCCGGCAGAATTAAGCCCATTTCATCAACTGGCTTATTGTGGAACGCGTATAACTCAGTGATCTCCCAGTTGAGGTGATGTGAGAAATCCTTTAGACAACGTACACATTGAATCGTGGTGTCGCCCTCAAAACTCCCCTGCACCACGAGTCCCTGCTGCGTGCGCCCAACGTGAACAGAGCCTTCAACATTTCTTAGTTCAAGGTCATCGATAACGATCCTGCTGACTTCAAAAGGAAATTCGTGGTCATAACCGATTTCCTCATGAACAATAAAACCGACATTAATACGAAATGGTTTACGGGGATTTGCCATGATGTTTATTCTTTTTTAAGCCCAGAAGTTCTTGACTGAGTTTTTCTTCCAATTCTCTGATTCCTGAGTAGATTATACACTTCTGCGATTTGACATCGAACTTTAATTCTTGCACATCTTGAGCAAGCAATACCGTTGGTATCCCAATCCCCCAGGCGTATCCTACTTCCAGATATACATTTGGATTTGAGGCCGTCAAATCTGCTATTAATAAACTTGCATCCTTGATTCGACGTTTTATTACATCAAGAATATCGCCTGTGAAACTCACTTCATCAACCCGTTCACATAGATACCCTGCGTTGTTCACCGCATTTCGGATTCCATAATGGAACACATCATCCATCTTCTTATCGAAAGGCATGGCAACAAAGATAAGAGGTTTTTCTTCTGACGTTATTCCAGCTTCACTTAGATGATCAATTGCGCCGATTTCTCGCCTAAAGGCTGTTTCATGTTCTTCACTGGAAGCCTTGATCACGCCATTTGGAAATGATTCAGCCAGGATCTTCTGCATCAATTTCGCGCGTGGTTCATAAAACTCAGCTACGGTTATTTTTCTTAGGCTTGGTGGAAACAAACCTTTCTCAATAGCGTCAACTAATCCACCCACTTCAGATCGAAATGCCTCAGCTTCATCCAAACCATAATTTGCGCCATGCAGCGTGAGACAGATATGTTGGGTATCAGGTTTAACTTCAGATAGATGTTTTAAGGAGCTAAAAGCGAAATCGCGAATTTGTTTGTATCTGAATTTGAATATATCGACAACGCCGCAATACAAAACCTGACTTGCCCCAAGGTTACCGCCAGCCTCCAATAATAAAAATTCATTTGGTTTGGGTAATTTTGTTTCAACACCCTTGTGCGAAGTTGCAAGTTGGAAATACACCTGGGATTCGATGGCGAATAATTCTTGAGCATACTTCAGCACCAAAACGTCAGCTTTGATCCTCAGCACGTCCGCAATCTGGATTTCGATACCAATGTCCATTTTTATCCCGTTGTGGATCACACTTTTCTATCGACAATGAACTTCGCCAATTCTTCCAACGCTTCTCTCTCAGGGGAAACTGGTGCATCTTCCAAGGCGTTGAGTGCGCGGCTGACAGCTTGACGCGCCTCGTTCATCGCCTTCTCGATCGCGGCATTCTTGCGGATATTATCCACAATGCGTTGGACTCGTTCGGTGTCCTTCCAGCCGCCACCGGGCAGGGATAGGACATCTTCATCATTAGGATGTTCTTCTGCGTAGTAGATCGCTGGCAGTGTGACGAGTCCGTTGAGCAGGTCTGAACCAATCGGTTTGCCGACTGTGGATTGATCGCCGGTGAAATCGAGAATATCGTCCACGATCTGGAATGCCATGCCGACTTCATAGCCGAAGGCTTTCATAGAATCGCGGATATTTTGATCCTCGGTTGCCACCATGGTTGCCGCCAGCGAGGACATTTCAAATAAGGATGCTGTCTTGGCGTAGATGCGGTTGTAGTAGTTGTTGCGTTCGATCACGCCGCGCGCGGAAAACATCTGAGTCAATTCGCCGTTGACGATGGTGGCGAGGGTCTCAGAAAATAATTTCATGAGGGGTAGGTAATCGGTCTCTGCGGCGAGTTTGGCGGCGCGGGCAAAGAGGAAGTCGCCAGTGAGAACTGTTGCAGCGGGGGACCAGCGCGCATTCAATGTAGGCATGCCGCGGCGCAGTAATGCGCCATCAATTAAGTCATCGTGGACCAAGGTCGCTGTGTGGAGTAGTTCTACGGAGGCGCCTAGGGTGACGAGTTTGTCTTCGGGGGCACCCAGCATATTTCCAACGAGCAGGCCGAGGGTCGGTCTGATGCGTTTGCCTCCGGCAGCCAGCAAATGTTCCAGCGCAGAACGCAAGTCAGGGTGCTGTTCTTCGCCAGCCTGTTCCCGAATCCGTTGTTCAACGAATTGAAGTTGATCTTGTACCGATGTAAAAAAGGTTGTCGTGCTCAAACGTTAGCCTCCCCAACCGAACAGACGATTGGCGTTTGCCGAGGTAGTCTCGGCAATCTGTTCGCGGGTTGTCGTGTGAATTTCTGCAATTTTATCAGCAATATGCGCCACGAATGCAGGTTCGTTGCGTTTGCCCCGATGCGGGACGGGTGTGAGGAACGGCGCGTCGGTTTCGATGAGCAGCCGTTCCAGCGGAAGTTGGCGGATGATCTGACGCTTTTCTTCCGCGTTTTTATACGTGACTGGACCGGTGACGCCAATATAGAAATTGAGTTGCAGTGCCTTTTGTGCGGTTTCAAGATTGCCATTATAGGAATGTAAAACGCCAGGCTTTTCTTTCAAAGGATGTTGCTGGGTGCTGAGTTCCTGATGCCATTCAGTGAGAATGGTTAGCAAGTCAATAGACGCCTGCCCAAACCACGCGTCGTTTTCCTCACGCATGTGGATGATGACGGGTTTGTTCACATCCTGCGCAAGTTTGAGTTGTTGCTTGAGAATGTCGCGTTGAGTTGCTTGCTGGTCGGCTTCTTTGACCCAGTAGTAGTCGAGTCCGATCTCGCCGATGGCGAGGATTTTGCTCTGGAGTGCAGGAGCTCGCTCCTGCTGTTGCGGCAGCATACCCTCCGAGTACGATGAGCTGCCTGAGTCCAGAATTAAATTCCTAAGTTTTTCAATTGATGAATCATCCCACTTATCTAAATCCGTCGGATGGAAGCCGACTGCCGCGAAAATATTTGGATGTGACTCTGCCAACTTGATTCCCGTCAGACTCGATTCGTAATCCAGCGCCGGGATTAGAATCCGCATGACGCCTGCATCGAATGCGCGTTGAAGCACCGCGGCGCGATCTTCGTCGAATTTGTTGAAATCGAGGTGGCAGTGGGTATCGGTCAGCATAATCGGACAATGATTGTGAAAATTATAACATATAGGGACAATTGTGCCATATGACCAAATTCATAGAAGATAGGTACATAATATCCTGAATAAAAAGGTGCATGGCTTATAAGCGAAATCTCCGAGATTTTATAAATCTCGGAGATTTGTATTACCAGTTATATGATCCCAGCTACTTTCAAGCCGTCATCCAGGATCGCTTTCACTTTGTCTTGGTGCATGGTCTCACAGTACACGCGCAGGATCGGTTCCGTCCCACTGAAACGGATCAATAACCAGCCGCCATCTTCCAGTTTGAATTGGAAGCCATCGACGGTGATGAGTTCGGTCACTTTCAAGCCGCCAAGTGATTGGGCGTCCGCCTTGCGGATGATTTCTTCACGGGTTTTACGGTCGCCGCTGAAAGGGGAGTCCACGCGGTCGTAAAAATATTCGCCGCCAAGTTTGTCGAACAACATCGTGAGCAATTCAGTGGGCTTCTTGCCGGTGCGCACCATGAAATCGAGGAAGTACAAACCAGCCAGAATTCCATCGCGTTCGGGGACGTTGTTGCGGAACGCGTATCCGCCGCTTTCTTCGCCGCCGATCATCGCATCCGTTTCCATCATCTTTGGCGCTACATATTTGAAGCCCACGCCGGTTTCATACACGGGCACATCATAAAGTTTGCCGAGTTTGTTCAACATGCCCGTGGTCGAGAGAGTCTTTACGATTGCGCCGCGTTCGCCGCGAATTTCCAGCAGATAAAAAGCCAACAATGCGTACACGCGCAACTGATTGATGAACTCACCGTTCTCGTCGCCGATGCCACAGCGATCAGCATCGCCATCGGTGATGAGCAACACGTCCGCTTTGTTGGTGACCGTGGCTTTGAGTCCCACGTCAATATTCGGACGGATGGGTTCCGGTCGCTTCATTTCAGGGAACGATGGATTGCGTTCGTTATGGATTTCAATGATCTTGGTTTTACCGCCGCCGAGTAATTTGGTGAACCAGCCCGCGCCGTTGCCCCACATCGCATCCACCACCACAGTAAAGCCCGCGTCCTTGATCTTTTGAATATCCACAAATTTTTGGACGTGTGTGAAATAGGCTTTAGACGCATCGAACTTGACGATCTGTTTATCGCGGATTCCATCGCGGATGTCGATCCGCTTCACTGTCTCAGCCAAATCTGGAATCAGCGCTTCGATCCTGACCAACCCTGCGGGGTCTATCGCTCCGCCATTCTCGTCACGGACCTTGAACCCGTTATCGGTTGGAGGGTTGTGGGATGCCGTAATGTTGACCGCTCCACACGCCTTCTTATTAACCACTTCAAATGCGATCACCGGAGTTGGCGTCGCGCCATCAGTGAGATAAACATTGAGTCCATTGCCTGCCAGCACTTCTGCTACGCTCGCGGCGAAATTCTCCGAGTGGAAGCGTTTGTCATGCCCGACCACGACCCATTTGCCAGCATAGCCTTTTTCTAGTAGATAAGATGCGAAGCCCTGCGCAGCACGGCGGACATTATCGAAGGTGTAATCTTCTGCGATGACTCCGCGCCAGCCGTCTGTCCCGAATTTGATTTTAAATGCCATGAATGTTCTCCTGAAAAATGATAACTCACAAAATTATACCCGTCACGGGCATTATAGTTCAGCCAAAAAGAATAACTCCGAGAGTTATTCTCGGAGTTTGATTGTGTTATGGAGTTGCTGTTGTTGAAGGTTTTGGCAACGACTCCGGTGTGGCAGTGCTGGTCGCTGCCGGTTCGGGTGTTGCCGTTGCGATGGTTTCACCGGTCATCAAAATTTGCCAAGCGATCTCCAGGTCACCTGAAGCGACAACGGGGAAAGCAGGCAGGTTGCCTAACGCCAGATCCAAACGGGTGCCCGCCTGGTTAAGGACTTCATCCTGCGACTCGGTTTGTAGTTCAGCCAAAAGATCGCGCGCGGCTTGGACATCCTCTTTTGCCAAACCGAAGTTGCTTTGTGCGAGATAAAGTCTGGCGCGCGCAAGCATATCCAAGATACGAGTCAGCACAACTTCATGCTTCAATGCGAGCAGAGTTTTATCGTCATTTTCCTTGAGTTGTGTTTCGAGTGTGGCTTGCATGCCTGCGAGTTTTTCAAGCGAAGCCGTATGTGCAGCTATGGATTGTTCGAGTGTATCGATACGGTTATTGGTTTCCGTGATCTGATCATTCGCCTCGATCAATTGAGTATTGATCTCAGTGAGTTGGGTTTGCAAATCCGCGATCTCGTTTTCAAGTTCGTTAACGCGTGCCGTGTTTTGCTCCACAGGCGCGATGAATTTGTCACGCAAATAGGGCGCGCCGTAATAGATCGCCGCGCCAACTCCGATAATCAGTAAAACAAGCAGAACCAATCGCAGCAATGCCCGCAGAACGTTGAGAAACACCTGTCCCACGCGCCTGCCAAAGGACGGTTTGTTTTCCGGTGGTGGTTCCATGGTTGGCTGGCGCTTTTCGATTTGCAAGGGTTCTTCTTCAATGGGGATCATGGCGACTTCCTCTGTTTCAGGCATTTCAGGTTGCATGGCTTCAAAAGCGGACTGTGTGCGTGCCAATAAATTCTTCCCCATGCCGCGGACTTTTAAACAATCATCCACAGAGTCGAACGGGCGTGCGGCGATCAGATTTTCAGCCAGAGATTGGGAAATACCAGAGATTTTTGTTAGCAAGTCTATGTTGGCTGTGTTTAGAAAATGCAGAAAATCGTTCATGGTTCCGCCTGGTAGATGATGGATAGAACTGTTGAGTAGTGATTTTGAGATTATATCAAAATAAAAACTCCGGGATGCTGAACATCCCGGAGTTTGAGATTCTTATTCTTCTTCTTCCACCAGCCAATTCTTGGCTGCTTCGATATCGTCAAAGTATTTAAGCGGTTGACCCGTAAGTGCCGACAGTAGATCGGCGAGCTTGCGTTTCATGCCTGATACACCCAACACGGCTGTTTTAAGCACGTGATTTTTTGTCGCAGTAGAGGCGGCGTTCATCGCCGGGAGCAGGTCGCCTCCGACATTGGTATCACGCATATCGGTCAGCACAAGCACTGAATTATTCGGCTCGGCTAGGACAACTTTTTGCACCTCGACCAATTCTGCTTTTACTGCGGCAGAGTTGTAGAAGTGTTTGGAGAAATCCTGATAAAAGATCCTTTTGCCTTTATATTCGATCCAGTTCGAGCGCATGATTAACTCCTACTTTTTGCTTTCAGCGCGCAGGGCAAGTCCTGTGGCAATGGCACCGGTCAATTCCCATGCGCCCACAAGGATGAAACGACTGGGCGCCAAACCAGTTAATGCGACCGTGGTGAAAACAATGAAGGTGAGAGAGCGATATGGAACCGTCCACTTGTAGAATGGCTTCAAATCGTTCAATGCGGCGAGAATATAGTAGACGCCGATGTTGAATGAAGCCATGGATGACGCTGTTGCAAAGACCAGCGTATAATCTCCTGCGGCTCTTGCGGCACGTTCGAGTACAGAAAAGCTGAGGATAGATAAAAGCGCTTCGGGGCGTAGCAGGCCCAAAAGTCCGAGAAGAAACGCAATGACTCCGAACACGAACATAGTCCAGCCGGAGGCGTCTTTTATTTTTAATTTGGCAGCCATGAAGTCTCCTTAATGAATAAAATTATACCAGTCCTCCAGAGCCTCGACAAAATCGATTCTTGCACCTATACTGCTTTTATCTTCATTTTGTGAGGTTATATGACCAAGCATCTCATCGTAGTGGCTGGGAACATTGGAGTTGGTAAAACATCGCTCACAGAGCGGATCGGTGCGCGGTTAGGTTGGCGGACGGGCTATGAATCTGTGGCGGATAATCCGTATCTGGCGGATTTTTATGGGGATATGCGCGCATGGTCTTTCCATTTGCAGATCTTTTTTCTGGGACATCGCGCAGAGCAATATATGGAAGCGGCGCGGGATGTGCGCTCGGCGATCCTCGATCGAAGTATTTATGAGGACTTTCATATTTTTGCGCGCGCCTTACATCATATGGGTGACTTAAGCGAACGTGATTATCTTGCCTATCGCCGCCTATACGAGTTGACTGTAAATAGTATTCCACGCCCGAACTTGTTGATCTATCTGAAGGCGCCCGTGCATGTATTGATGGATCGGATTCGCCGCCGCGCCCGGAATATGGAAACCGGCATTACGCCGGAATATTTGACCTTGCTCGATACTTTCTACGACGAGTGGCTGGGTGCGTTCGACATGTGCCCGGTGC
>Ga0180074_1000171_pt1 | contig 13481 bp, 10 predicted proteins | sample EasRiv366_16_10D_FD_121773 | JGI IMG/M metagenome (GOLD analysis project Ga0180074, IMG submission 121773) | Soil microbial communities from meander-bound floodplain in the East River, Colorado, USA - East River metaG ERMLT366_16_10D | ecosystem: Environmental > Terrestrial > Soil > Floodplain ...
CGTGGCGCGCAATAACAACGAACTGGTCGCGACGTGGGGCAACCTCGCGAATCGCGTGCTGGCGTTCTGCTACAAGAATTGGGAAGGCTATGTCCCTGACGTGGATGTGTCCTTCGGCTCCGCTCAGGATGCGCTTCGCGACGCGGACCGCAACCTGCTCGCCACCATCGAAAACGGATTCAACACTGTCGGCGCGGAACTCGAAGCCGTACATCTGCGCGCGGCATTGAGCGAAGCCATGAAACTCGCCACCGCTGTGAATGTCTATCTCGATGTCAACGCGCCGTGGACGGCCCTCAAAACGGACAAAGCCGCCGCCGCGCTGACGGTCTACACCGCGCTCAAAGCTATCGACTCACTCAAGATCATGTTCGCCCCGTTCCTGCCATTCACTTGCGAGAAACTGCATGGCTTCTTCGGCTACGAGACCCCGCTGTTTGGTGAACAATATACCGAGACGGTACAAGACTCACTCGGTGGTCATACGGTGTTACGCTACAAAGGCGTTGATGGATTGCAATGGAAACCCAGCGAATTGAAGCCAGGACAGAAGTTAAATCAACCAGGTCCGCTGTTCAAGAAGTTGGAAGAGAGTGTGATTGAAGAAGAACGGGCGAGATTGGGAAAATAAATACACAACAGCGACTCATCAGAGTCGCTGTTGTGTATTTATCAGGCAAGTAAAACATTAGTGAGAGTTTCTGCTCCAACAAAGAAGCCAAATCTATTCAGTTCAGGAAACCGGAGGGCCAACAATTATCCTAAAACCAAGGTAAGGTTCTTTTCTATCAGGACTTGCGTGACCACGCTTCGCTGAACGCACAGAGAACCTTTCGCTTCTGGACATAAAACAGCCCTTAACTACTCTTTCACCAGATGCTTCTAGATCTTCTCTTCCGTCATCCATATCATAAGGATAAGGCCAATACAAACTTTGAGTCCATTCCCAAATGGAACCCATCATATCTGCAATATCATGCGGGCTATCTGTAACAGGGGAAAATGTACCAACATCCGCCAGTTCCGTACTTCGGCGAAGTTCGTCCAATCTCATCTTTATCAAATCAAGTGCTGATTTTTCTGGATCATTTCCAACTCCGGATGGTTTCGGTTTAGAAACGTTAGCAAAGTACTCTGCTAATCTATTCGAATACATCTGCTCGTCAAACTGATTTTTCTTGTTTAATCTTAGCAACAATTCCTGTCTTCCACGATTTAAAAAATCGTCCAGATTCTCATTCCCCCAGGGCCACTCAGCACCCAAATCCCCTCTGGAGGCTCTCTCCCATTCTGCTTCTGTCGGAAGACGGAAAACAAGTCCTTTTGGTATCTCTTTTTTGAATATTTTGTTCAACCATTTTGGATATTCCACCACTTCATACCATGAAACATTCGTTATCGGCTGATCCAACTTTTTTTTCCAATCTTTTGGTAAAGCATCGAGATGTCGAGTTGAAACTGTGTATTCACTGAATTGCTCATTCGAGACTGGAAAACAGGTAATCCAATAGTTATAAGGAATCTCATAAGGACGTTGGGGGTGTTCATCATCTCCCGAAAAATTATTGGAGGCCCTACTTCCCATAATAAATTTACCTTTTGGGATTTTCACGAAGCTAAATCCACCAAAAGTTAAATCCGCAAGATCATCGACAACTTTAATTTTGCTTGAGGGAGCCCAATATGCACGTGCATTACCACTAATGAGGTCATATTTTCGGCTCATACTCTTTATCAGAAGACTATACGCTTGTTCAATCTCGACTTCCGAAGGGAAAAAATTAACATATTGCCTCGAACGCAAAGATTGCGGTATTTCACATTCATCTAATCGAATAGGTACAATAAAAATTGAACTATCAGGTTTTTCATTCCCAAGACTGACTATTGAATTTATATCTCGCTGTAACCTATCACCCCGATCTAAGGATTCCTTGGAAAAACATAACAGTACTACATCCGTGGACTTTAGCGTCTCACTAATCAATAATTCACGGTCTTGTCCTGGCAGAAGGTTTTCTTCTTCTATCCAAGGATCTATCCAATCTTCAGCAAGAAGGCGGCGATATAAAACGCGAACAATAGGTGTGTCAACCAAACCATGGGAAATAAAAACTCTCAATTTTCTGTCTTTGCTTTTTAAAGCTTGAATGCTCGCAACACCATCAGATCCCACATCAAAGATCGATCTTTCTTGTGCTGCAACATTTATTGGGGGGATAACCCACGGTCCATCAAATTCCACCAGCCTCTGGGTAAAATTTTCGTAGCTTCTCGCAAGAGAAAGTCTTTCTTCCGAACGATCAGATAACACTGCTATTTCCTCACCATATGCATATCGAGGAACATACTGAATTTGGATATCATTAAAATAATTTGTTAAATCATTATCTTGGATATCGTACACTTTCTTTATTACCGCTTCAAATTGAGGTTGATATCCCACGATGCCACGCTCATCTGCCCCAAACCGCCAAGCACTTCTTAACTCATCTTCAGCATTTTCTATCCGCGAAGGCAATGGGAATACTGAGAGCGGTCGCAAATCGTCTGAGTTTCTGCGGTAACTGGTTACATTTTCGATTAACTCTAATACTCCTGTCAGACTCTGGAGATTTGGCGTAAATACAACTATTAACTTTTCTGGCATTAATGCTGTACAGATACTGCTTATATCCGTAAAACCTGTTCGAGAATCAATAAGGACATGTTTATATTTTTTCGACAGGTAACTTGCAAAACCAGATATCAAACCGGGATTGGCATTAAATAGATTTTCCCAATTAAATGTATTTACCCTGTTTGGATATAAATTATCAGACTTGCCAGCCGTCATTAATGACAAATTATTGATATTCGTACGCGTAATATAATCATCAATGTGCAGTTCATCGAAGAAATTGCTTGTCATATCTTCATTTTCAGATAGTTTATTTATATTCTCATTAATATCAATAAATAAATCAATTAATCCACGCTGATTTTCTAGTTTTAAGTCATCACCGCGTTTTAAGTGGCGTTCAAAAAAACGATGTAAGCCAGGAGCTTCTAGATCCCAATCTATCATTAGGACATTTCCGTTATCTGTGTTTCTACCCGCCAATAAACATGCGACATTTGCAAGCGCCATTGAACGTCCTGTCCCACCTTTGTATGAATAAAAAGTAAAAATTTGCCCGAGAGAAGCAAGTTCAGCCATGATTACACTCTTCTGCCAGGAAAACTTCGACGTGGCGGCAACATAGTATTTAACCAACTAGAAACTTTTGCTTTGGATGGTATTTCGAAGTCATCGCAACGACTACAAGGATCAGCAGGCAACTTATTTAAATCCTGGCATCTATAGAAAATATAACCTGCAATATCTTTAATAGCCGTAAGATACTTCTTGTTATTTTTCAATGTCCGTCCGCCTAAAAAATAAGGTTCAAAATTGTGGAAATGCCTATTTGTGCTTATTTTTTGGGGCAATATTTCTAAGCCGCGATAAACGACAGGAATTATCAAGCCGGTTGAATTATTGCTACCATTTTTCTTTAACTTCTCAATTCGTTGGGTCTCGAGTTGTTCCATAGCTCTATATTCGCGAGCGCAGTATGTACTTGTTTCATCAAAATATCGTGGGATATATATCATTACCATGCATGCACTTTGACATAAAGCACTTGCAAGAGCTGTATTGAAAAATTCCCCCGCGTGAAGCCGCTCTTCATCTCTATAGACAGGTAAATTTATCAACAAAGAAAGTTCGCTTTCCAAAGCGTCCTGAAAATCTTTGGCGATATTTACACTATCATGGCGATAGCTTATAAAACACGAATATTTTATTGGCATAGGAATTTCCCTAGTAGTTTATATCCTATTTTAGCACTAACGGCTTTCTCGATTTCCATATCCCAATCCTGACCTGGGAGGAGCTTCTCTTCGTCCAGCCATGGATCAATCCAGCCTTCGGCGAGGAGTCGCTGGTAGAGTTCGCGGACAATGAGTTTATCTTGCGAGGCGTGACAGAGGAAGATGCGGAGCTTTCTCAACGGACTCATAGCGGATGCACGGATGATAACGGATTCTGTTGAATCATGCGGGTTTCCCCGAACGTGGGAGGATGGTCAAATTATACAGCAGAGGAAACTAGTCTGCTATTGATAAATGTCACAATTTGGCTTTATGGGAGGCGTTTTTCTTCGTCCAACTAGACAATAAATCCAACCAACCTATGAAGAACGGAATCTAAGATGATTGTACGGGTGATAAAATCATAATAATGCTTTTAAGTTGCAGATAAGTTATTAGGAGAACAGAAATGTTTGTTTTGGGAATTTTTTCTTTAATTCAAATCGTCTTTCTGCCCGGATTAATTTCATTACGTCTTGTGCGTTTTCGAGGCAGTTTTTGGCAAGGTGTGATCTACATATTTGCCCTGAGCCTACTGATCAATTATTGTTTGGTTTTCTTGCTTACAGTACTTAAGCTTTACTCCCATGGGCCTGTCATTTTACTTTTTGCCGCACAAGTGCTCTGGGCGATCTGGCTGTATTGGGAGGACTTGCATAAACCATTGCTGGAAGTTTTCCAAAATTTATGGGACAAAAGCGTTTCAGCGTTGGCGGGACTTTTTCCTACTCCAGCGGATGATCTTTCCCGGTCGCAAAAAGCTGGTCACTATGCGTTTATGCTATTTACGTTGATCGCACTTCTATTAGCATTTGACCGCATGGGGTGGCTTTTTGGACTTTTTCGCGACAACCTTGGCACTGTTTTTGATGGATGGGATGCTGTGTTTTCGTACAATCGCTGGGCGGAGGTGTGGTTCGGTGGCAGAATTCCATTGGACAGTAGATTCTATCCACAACTGATTCCAATAAACTGGTCGCTTACATATATGTTCATAGGCGAGGCAGCTGTGCAATTATTTGCAAAGTCCATTATGCCGTTATTCATGCTGGGTATTTTCCTGCAATTATTTGATCTTGGGATCACATTTCAGCAGCCTGGTTTTTTTGTGGCGATCATTCTTGTGAGAGCATTATTGACGAGATTTATTCATACCGGGATCCACAATGGTTTAGTGGATGTTGCCGTCGCTTTCTTTGCGCTTTTACCGTTTTATACGATCATGAAGGCGCAGGCTGTGAAGACCGAAACAGAAAAACAGATATTGTGGATTTTGGGTTTTTTCTTTGCAGCCGCTGCAGCAGTGACAAAGCAGCCTGGTGTGCTTATCTTTGTGCTTTATCCGCTACTCGTGTACATACTCTTATTGCGCCTAGATTATGGCAATGGGTTGAATCCTCCAATTTGGCGGAAGGCATTGATCTGGGCGACACTCGCCGCGCTCATTCCCGTATCGTGGTATGGATTTAAGCTGATCCTCATTTCGCAAGGGATAGATGTCTCAGAGGTGCTTGACAATGCCGGTTTTACAGCACAGTCCTACGGAAATGTCGGTCTTGGCTCGCAAATCATTCAAGCCCTTCGTAAGCTTGATACGTACCTCATCTTATTCCCACTGATATTGTGTGCCTTACCTTGGTTGTCGTCTTCGGTGCGCTGGTTGGTTGTCTTATTCATTCTGCCCTTTCCGATCGTATGGGCAGTGATGGCCAGCTACGATATGCGGAATCTTGCCCTCGTTGCGCCTGCTCTTGCTCTGGCTGGTGGTCTTTCCATGGAAGTGCTTTTCCGCCTTTTCTTGCGTTTATTGACAGTCGCCAAAATCGAAAAGTGGACTTCCTTTCTCATTCCAACAGCAGCGCTGACAGGTCTGTTGGTTCTGGCATACATCTACCCTGATTCCCGGATCCGCGCTGCAGATTCAGTGGCGCGCCAGGAGGTATTTAGTCCATCCCTTAATAAGGATTTGCGACACCTGCTGGCAGATGAACCCAATGCACTGATCCTAACCTATTATCCCGTGGCGTATGTGTTGGAACGCGAAAACAGTCAGGTTGCGTTCTGGTATACCAATGCACAAGAATTCGAACACCTGATGCAAAACGATAAGATCACCCACTTGTTAGTGCCAGCCTTTAACGTTCATCCCGAGATCGCAGCTCAGATAGAGCAGTGGGTAAATAATGGCACCTTAAGCTTTGTATTGCAAGATGAAGGCTCGACAATCATACCCTTCAAACTTTATGTAATTAACCGTTAAGTCTTCTTGGGAGTTATTGCGATGGAAGCCCAGCGACTTGAAGCCGGGACAGAAGTTGAAGCTGCCGGGTCCGCTGTTTAGGAGATTGGAAGAGAGTGTGATTGAAGAGAAAAGAAAGAGTTTCAAATGCAGAAGATCATTCAAGATACCCAAACCAGCTATGATGCCGTCGCGCCAGAATATGCTGAGAAATTCAAAGACGAAATGGATGACAAACCCTTCGACCGCGATTGTTTAGATCGTTTGGCAAGAGAAGTTGGAGAGTTGGGTCCCATTTGCGATCTGGGCTGTGGACCGGGTCAAATTGCGCGGTATCTGCATCGTCAGGGTGTGAAAACGCTTGGGGTTGACCTCTCAGCCAACATGGTGGCAGAGGCGAGTCGTTTGAATCCCGAAATCCATTTCCATCAAGGCGATATGCTGTCTCTGCCCGATGCAGATAATTCCTGGGGTGGCATTGCGGCGTTTTATTGCATCATCCATATTCCGCGTGCACAAATCGTCGCTGCGTTGCGCGAGATGAAGCGCGTACTCAAGCCGGGCGGCGTGTTATTGGTCACGTTTCATATTGGCACAGAGATCGAACATCTCGATGAATGGTGGGAGAAGCCTGTCAATTTGGATTTCGCTTTTTACCAGCCTAATGAGATGGAAGGCTGGTTAAACGAAACAGGGTTTGACCTGGAAGAGACAATCGTCCGCAAGCCAAACCCTGAAGTCGAAGTTGCCACGCAAAGAGCCTATCTCTTTGCGCGAAAACCTCGCACGACTGTCATTTGAGGCAGCCGTTTCCTATATTTTCTACATCTTCATTGCTTCCCTGGTATTGCTCATCGCCGCCTGTACGTTGATCTTATTTTCGGCAATGTAGGTCAACTTATCATTCGCCTGCTTTTCCTCGGTCAAAGTTTGATCGAGCAAGTCGGCTATTTCAGTGAAGCCCAACTGACGGGCGTGCGCACGTGCTGTACCATACGCGGCGATCTCATAATGTTCCACACGTTGCGCGGCTCCGATCATGCCCGCCTCCAACGGCTCGCTCTCGCCCTTGCTGTTGAGGAACTCTGCCCCTTCCTCGATCAAGCCTTCCATGCCCACGCACTTCTTGCCTTTCGGGTTGATATCCAACTTTTGGCAGATCTTTTCGAGGCGTTCCACATGCTTGTGGGTTTGCTTAAGATGTTCCACAAAAACAGAACGCAGATCTTCCGAATCAACTGCTTTGGCAATCAAGGGCAGTGCTTTGACCAACTGATGTTCGGCACTGTAGAGGTCTTTTAACTCATCGACCAGAATGTCTTCAAGTGTTGTAAATTTCATGATCATCTCCGTTTCTATAGCTAAATTGAGTTTGGAATTAGCCACATATTGTGGCACTCTTTATTTAAGCAATGGAAGGTTAAGATGCCATTAAACACGGATAATAACGCCATGAAGTGACATGGGTAATATGGGTTAATGACCCGGCCACAAGTCAGGCAAAGCCAGCCTGCATGGTGCGATGTGCTCATTCAGCTCTCGATCTTGTAAAACCATTTCAAAGCCAGTCCGATCGAAATTCCTGCCGCAACAAGTTCAGCCCAAAAGAAGGCGGCATAATCTGCAAATACGCCGAGGAACGGCGGCACATCTGGAAAGATCTGGCGGAAGAAATACAGCGCCACGATAAATCCGCTCATGTAGCCGAACAGACCGAGGTCCACTTCCATCCGGCCTCTATATACCATCCAAAAAATGAACATATTGACGATCGTCAGTCCCCAAATGATCACCATACAAAAGATGACCGTCCCGATCACCAGGGAGGAACGTTTCAGGTGAACATCGTAACCCAGATAGCCATGCGAACTTTTCGGCAGGGCGTTATCGGTGAAGGCATAACCATGGTGAAAGGCAAACAGATCCAACTCCGTGGGCACACTCTGTGATTGTCCCGCCTCCGCAACCAGGATCTCAAACCAGGCGCGGTGTTCGTCAAAAGGATAAGCTTCCACCTCGCCTTCGAACATATTCACAACCACCTCATGCGGAAACATGCGCCGCCCGGACTCAAAGAGAATTTGCTCAGCCCCGATACTACTGACACTGACCTCAAGCGGTACAGCCAGCAATCCATCACCAGCATCAAACTTACCATACGGAATAAAATCAAGTCGAAAAGTTAGATGTGCATTCACAGGGTCCACATGGACCACATGCGCGTTCACTTTAATGTAATCTGAACCGTGTTCCGTGGAAATGATCTCCGCCTGTCGATCGCCCTCTTCTGTTAGAAACAGATAATCCACGGCGAGCACGGTCATTGCACATATCAATAATATTCCAAGAAAAGGAAAAAACTGGCGCAAATGTTTGAACATCGTGGGACCTCCATGGAGTTCCGGATAAATTTTGCTTTGTCGATTTTATCCTACAAACAAACCACCCACCAATCAATCCATCAGCATTACACCTGATGCCATCACAATGACTTGGATAGTGACGAAATAAGAAAACACTTGTAAACTCATCGCAGACTTGGTCAAACCCGCGGTAAGTCGTTTAAACCTAAATGTTATAATCTTGAAAACCTAATCACCAAAGGATCATGACTCATGAAAATCGGTATCATCGGTGCCATGGATGAGGAACTGCTTCCCATCCGCGCCGTTCTCAACAATTTGGAAAAGCTCGAAAAAGGCAACCGCACCTTCTGGCACGGTGAGGATGATGGCAATCAGATCTTCCTCACGCGCTGCGACCCGGGCAAGGTCAACGCCGTCATCGCCACCCAGCAAATGATCGACCTCTTTTCTGTGGATGCCATTTTCAACATGGGCAGTTCTGGCGCGCTCGCTCCCGAACTTGAAGTCGGCGATCTGGTTGTTGCATCCGAATTCATTCAACACGATTTCGATGTCACCGACTGGGGCTTGAAACCTGGCGAATTGATGTTCGATATCCTCGTATCCAATGAGACCGGGCAAATGCAATTCCGTACACAACAAGTCTTCAAAGCGCATCCAGGGCTCACACAACTGGCAGTCGAGATCGCAAAAACCACCGAACTGACCCCGCTCGGTGGTCATTCACCCAAAACCTATACTGGTCGCATTCTGACTGGCGATCAATTCATCGGCAAACTCGAAAAAGCACGCGAACTCTGGAACACCCATCACGGTCTCTGCACCGATATGGAAGCCGCCGCCATCGCACACACCTGCGAAGTCAACAATGTTCCCTTCCTTTGTATCCGCGCCATGTCTGATAAAGCTGATCATTCTGCGGTCGTCTCTTTCACCGATTTTTTGGTGGGCGCCACAGCCAATTACGGGAAGATCTTCGAACGCATCCTCAAGCAAATCGGAAATAGTCTGTAAATCAGGCAAAACTGACCATTTTGATAAAGGGGGAGAATAGTGCTTCCATTCCAAGTTAACCTTTCCTAATGTAATTAGGGCTCACTTTAGGTATAATTTAAGCGCATGAACGATTGGATCGGCAAATCGCTGGGTAAGGTTCGAATCGACTCACTTCTGGCGCGGGGCGGAATGGCAGAGGTCTATCTAGGTACCCACACCACCCTGAAACGTGAAGTCGCTGTGAAGATCCTCCGCGCCCAATATGAGGACGATCCAGATCTTTTGGAAAGATTCGAACGTGAGGCGCAGGTGGTGGCAAAACTGCGCCATCAAAACATCGTCCAGGTATTCGATTTCGATTCGATCAACGACAGTCCATACATTGTGATGGAATATGTACCGGGTCCATCGCTTTCACGATATTTATCTGTACTACACAAGAGCAACCTGCGGGTTGAACTCTCCAATGTTAGCAAGATCATCACCGGGGTGGCAAATGCGCTTCAATACGCCCATGATAATGGCGTGATTCACCGCGATATCAAGCCGGGAAATATCATCCTCACCTCGCACGTCCGACGGATCACCCCAGGCGAAACCCTGCCATTGGATTTTGCTCCGATTCTTACTGACTTCGGGCTGGTCCGCTTTCTAAATACCTCACGCCAAACCTCAGCCGGTCAGACCGCCGGCACGCCGGCGTATATGAGTCCTGAACAGGCACGCGGCGAAACTACCGACGCTCGCACCGATATTTACTCATTGGGAATTGTGCTCTATGAAATGCTGGCTGGTAAAGTCCCCTTCGATGGCGAGACAACCGTCAGCATCCTCCTAAAACATATCGCTGATCCACTGCCCCCTATTCCCGGGCTATCGGCACCACTCCAAAGAGTGCTGGATAAGGCGCTTGCCAAAAATCCAAGCGAACGCTATTCTACACCCCTCAAATTTGCGAATGCCTTCAATATAGCCACCGAAACGAAGGCTGAACAAAGCACCTTCATGGATATCACGCCGGTAACGGACCCTGCCGCCATCCCATATTCGGATCCTGCCCAATCACTGATCGTTATTAATTCGCCGCCGCAGCCAGCGGCGAGAAGCTGGCGACCGATTGCTCTGGGTACCGTTGCACTCGCTTTATTTGGGGTGGTCTATTTTTTCAATGGTTTCAAATCGCCGCCTGTCGCTGAAGTCCCAACTGCTACTCCACCAGTAGCTACTGTTACCAGTACTGAGATTCCTGTCATCCCAATTTCAGGCACACAACTGGGGCGTACAGCCGTCTTGCACTTTCGAGATGGTGATGTACTCATGGATCAGGCTATGTTGGAAGCGCTGGCTGTACCCGCTCCGCCTGCAGGCACAGAATATGAAGTCTGGCTCGGCGGACCAGAAGAACGCATTAGTCTGGGCATTCTTTTAGTGAATGCTGCTGGAAAAGGCACACGCACCTACAATGCGAGCACCGGCGAAAACCTCTTCGCAAAATATGATCGGGTTGAAATCACGATCAAACCCATTGACGCAAACTCAGGTGAAGCAGAACGTGTCGCATATTCCTATACCCTCCCCCCGGACGGATTAATTTACATTCGTCAATTGTTGGTCGCTGACCCTGAAACTCCAAATCAAACCGCATTGATCCAAGCCCTTGCCACGGATACTCAGCTCCTCGAACAAAGCGTCAGCGAAATGCAGAAAGCCTACGCAAACAGCGACCAGACCAATGTGAGATTGAATGCCGAGTCCATCATCAATCTGTTGGCTGGGAGTCAGAGCCCCGAACACAAGGATTGGAACGGTGATGGGCAAATATCCGATCCCGGTGCTGGGTATGGCTTCTTACTTAATGGAGATAATCTGGGGCATGTGCAAGCAGTATTTATACGTGCAGATTATGCCGCCAATTCATCAGGCGCATCACAGAATATCATCGTCCGTGGTGGTGAAGTGAAGGTCTGCGCTGAAAATCTGGCACAATGGATTCCTCTACTCAAAGAGCAGGCTCAAAAGATCGTTACAGCCACGTCCCTCGCCAATATGGATGCACCAGTTAAAGATGTTATTGCCCTCGCTGAAAAAATTCGAAATGGCATTGATCTGAATGGCAATTCCAAAGTTGAGCCGCTTGCGGGTGAATGCGGGGTTGTGACTGTGTACGAATCTGCCTACGCCATGGCAGATATGCCCTTGCTTCCTGTCAATCTTGGCACTCCAACTGTAACCTCAGGCACTCCTGCATCTGGCAGCACGGTTAACACCACACCTACAAAAAGCACTGGAGGTGGAGGCGGGTCAACACAGCCAAATGCAACCAACGTACCACCAGGCCAGCAAAAGACCAAAGAACCAAAACCTACCAATGATCCAGGCGGAGGTGGTGGTGGTGGCGGAGGAGGTGGCAATAATGGCGGTGGAAATAATAATAAACCATAGCTAACCAGACCCTGGAATGGACTAAACCAAGTGCTTTCTAAACATTAATTGGGAATATGTTATGAGACGCTTAAAAATTCAATCCTCCAGTGGGGTGTATATTCAATTACACACAACTAAAATATAAGCCACCTTAATTTCAAAGGAGTTTCCCATGACAAAAGTTACCGAGGAAGTCTTTGTTCTCGCCCCCGTGAAGCTGGCGTATCGCGCCTTCATCAACTCCACAGCCTTGCGTGAGTGGTTAAGTGATGTCGCCACCATTGAAGCGCATCCGAACGGGCGCATGTACCTGTGGTGGCGCGGGGATTTCTACTCAAGCGGACATTATCTCAAACTGGACGAAAACAAATGTGTCCGTTTTCGTTGGTTCTCCAATATCGATTCAGCTCCAACCGAGGTGACTGTTTCGGTTTCCGAAAAAGAGGGTGGCACACTGGTTCGACTCGATCACGAAATCCCTGATGACCCCGCCTGGGCACACAAGGCTGAACCTTTCCGCGAGAACTGGGCAGACAGTCTGCGCAACCTAAAGTCAGTTCTTGAAACCGGCGTCGACCTGCGCATCGCTGAACGCCCCATGCTGGGAATATTACCCGGCGATTTTACAGAAGAACAGGCAATAGCATTGGGAATTCCAGTACGTGACGGCTTGCGGCTGGATGGTGTCGTGGATGGTATGGGCGCCCAAAGATCAGGCTTACAAAAGGATGATGTGATCGTGGAGATGGCAGGTCATCCGATTCACAATGATGCGAACAGTCTCCCCATTGCAATTGCAGGCAAAAAAGGTGGCGACCATATCGATGTGGTCATCTATCGCGGACCTGAAAAGAAAAACATCGATCTGGAATTAAGCAAACGTCCCATGCCAGAAGTTCCCTTTGACGCCAAAGAACTTGCGAAACGAGCGCGGACGTTATACGAAGCTGGTTTAGCTGAAGTGGAAAGTTGTTTTGAGAGTGTCACGGATGAACAGGCAATGACCAAACCTGATCCAAAAGAATGGAGCGCTTTGGAAGTTGTTGCGCATCTGATCCATGGTGAAAGATTTAATCATACCTATTTAACTGGTTTGATCGATGGCTATGAGCCTGTCACGGACGGCTTTGGCAGCAACGTCGACGCACAGGTTGCCGCAACCGTAAAAGCCAATCCATCTGTGGCGCTGATGCTGAGTGCTTTACGCCGCACCGTGGAAGAAACTCTTGCCTATGTATCTCTCATCCCTGATGCCTTTGTCGCGAACAAAGGCAGTTACTACCGCTTCGGGTTTGGGCTGCTCCAACCCAATTTCCATTTGACCGGGCATACACAACAAATCAAAGCGGCGCTATCTGCCGTAAGCAAGTAAATTCGAACAAAAACGCTCTTGCTGGAAAACAGCAAGAGCGTTTTTGTTTATGTCAGCCTCCCGAAGGACATCGGGACGATGTGAGCGTTAGCGAAGGGTCTCTTCAATTAGATAGACAAGGGATTCTTCGCTGTCGCTCAGAACGACACCGTTCACTTCGAATACCACCCAAACTCATCCACCGCATCCA
>Ga0180074_1000172_pt1 | contig 13480 bp, 14 predicted proteins | sample EasRiv366_16_10D_FD_121773 | JGI IMG/M metagenome (GOLD analysis project Ga0180074, IMG submission 121773) | Soil microbial communities from meander-bound floodplain in the East River, Colorado, USA - East River metaG ERMLT366_16_10D | ecosystem: Environmental > Terrestrial > Soil > Floodplain ...
GGCAAATCCTGAGATCGGGAATGGTAACTTGATCTACCCAGGTCAGGCTTTGCTCCTGCCCGGTGCAATTTTGGGTACAGATGGCGGTTATCTTATCTATGTTGTTGCACGCGGCGATACCGTAAAATCTCTGGCAACACGTTTTAGCTCCACCGTGGATTCGATCCTTGCGTCCAACCCGAGCATTACGAACGTCAATTTGATCTACGAAGGTCAGCGGCTGACGATCTATGTAGTGACAACTACCCCGCCTCCTGCACCCGCGCCGGCACCTGGCGGTCAGACCTACTATGTGCAGAAGGGCGATACCCTCAGGAAGATCGCTGCGAAATTCAATACCACTGTTGATTTGATCCTGCAACTCAACAATATCGCCAACCCCAATGTGATCTATGTCGGACAGGCGATCACTCTCCCAGCTTATATATCTACGTATATCGTTCAAAAAGGCGATACGCTCAAGATCATAGCCAACAAGTATGGGACGACTGTTGAGAAATTACTGGGGCTCAACCCTAATATCAAGAATGCGAACCTGATCTACGTGGGTCAAGTCATTACCCTTTGGTAAAACGTAAACTCAATCAAAAGCAGGCTGTACTAAAATACAGCCTGCTTTTCGTTTAACGCTTGTCTCATAAATTGCCAAACTTTTGGAATAAATATCAGGCTGGGTTTTTATTTCAAGTGTTGACAAGTGCGCGGCATCCCGTAATCCATTCCCTTGTATAATTCAAGCCATGACCACCCCTGATCGTCTCATCACTGAATTAGAACTACGCCGTAACTCCGGCGAACGCGGCTCACGGAAGTTTGTTGCTTATCATGGCATCGTCTACGATGTGACCGATTGCCCCAAATGGCGCCTCGATATGCACGAGAATCTGCACTTCCCAGGTCAAGACCTAACTTCGGAACTCCCCGATGCGCCGCATCAGGGTGATGTGTTTACCAGACCCTGTGTGAAAGTAGTCGGTAAACTTCAAACAGGCTGACGAATTTTCTGCATCAAAACTATAATCAGCAGGAGAGCGCTTCCCAGTTTAACAACAGCAATACTAAAACAGACAAAACGATAAATAATTTTCGTATACTAGCTCTCTCAAATTTATTCTACATAAAAGGTACCCAAATGCAAACATCTAAACTCAAATGGTGGCAAACAGCAGTCTTTTACCAGATCTACCCGCGTTCTTTTGCAGATGGCAATGGTGACGGCATTGGTGATTTCAAGGGCATCACCGAAAAACTCGATTATCTCAAAGACCTTGGCATTGATGCCCTCTGGCTTTCACCGCATTTTCCCTCTCCGAACTGGGACTGTGGCTACGATATTTCAGATTACTGCAACGTCGCGCCTGAATATGGCACGCTGGATGATTTCAAAACTTTCCTCACTGAATCGCACAAGCGGGATATCCGCGTCATTCTGGACCTGGTGCTGAATCACACATCCGATGAGCATCCGTGGTTCCTTGAATCAAAGTCCAGCCGTGATAACCCCAAAGCGGATTGGTATGTGTGGGCTGATACGCCTCCGAATAACTGGCAATCCTGTTTCGACGGCGATGCGTGGACTTACGTTCCTGAACGTGACCAGCACTATTATCACTACTACATGAAGCAGCAACCAGACTTGAACTGGGATAATCCTGAAGTTAAAAAAGCAATGTGGGATGCCGTACGCTTCTGGTTGGACTTAGGTGTAGATGGTTATCGACTAGATGCCATTGGCAACATTTATGAAGATCCCAATCTTACGCCACATGCTGCGCCGACAAACCTTGCCGAATTGCGCCACCTCTCTGATATTGCCAGGACGCCTGAGGAAATCGAGCTTAAAGAGAAATACTGGTTTGAGATGTTTCGCTATCAGCGGTATGATCCGCCGTTACACAAATTGATGAAGGAACTGCGTGCTGTTATAGATGAGTACGACGGTGACCGTATGTTGGTGGGGGAGGATGACAATATTGATTTCCTTGGCAATGGCGATGATGAACTGCATCTGGTCTTCAATTTCCCGTTGGCAAATACAAACCGTATCACGCCACATCACATTCGGAGTAACCAGAAGGAACGAATTGCCCGCTTGAACAAACTCCCCAAAGGTGGCTGGGCTTGCAATACACTTGGGAATCACGATCGTCCGCGTATGCATAACTGGTTTGGCGACAAACAGCACGATGCCGATCTGGCACGTCTCAACACTGCCGTGATCCTCACCCTCAAGGGGACGCCGTTCTTCTATAACGGCGAAGAGATCGGGATGACTGACTACATCATCACAGACCCAACGAGACTGCGGGATACCATGGCAAGTTGGTATTACGAAAGGTTGGTCAATGAGCTTAAGGTTGAGCCGCCTGAAGCCGCCCTCCGCGCCGGTAAAATGACGCGCGACAAAAATCGCACACCCATGCAATGGTCCAACAACCCGAATGGCGGATTTTCACCAAGTGGAGTCGAGACCTGGTTGCCGGTGAATCCGAATTACAAAGATGGTATCAACGTCAAAGACCAGCAACATAACCCGAACTCGCTGCTCAATTACTATAAACACATCCTGCGCGTTCGCAAAAATACACCGGCTTTAATTGACGGTGAATATGTTCCACTGTCCAATACTGCCAAGGATTATTTTGCTTTCCTGCGTGTGTCCAGCGGACAGACCGTATTGGTAGTATTGAATTTCTCAGAGCAATCACTGGACTTGGATTTTTCGCGCACGCAAGAGATCAAAGGACGCAACTTACATGTCGTTTTCTCCAGCGCGGTCCGCTCGAGTACGGACTTGATCCCCAAAAAACTCCACATCGGTGCGTTCGAAGTGTTTATTGCGGAAGTGAAATAATTCATTTGTGGCAAATATTGCAGGGGCGACCCATTCAGCGAAGTAAAAGAACTCCAGTCATTGATGACGGGTCGCCCTTGGCGTATATGAGATAACCCCTTTGTCCACTCAAACAAAGCCCCACTCTCCAAAATTCGTCGCGCTCTGCGGACGGATCTTTCGCAATACCGATCCTGCCTATTTTCCGCGTGCAGAATATCGCGGGCGGACAATCTATCTCTGCACCGAATCCTGCCTTGGCGCATTCTTAGCCGACCCGGATATCTTTTACAAAGTCCATCGCAACTCGGAGAAACATAAAAATGTGGAAACCCGGTGACATTGTCGCATGGCGGGGAATTTTCGCTAAGCGCGTCTGGCATGTTCAACCCACCATCGTTGTCAAAGACAATCCTGATGAACTTGTGCTGACGCTTTTGCCGGGGACCGAATGTATCGCTGAGGAAACCTACCTCAATGGGAAGCAGAATAGCAACCGCCGTTGGGATTTCAAAGATCGCGATTGGCGTCTGGAAAAGTACACGTGGCAAACGAATCGTCTGTTGTTGATCTTTGAACCTGAAAAATTCTATTCGACCATTTACTTTTGGAATAATGCCAGCCATAAGTTTCTCTGTTATTACATCAATTTTCAGGAGCCATTCAGATGCAACGCTTATGGCGTAGATACATTAGATTTGGATCTCGATATCATTATTCGTCCTGATCTCAGCTTTGAGTGGAAAGATGAAGCTGATTACCAGAAAGCAATTGACCACGGTATTATTTTCCCTGATTGGGTTCAGGGAATCGAAACAGCCAAACAAGAGATTTTTGATAAGCTTGAAAGACGCCAATATCCGTTCGATGGGCACTGGCTGAATTGGATGCCAGACCCGGATTGGTCTCCACCAAAATTGCCAGCGAATTGGGATAAGATCGGGTGAATATTGGAGTTGAATGAAGACAAAATATTTATTCTCGATTAAGTTCCCTCAAAAACTGATAGTTGCTGCTATTCTTCTTGTTGCACTTCTAATGCGATGGTTTCTGATTTTTCAAGGTGGACAGTATTACTTTTCAGATGAACAAAGATATCTGACATCTCGGGAAGTAGTTCAATATCTCTTTCAGGGACAACCAAATGAAGCAATTTTCCAGCTTTTTACTCTTCCTGAACATCTGGGATATAAAATTTTAGGGATTATTCCGGCTTTTTTGGAACATTTCATTGGTTCAAGCCTTGTTTTGCCTGCCATGTTTTTTAGCCTGTTTTCAGTTCTCAATCTTTATTTGATCTTTCTTCTTTCTCAGCGGATAAGTGGCGAATCAAATGAAGCGTTTTTTGCATTAATGATTGCTGTGTTAAGTCAATCATTGTTTTATTATTCCAGACATTTAATGCCATATGATGTAGCCATGGCGTTTGGTTTATTGGCGCTGTACGTTGGTTTGTCGAACCGTGTAGCCGCAAGATTCTCCCTGATCTGTGGCATTTGTTGTGTTGGTTGCTTTGTCACCTATAATGGTTATTGGACGCTCGTTGGACTTGTGGCACTCATTCACGTTTTACGAAATAGTAAATCACTAGTGGAAATTGTTCGAAAAGGATTTTTTCTTACGGTAGGTTTCTTTCTTCCATTACTTGGATTGATCGTGCTTGCGAATCAGGCGGGGATTAATTTGTTGACTGAATATCGAAATTTTGCGCAGACCATTACCCAGGGATACTTTGATGAAGGCTGGGCATTGCCGTTCGCTTATTTTTGGCATGCCGAGCATTTCTTGTTCGTGATTTTGAGTTTGTTGGCAATATTTGCGGTCTTGAATTTGAAAAAATATCAGACAGAAAGCGTAATCCTATGGGGAGGCGGTATATTATTCATTTATCTATGTCTGGTTATTCCTTCCATTTTCTTGCACAAATTTGTAGTGTATGGCAGGTTGGCTCGCCAGCTCATGCCATTTTTGATCCTACTTGCTGCAAGTGGATTAATGAAAATATCTCGATCTGAATTGCGTAGCTATAAATTAACGTCGTTTATCGTAGGCTTACTTTTTGTTCAAGCAATCTGGAATTTTAATATTTCTTACAATATTGCCTATCCCAAGGATTTTGTGAGGGATGTACAAGCACAATATAAAGATTTTGTTTTTTCTCCCAAACGATTTGCTTTTGGTGCTCCACTGATCTGCGAGAATCATGGTTATGGAATGCAAAATGCCAAATATTTTCTCGCTGCTCCAGAAACGACCCATCCAATCCCTAGCATAATTCTCATGTCTGCATTACATCCTGTCAATTTCGTTCCTTATCAATATGAAGGATATACTCCGGATCAGAGACAAGCTTTCCGCAATGCCCAGCTTTACATGGTTTTTTTCAGGATCAAACCTAACTTTGCAAGTGAATCTGAGTTGAGGGAAATGGGCATCCAGAATTGTTTTGTGAATTGAGTTTTTCAATAAGAAGATTAATAAGAGCATTTATTCGTATGGAGCAAAAATGATCACTCCTCAAAAAGCAATTCAATATGAAAGATATGAATTCAAGAAATGGGAACGCCATAATACGGATACCATCGTTGAGACGCCGGTCTCTTTAACGGTTAATGGCAAGGTGTGGCTGAGCTTCATGTGTACGCCTGTCCAGTTGGAGGCGTTGGCGGTGGGGTTTTTGTATAACGAGGGTATTATCGAAGCGATGGATGAAGTGTCCGATGTGCGCGTTTGCGAGCACGGCGATAACGTGGATGCATGGCTCGATCATGCCGTGGAGCAACCAGCCTCATGGCGGCGGACATCTGGCTGTACGGGCGGCGTCACTGCGGTGGATCTGTTAGCGAAGCCAAATATCCATTTTGAAATGAACAGCCTGCGGCTGAGTCCCGAAGCGATTGGTCAGCTTATCGAGATGTTATTTGAGTCGCAAGAGTTATATCGCGAAACGGGCGGGGTCCACACATCCGTATTAAGCGATGGCGAAAAAGTTTTACTCTTTGCAGAAGATATTGGAAGGCATAACACGCTCGATAAGATCGCGGGTTTGTGTTTGATGAACCATGTGGACTCTGCGAACAGGGTATTGATCACGACCGGGCGCATCAGCTCAGAGATGCTGCAAAAAGCTGCACGGTTGCAAGTTCCCATTTTAATTTCGCGCACATCGCCGAGTTCCCTTTCGATCGAAATGGCGGAGCGGTATGGAATTACCCTTATAGGGTATGCCAGAAAACATCGTTTCAATGTATATTCCAACGGTGAGCGAGTTGGATTATGAGCCTGCAAAAAGACCCGGATCGCAACGAAATCAGACATCTGCGTAAGTTCGTTGATTTCACTGGCAAGCGTGTGTTGGAGATCGGTTGCGGCGAAGGGCGTTTGACCTGGCAGTATGCGAAGGATGCGCGTTCGGTCGTTGCTGTTGATCTGGATCACGATTCTTTGCGCGTTGCTAAAGTGGATCGACCTTCTAATTTGGAAAATCAAGTTGGTTTGGCTTGTTCTGATTCCGAGCATCTGCCGTTCTCAAAAGAAAAATTCGATATCGCAATTCTGGCATGGTCACTCTGATGTATTGACCCGGAGAGTATGGTTCATGCTCTGGCAGAAATTCGACGTGTGCTGGTACCTGATGGCATCCTGATCGATCTGCGCCCACTGGCGGATAATTGGCGCGTGGAAGTTGTGTCGTTGCGTGAGGTCAAAAGAACGGGGCGGGTTGAAGATCTACCGGTGCAGACGGATGGCGATATCTCCGCTAATGATGCGATGAGGGAAGTGGAAAAGCGCGGTTGGTTCAAGCGCGAGCAAGACGAACTCTTTCCGTTTTTCTATTCATGGGATACGCCCAGTGAAATGGAAGAATTCGTCGATGATGATTGGAGCGATTTTGTAGGTATGGAAGAAGATACGCGGCGCGCCACGCGCTCTGCCTGGGCAGTGGCAGATGGCGACAGCCGCGTGCGTGTGAGAGTTGAGATCTGGATTGCGAGATGGAAAAAGAATAATATTAATTTGGAGCCTTAGGAATGACGACGATGATTGTCCCTGAACGACCCGATAGCGCTGATGCGTGTATGTTGATTGATGAACTCGAACAACATCTCGCGCCGTATTATCCAGCCACGAGTCGGCATGGTTACAGTGTTGAAAAACTTATCAAGCAGGACGTGGCGTTTTTCGTTATACGTGTTGATGATATTCCGTCAGGTTGTGGGGGCGTTCAATTCTTTGGCACGGAATATGGTGAACTCAAACGCATGTTTGTGCGTCCGCAATTTCGCAGGTTGGGGTTAGCCAAGTTGATGTTGGAACATCTTGAGCAGTACACACGCGACCATGGTATCAAGATCCTGCGGCTGGAAACTGGCATTCATCAAAAAGAAGCCATCGGCTTATATGAGCACGTGGGCTTTCAAAGTATTCCGCCCTTTGGTGATTATGCAGATGACCCGTTGAGTAAATTCTTTGAGAAGCGAATCGCGTAACACGACATTGATATAACCCGCTACGAGCGACATCAATGTCGCGTTACAGGCGCAAGCCAGAACCGCCATCAAAGAAATATAAACGTTCCGGGTCAAGTTCCGCGTGGACGATCTGCCCGACTCGCAACTTCATATCCAGCGGACATAAACCCGAGTAACTCCACAATCCATCGCGGACGTAGACGACTTGAGTCCGTTGGGCGTAATCAGGCTCAAGCGCTTCCACCTCACCCCGTAACTGAATCCCATTCCCAGAGCTTTGCTCCACTGAGACCTTTACCGCTTCGCGCCGAAACCCAAGCGTGATGGACTGTCCATTTGCGACGAGTGGGTAGACGCGGCTTGAGAGTGTAATCAGATAGTTGCCCAGGACCAGCTTGTTTCCTGAGATCGAACCGCTGGGGAGCAGGTTCATCGGCGGCAGTCCCAGAAATCCCGCAACAAATTCGCTGACGGGCTTCTCCATCAAATCCTGATAGGTACCCACCTGTTCGATGCGCCCCGAATGCATGACGACGATCTGATCGCCGAGTGCGATGGCTTCGGTTTGATCGTGCGTGACATATAAACTGGTGATGTTGAACTGATGAAGCAGGCGCTTGATCTCACTGCGGGTTTGCAGGCGCAGTTTGGCATCGAGACTGGATAGCGGCTCATCCAATAGAAATAATTTTGGCGCACGGACGATGGCACGCGCAATTGCCACGCGCTGTTTCTCGCCGCCTGAAAGTGTTTTTGGGTTACGCGGCAGAAGTTTATCGAAGCCGATGCCCATGAGATCGGACGTGTATTGAATGCGCTCACGTGTTTTTTCATCATTGATCTTGTGCATCTTGAAGAAGAACGAAAGGTTGCCTTCGTTGTCGAAGTTCGGATAGAGCGCGAAGTTTTGAAAGACCATACCAATATAACGATCTTTCGGCGAAACTTCATGCACATCCACGCCATCGTATAGTACCTGCCCGGAATAATTGTTGGCAATGCCCGCCACTACCCGTAACAGTGTGCTCTTGCCACAACCGGATGGACCCACTACAGTGAAGGTTTGTCCATCGGGAATGGTCAAGTTGACATGATCCAATGCCAGGATACGTTTTCCAGTTTCCACTGGCAGGTCTTCCACGTTGCGTTCGCGTCTGATTTGAAAAATGCGACTCACGGGTTCGCGCGCGGGTGTTGAATAATCTAAACTAACATCATGAAGTTGAATTTCAGCCATACAGGAATTGTATCATTGGCGCGGACTACTGTTTTATTTTGTTGTTAACGATGGGTTTCAGCGAAGCTTATGCATCGGTAGGTTCGATAGTAAAATAACAAGTATGAAGAAACAAATCCCCACTGAACAAACAGACGCGAACATCCAGGAAGTATTGCGTCTGCTCGCTGAGACGCCAGCAAAATTGGAGAGTTTGAGCAAGGGATTAACAGACAAGCAACTCCATCAGTCGCTGGGTGCAGGGGAACGGTCTTTCATAGAGGCTTTGGCGCATATCATCAACTGTGAAGCCATCACGGCTGAGGCGATCTATCTGGCATTACTGGTGAAGGAACCTGTTCTGTCTGGCATCCACCCAGAACGGGATTTGGGGAAACTCCTGCGCTTCGACCAGTTGCCCTTCGCTGACTTGCTGGCGTATTTCAAGACCCGCCGCACGGTATTGTTGCATGTGCTCGAATCCCTGACAGATGACAAATGGTCGAGGTGTGTCAGGGAGCCGGGTAAGGAGCGCAAGGAATCAGTATACTGGCGGGCGCGTGGACAGGCTTTGCATGAACTTGAGCATTTGTTGGATCTGGAAAACAAACTGAATAAAAAATCTTATAAGTGAGGTTGAAATGCTGACAACAAACCATTTATCCATGGCAGAACTTGAAGCAGGACTGAATATTATCCGCCAATCACCAAGCGATCAGGGACTCTTGAAAATGATTGTACGGCGACCTAAAGTCGATGAGCGCGAAATTGTGAACGAGGCTGAACTCAACCTCGAAGTGGGATTGGTTGGCGATACATGGAAGACACGCGGAAGTAAAGCCATGCCCGATGGTTCAGCGAATCTTCAGGCGCAAATTACGTTGATGAATATGCGTGCGATTTCTTTGCTGGCACAGGACGAATCGCGTTGGGCACTGGCAGGTGACCAGTTGTACGTTGACTTTGACCTGAGCGAAGCCAACCTGCCTGTAGGGACTCGTATTGTAATTGGTTCGGCGATCCTGGAAGTTTCTGCTACGCCGCATACCGGCTGTGCGAAGTTTTCGGAACGTTTCGGCAAGGACGCGTTGAAGTTCGTCAATTCACCGGATGGCAAACAACTCCATTTGCGGGGGATCAATGCGCGCGTGGTGCAAGCAGGTGAAATTCAGGTTGGGAATGTGGTGAGGAAGGTCTAAAGGCGCGTTATGGATATTCAAGGCGTGCAGTTATCTAATAATCACCAGAATATCCTCAATCGTTTTGTGGTTGCCTGCCAGGCGGACGAGCGCATTGTTGCCGCATTTCTGGTTGGCTCTTATGTGAATGGTAACCCTGATGAGCATTCAGACCTTGATCTCTATTTAATTATGAAGGACGAGGCTTACGATGAGTTTTTTGTTCAGCGTAAGGATTTTGTTCGGTTATTGGGTGAACCGCAATTCATGGAAGACTTTGATATTCCAGATATTTTGTTTATTATCTTTCCTGATGGCTCCGAAGTTGAATTATCCTTTCGACGCGAAAGCCAAATAAACCAAATATTTAATAACAGTTACAAAGTTCTGTTGGACAAAAAGAACATTACAGCAGGTGTCCTTTCTAGAGTGGAACGTGAATTTAATCAGGAGGAACAAGCGGAGAAGTTGCGTCGTTTGATCTATTGGTTCTGGCATGACTTCTCACACTTGGTGACTGCCTTAGCACGCAATCAACTTTGGTGGGCACATGGACAATTGGAAGTACTGCGCTCCATGTGTGTGGGATTGTCCCAATTGAAGAATGACTTTTCAGATACGGATGTGGAAGATGAAGTTTATTTCAAGATCGAAAAGGCAATGTCCGTTGAGTCTTTAGCATCTTTGCTTGAAACATTTTGCCCTATGGAGAAAAAAGCGATGCTTGATTCTGCTTTTGTGATCCTGCGTTTTTACAAGGAATTGGCTGTGCCTCTAGCAAAGAAATATGAGATAAGTTACCCTGTCACTTTGGAGCAAGTGATGGTTGAAAGATTAAATAAGGTGCGCAGCGAGGGTTAAGAAATTCAAGGTGGGCAGTTTGATTGTTTATTGACAGTTCTTGTTTAGCGTGCAAAAGCACGAGAATAAGAAGGGTCGAATGTCTGGAAAAAGACAGGCGAAACGACTCTTGTCAGTGAGGGAGGGACTCCTGTACACTGGAGGGCATGAGCAAAGGACGTCAGCGGCATTCGCATGCTCCTGAAACGAAAGCGGAAGAGATCTGTGGATTGAAGGAACAACTGTCGCAGGCGCTGGAGATCATTCAGAAACAACAAAAGCAGATCGAACGGCTGCAACAGATCGTGGAACAGCAGCGGGCAGAGATCGAGGATCTGAAGCGGATCGGGAAGCGTCAGGCGGCGCCGTTCGCGCGGCGGCACTGGGTGGAGAAGCCGAGACGTAAAGCGGGACAGGGCAAGTTTTCTCGTCGGGAACTGCCAAAAGTGGTGAAGATCCATGCAACGAAAGAAGCGAAACTGGATGGCTGTCCGGAGTGCGGGGGGCATCTGCAGGCGATCCGCCAACAGGAGCAGTACGTCACGGACATTCCGGTGGTGGAAGTGCAGACGACGCGCTTTGTGACCTACAGTGGTTACTGTCGGGAATGTCGTAAACGTGTGCGCTCGCATCATCCGGAGCAAACTTCGGAAGCCAGCGGTGCGGCGGGTGTGCTGGTTGGGCCGCGCGCCAAAGCGCTGGCGGCGGATCTGAAGCATCGGCTGGGTGTCTCGTATGGCAAGGTCAGTGAAGTGCTCAACGACACCTTTGGACTGCCAGTGAGTAGAAGTGGGTGGTGTCAGGCCGATCAGAAGCTGGCGTACACCGCCCAGCCCGTGTATGCCAAGTTGCTGGAGGCGATCCGACAATGCAGTGTCGTCAATGCGGACGAGACCGGTTGGCGGATCGGTACGCTGGCGGCCTGGTTGTGGGTCTTCACCCACCGCGAAGTAACCGTATATGCCATCCGCGATACTCGCAGCAGTGACGTGGTGATCGATGTCCTGGGGGAAGAGTTCAAAGGTATTCTGACCACAGACTGCTATCTGGCCTACGACGACCGCAAGTTCAAGGAGTGGCTCAAACAAAAATGTGTCGGTCATTTGCTCAAAGATCTCAAGGAAATGAAAGAGAGTAAGAGTGGCCGGGCCTTGCACTTTGCCCGTCAAGTGACGATTGTCTTGCAAGAAGCTCTGCGCTTGAAAGCTGAGAAAAACCGTCTGGAGCCCTTTACGTTTTACCAGCGCGCTCAGGCTCTGGAAGCCCGTCTGGATGTCTTGATCGCGCCACAACGCCGTCTCTCGGATCGCGACAATGCCCGCTTTGCTAAACGCCTGCGCAAACACCGTCCGCATCTCCTGCGCTTCCTGTATGTCGACGAGTTGGAGGCCACCAACAATCTGGCCGAACGTATGTTGCGACCGGCCGTCATCACGCGCAAGACCAACGGTTGCAACCGCAACCGCAGTGGTGCAGCTACCCATGCTATTTTGGCGAGCGTCTTGGTTACCTGTCGTCAACATGCCATTCCAATCTTGGATTATCTGGTCCAACTGCAGCAGTATGGTGGAACACCGTCATCATTGGTCACTACTACTCCACATCAACTGGACATACCAGCTGCGCCTATCGTTGCACGCTAAACAAGTACTATAGGACTTACGCAAAACAAAACGGTTGACGAACAGGAGTAAAGCAGATAAGTTTGGGAGCATGCGACCAAGAACCCAAACCGTCAACCGCCTGGATTATTGTCAATATCTGCTGGTCAGTCAAATCAATTATACGCTGACCAATTTTGCTGATCATAGCGAGACGTTCAGCCATGATGGCTTGAACCGCTATCTGCAAGGAGAAAAACTGAGTCCGAAATTGACTTGGGAAAATGTTCAAAATCAGGTTGTGCAAACCTCCAAAGGGTTTGTGGTCTTTGATGACACGGTCGCCGACAAGAACTTTTCGCAAGAGATTGAGTTGGTGCGGCATCAGTACAGCGGAAATGCTCATCGTGTCATCAAAGGCATTGGGATTGTCACATGCGTGTATGTCAATCCAGACTTGGATCAGTTTTGGATCATCGATTATCGAATTTATGATCCCGACGGAGACGGCAAGACGAAACTTGAGCATGTGCAAGATATGCTTCTGAATTGTGTTTATCAAAAGCGGCTCCAGTTCTGGGCAGTCTTGATGGACAGTTGGTATGCCACCAAAGAAATCATGTTGACCATTGAAAAGTACGAGAAGATCTACTACTGTCCACTCAAAGACAATCGGCAAGTGGATGATTCAGGTGGTTCACAGCCGTACCAACGCGTGGACGGTCTGGCATGGACGGAAGCCGAAAAACAACATGGCAAAGTCATCAAAATCAAAGGCTTTCCTGGTCAGCATAAAGTGAAACTCTTCCGAGTAGTGCTTTCTACCAAGCGCACGGACTATGTTGTGACCAACGACATGGCGCAAGACGACCCGCAGGTTGTACAAGAGGTGTGCAGCTTGCGTTGGAAAGTCGAGCAGTTTCACCGCGAAACCAAACAATTGACTGGGCTCGAAGGTTGTCAATGTCGCAAAGCCAGAATTGTCCGAAACCACATCGCCTGCGCCATTTTGGTGTGGGTCCGTCTCAAGCAAGTTGCCAACGAAACCAAGCAAACGGTTTATCGCTGGAAACATGAATTACTTTCTGAGTATTTGCGACAACAACTCAAATCACCTGCGATTCAAATGACTTTTGCGTAAGTCCTATACTATTGACAAGCAGAACACTTGTGCTAAAATATTGTTTGCGATCTAATTTATCTTATCATTATAAGAAGGAGCAGATCCAAACCTACCATGTTAACCATCGACGTTGACACAGCACGTCGTTTCATCCTTGGAAAACAGGGATTGTGGCCAGGGCGTCGTTGGCGCGGCATCAAGGGCACAGAGCAAGCCA
>Ga0180074_1000173_pt1 | contig 13453 bp, 12 predicted proteins | sample EasRiv366_16_10D_FD_121773 | JGI IMG/M metagenome (GOLD analysis project Ga0180074, IMG submission 121773) | Soil microbial communities from meander-bound floodplain in the East River, Colorado, USA - East River metaG ERMLT366_16_10D | ecosystem: Environmental > Terrestrial > Soil > Floodplain ...
CATAAACCTGCCCTTTGTTTCTGGAACGAATCTGATTGAGAAATATCTGGAGGTAACGGTCTTTGAGAATGTGTCCACATGTACCAGCCCCTTCACTAGCGGACATGCCCCCGGCTCGATCGTGTCTGAGTCCGTAACGAATTCCAATGGGATTCAATTCGTAAAGGAGAGCGGACAGGAAGGTGCAGCAGGTCAAGTTTATGAATGGGTTGCGTATTCTACTGTCAAAGGAACAGCTTGTGTTAGCTTGAACTTTGTGCTGCATTCCGCGAATCCATCCAATTATCCTGTCCCACCGCCGGTATACAACAAGGATCTGGAATCAGCCATCTTCCTGGATGTCGCCTCGAGCTTTAAGTGGACTGCGCCTTAAAGACGGAGTGAAAATCAAGTACACCTCATCTGTGTGCATAACAACAAAGATTTAGAATATGACAAAGCAAAACGCACTCCCCGGGATTTGTACGCGGGGAGTGCGTTTTGCTGTTCATGGCGTAGTGGAAGGCGCAGCCATGGTATATGGGTTCGTTATAAGTAAAAAGAGTCATTCATGAGATATTGAACAATCGTTAAAGTAAAGTTATACTAACCTCAACTGGAACTTTTGTAATTTTCTGAACGTCGTTATGAATTGGATGAGTAAAGAGGAGAATGACTATGAAATCACGCTTGAAAATTACTTCGATCATGTTATTGTTTGCTCTGGTGTTGTCAATGATGCCTGCATTGGCATTACCGGGCCAGGCATCGGCTGCAGCCTGCTATCAGGCGCAATTCGTTTCCGATGTAACCGTGCCGGATGGCACGAAGTATGATGCCAACACCGCGTTCAAGAAAACCTGGCGGTTGAAAAATATTGGTACCTGTGCATGGACCACCTCTGACACCATGATCTTTGATAGTGGCGCCCAAATGGGTGCGCCCGCCTCTGTGGCATTGCCATCTGCCGTTGCTGTTGGCGCCACGGTGGATGTCAGCGTCGATATGAAGGCGCCTAACTCTGCAGGTCACTATATCGGCTACTGGAAATTCAAGAGCTCATCAGGCACTGTCTTTGGGATTGGTGTCAATGCCAATAAAGCCTGGTGGGTGGAGATCAATGTTGTAGGCAGCACAACCGGCAGCGTGGTTCTTGATTTTGCCGCCACAGCGGATAAAGCCACCTGGACCAGTGGCGCAGGCGGTTTGACCTTCCCTGGAACTGAAGGCGATGCCAAGGGCTTTGCGATCAAGAAAGACAAGCCAAAATATGAAAGTGGCGTTGAAGGCACTCAACCAGCTTTACTCTTTGTGCCTCAGAACGTCACCAATGGTTTCATTCAAGCACGCTTCCCCGCTTATAAAGTTGACCCTGCTGATAAATTCCAAACCACGGTAGGTTGTGAATCTGGCGCAACGACTTGTTATGTGGCGTATCGTCTTGATTACGAAGTGGGCGGGGTTGTCAAAACCTTCTGGTCTTTCCGTGAACGCTTTGAAGGGTTAACTTACACTGCCAGTATTAATCTGGCGCCTTTGGCTGGCAGGGACGTTTCGTTCATTTTGTTCGTTTCGGCGTATGGTTCACCCGCTGGTGACCGCGCTTTTTGGGGCAACCCAGTGATCGTACGTCCCGGTATTGTGCCTCCGCCTGTCACTGTCACAGGTACGCATCCCACGGCTACACCCAGCAAGACCCCTGCGCCAGTTACTGTAACTGTGCCTCCTTCAAGTTGTGACAAGGTCCAATATGTTGCCGATGTGAATATTCCAGACGGTACAGTCTTGCAGCCCGGTGCTCAATTCACAAAGACCTGGCGTTTAAAGAACGTTGGCACCTGCGCATGGACTACATCTTATCAACTTGTATTCTTTAGCGGCGAGAAAATGGGCGCAGCTTCCTCGGCGGCATTCCCCAAGAGTGTTGCTGTTGGCGAGACAGTGGATATTTCCATTAACATGGTCGCCCCTTCGGCAGCGGGCTCCTATCGCGGTTATTGGATGTTCAAAAATGCCAATGGCGCGTTGTTCGGGCTTGGCGCACAAGGGAACAAACCGTGGTGGGTTGATATTAAAGTTTCGGGTCCCACCGTCACACCCGGCGGACCGACAGCCACACCATCAGCAACAGTTACACCTGGTGGCGCAACAGCTACACCCGTCGCCGGTTCGGCTTATGATTTCGCAGCAAATGCTTGTAACGGTACGTGGTTCAGTGCCGCAGGTCAACTCCCTTGCCCAGGCACAGAAGGCGACGCCAAAGGCTTTGTATTGAAAGTGACCAATCCCAAACTTGAGACAGGCGCCACTGATACACGCCCGGGTCTCATAACCTTCCCACAGAACAAACAGGATGGATACATTCAAGGTTTCTACCCACCCTTCAAGGTTCAAAGCGGTGATCGCTTCCGCTCGACCATTAACTGTGAAAACGGCGCAAAAAATTGTTACGTAGCCTTCCGTCTCGATTATCAAACCGGCACCGATCCCATCAAGACATTCTGGGGACCGTTCCTTGAAAGATATGAAGGCGGAGTTTATAACGTGGATGTTGATCTCACGTCTCTGGCTGGCAAGGATATCAAGTTCATCCTCACTGTGCTCTCCGCTGGTTCTCCGACCGGTGACCGTGCCTTGTGGGTGGGTCCATATATCTATCGTGCCAGTGGCACGGCTGCCACACCAACCAATACTGTTGTAGCGACGATCTCTGCGACTGCGGCGCCATCTGCGTATCAAAATGCAAAATACAATTTCAAGTTCGCACTGCCCACCGGCGCGGCGATCGCAAGTCAATCTGATAATGTCGGTCGCGTTAACTTGCCCATTGCAGCTGGCACCAATCTTGGCGAAAAATACATTCAGGTCAATGTGGTTGAAAATGCCAACCCTTGTATTAGCCCGGTGATGGATGGCGCTTCCGCTTCAACGGAAAACGTTACCATTAACAACATTCAGTTCAGCAAACAAACCGGTCAGGGCCTGGCAGCGGGCAACATTTATGATTGGGTTGCATATAACACGGTTCGTAATAATGCCTGTATCAGCCTGACATTTATATTGCATTCCACCAACCCCGCAAACTATCCGACCCCTCCACCATTGTTTGACAAGAATGCTGAATCGGCCGTCTTTACGACGATCATGAACTCGTTCAACTGGATCACTCCATAAGGACGCACGCGTCATTCCAAAAGAGAGGCCTGGTCCATATGACCAGGCTTTTCTCTCCCTTTATCTGTTCACGCTGAGCGGAGAGCGGGCGTTCGTCCCACTCGTAGTCGAAGCGCCTGCTATATCAATAACCCATGTCTCTCGATCGCCCTACCATCCTCCTCGCTGACGACGACCCCACCATTGCAGACAGCCTCGCGCCTTTTCTTGAGCGCGCTGGTTTCCATGTATTGGTCGTCTCTGATGGCGTGAACGCGCTTGAAAAAGCACAGGCCCACCATCCCGAATTAATTATCCTTGATGTGCTCATGCCGCGCATGGATGGACGCGAGACTCTGCGCCGTTTGCGCAAAGCCAACATCTGGACTCCGACCATTTTGTTGACGCAAGTGGGGGAGGCATCTGAGCGCGCCCTGGCATTGGAAGAAGGCGCAGATGATTACCTCAATAAGCCATTCGATCCACATGAATTATTGGCACGGATCCGCGCTGTCTTGAGGCGGGCACGTCCAGGAGAACGGTCACTCTCTGCGGCATGGCTTTTAACAGCAAAGGATTTGTCTCTTGATCGGCGCGCCCGGCGTGCCACGCTGGCAGGCAAAGTATTGGAATTAACGCCCAAAGCCTTCGCTGTGCTCGAACACTTGATGACGCATCCCGATGAAGCTGTAACACGCGAACGCCTGCTCGATGTAGTCTGGGGCTGGGAATATCCCGCTGGCACCCGCACTGTGGACACACGCATGGCTGAACTCCGCCGTGCTTTGAACGACGACCCAGCTGAACCGCGTTTCATCGAAACGATCCCAGGCGAAGGGTATCGCTTCATTGCCCCCGTGCGTGGCGAGGGATAGAATAGTATGATGAATTTTATCCGCAGAAGGTGGCGCAGGATTTTATACATATCATTGCCGTTTGTGGTGGGGTTGATTTTTTCCGTGCTTGCACAACTCTTTTTGCCGACGATGTTCCCGATCCTTTCCTCCATTGATTTTGGTACAGCCGCTTTTGTATTTGGTATGACCATTCGCAATCCAGCAGTGGTCGCCTTCTTTTTTGGTTTTATTGTTACAGCCATGATTTTGCTGGTTTATTATTGGGACAGACGCCACATTGCCCAAACGCATACGCTCTATGCTGATTATTTGCAGGAAGTTGGCGATAAGCGCAAAAACTTTTTACGTCGGTTGGACCACGAGATCAAAAATCCGCTGACAGGCTTGCGTGCCGCGTTGGTCAATCTCACCGAGGAGAAAACGGAAGATGAGCGTGATCGTGCTGTAATGAACGCCAAACGCGCAGTGGAACGTCTCACACGTTTACTTACCGACCTACGTAAATTATCTGATCTGGAAGAACGCGCAATTGAGCGGATGCCTGTCAACGTGCCGGAATTATTGGAAGATGTTGTAACAGCTGTGCGCATTTTGCCTGCCCGTGAAAAGCGTGAGATCAATGTATTTATCCCGAAGATCCCTTCGCCGTTTCCCACGATCACCGGTGACCGCGACCTCCTGCTCCTAGCGGTGTTCAACCTTGTTGAAAACGCACTCAAGTTCACGTCCGAGGATGATTCGATCGAAGTCCGCGCTTTGGAGGATGGCAGATCGATCGTCATCGAGGTGGCTGATTCGGGCACGGGCATCCCATCCGATGATCTTACAAAAATATTCGAAGAGTTATATCGCGGTTCCAATGCGCGCGGCACTGAGGGAAGTGGACTTGGGCTGGCATTGGTGCACCGTATTGTGACGTTGCATCGTGGGGGCGTGGGGGTGCGTTCCAGCCAGACTGAGCCGCGCGGAACCGTGTTCACCGTGCGATTGCCGCGAAGATAAGCTCAAATTAAGGGGATTTTGGCTTAAAAACCCCATAATTTTGGTAAAACGATGTTACAGAACTGTAACATCTCTGGGACAAGCTGGTAACAGCGGGGGATTAAGATATATATATGAAGAACATCCAACCCACCGAAACTGCATTGATCGAAGCCGCCCAACGCGGCGATCTGGACGCATTCAATCAACTGGTTTTGAAATACCAAGACATGCTGTACCGCATTGCATTGCGGACTCTCAATGACGAAGCTGGCGCAGATGATGCTGCACAGAACGCCATGATCCAGGCTTTTCGAAACATCAAGTCTTTTCGCGGCGGATCATTCCGCAGCTGGCTGGCACGTGTGACCGTGAACGCCAGTTATGATGAGATGCGCCGCTGGCGGCGTCAGCCTTCGGTATCTTTGGATCAGGTGAATAGCGATGGGGAAGAGATCGAGTCGCTGCCCTGGATGGTGGATCTTTCAGATGGACCCGAAGAACAGTTTGGTTCCACTGAGTTGCGTGGCGCTCTGCAAGCTTGTGTAAAGTCGTTGATCCCTGATTATCGTTTGGTAGTCGTTCTGGTGGATGTGGAAGGGATGTCTTATGAAGAAGCCGCGCGGATCGCCGATATCCCGGTGGGGACGGTCAAGAGTCGGCTGGCGCGCGCACGTGGACAGTTGCGGAAATCGTTGCAGTCCTATCCAAACCTGCTGCCCACTGCCTATCGGGTGGAAATGCCATCTTTTGTGAACGCATAATGCATATTGGGAAATTCAAGTAAGAGATATTATCTCATTCTGTTCCCTAACAAAATCAACAAGAATTAGAAAAGTCAGGTAGGGTAAAATTCGCCAAGTGGGAAATCCAATGAAACATTGGTTTCACATAAATTCAATACAATTATATTTAAGGAAGTATGAAAAAAATAATAGTATATATACTATCTCTTATAAGCTCGCTTGTGATAGTTGCGTGTGCTGGTTATCCAACATCGCAAATCTCTTCAAATGATACAAACACGGTTATGACGGTTGTTGCTCTAACACTTTCGGCAATGCCCGCAGGGTCACCTACTGCCGCGCCAACAATTACTTCAACACCTGAACCAGTCGCTGCCTTTACACCTACGCCAGAACCGACTACTTTGCGGGTGGTCTATAGTCGAGCAGGTGGAATTTGGATTTGGAGTGAAGGCGGGCAACCTGAGAAATTATCCAGTTCTGGTATTGATATTCAACCAAGAATTTCAAGCGATGGAAAAATAGTCGTCTTTGCCCGGAACAACGAACTGTATGCCGTCAATGCGGATGGTTCTAACCTGAGGAAAATTGTGAGCAAGGAATATCTAAATCCATATCGACCGGAAGGCTACAAATGGATCTGGGCTGAGTATTACGATTGGATGCTCGATACCCATACCCTTTATTTCACAACGAAGAGCCAGTTGGGAGATGATGGTTTCCCAATTGATCAATTCGACTTGCATCGTGTAAATGTCGATACAGGTGAAGTGTCAATTGTGTTGCCAGCGGGTCAGGGAGGAATTCCATACTTTTCACCAAACGGGCAAACGCTGGCAGTTGCCCGCTCAGAGGCCGTCAGTCTGGCAAATGTGGATGGAACCAATTGGAGAACGGCTCTAACATTTAGGCATGTCAGTACATATAGTGAGTGGGGTTTTATACCGACAATTGTTCCCTTGCCAAACGGGAATGGCTTTCGAACGATCATTCCTGTTTTTCATGTAGATCCAATGGATAATTCAGATGAGCCGTCAAAGCTTTGGGATATTCCACTGGCTGGGGAACCGGTTCTACTTCACTCTTTTCTGCTCGCGTCAGGGATTCCTCATAAAACATTGTCTCCGAGCGGTAAAATTGTGTTTTCAATAAAGGATGCAAATAGCAATTACAGTCTTTGTTTGTATCAACCTGATGTCGCACGGGAAACCTGTATTCCAAAAGCTGATAGAGAAGTCTATGCTAATAATTGGGCGTCCGACGAATCAAAGTACACTTTTCAAGCATCTAATAAGATTCTTGTTGAATCAGATTATGTTTTCGAGACCACCTATTATGTTGCGTCTGCTGTTGAACCAAACAATCCACCTGTCGAGATAGATCCCTATGTTTGGTTGACATGGGTTAACCCAGATCAATACGTTTATATTGATCAAGATTGGAACTTGCGGTTAGCGACATTTAATGGTCCAAGTATTCAGATTCATAATGGTGTAAAGAATCAAGCTAGTAAGGATGGCATTCTACCATTTGATTTTTCAACCAGATGACCCTCGAGTTTTAGTACAAAAGCGTGGAGCTAAAACTCCGCGCTTTTTTGTTTGCCTTGCTATAATGACTAACAATAGCTTGTAGCATAAGGAGATTATTATGAAACGCTGGCACGGTTCCTGTCTGGGTGCTTTTCTGGTTTTATTGGTTGGTGGAACTTCATTGTTCTTCTTTGTCCCAGTTGGCGGAGCGATGCTCGTAGGAATGCCGCCAGTGTTTGATAAGTTGACTGGTTGGGCAGTATGTCCAGGCGCTGTGTCTATTTCACAGGATGAATATAATTCCGGTCCCGTGACGACCAGCCCCAGTGGTATGACGGGGCATCAAGAGGAATGGACTTGTACATTTGAAGATGGCACTCAAAAAGTTGTTCCAAATGAGGAGATTGCTTTTAAAGGATTGGGCGCTTCATTCACAGCTGCCGGAATTTGTGGCGGCGTGGCGGTGCTCTTTTTTATGATCGTTGCGGCGATCATCGGTGGACGTTTGGTGAAGCCTAAAACAGTATAAGCATAGAAAGAATTTAAACTTTAAAAAACAAGCCGACTTGCATGCGCGAGTCGGCTTGTTGGTTTGCTACATACGTTCGTTACGAACCGCTTGTTTCATTCACAACTTTGGAACTTGATTCTCCATACTATACTATTCGCCTCGTCCCAACGCCCAAACACTGATGGTACCCATCAATTTGGCGTAGCCGTTGATCAACGCTATCGAGACAACACCCAGCAACAAACCTGCCACAGAAGTGACTACGGCTCTTTGCATGGTGTCGATTTCAAATCCATGCCACAGCATCATCTGCGCGTCAGGGAAATAGGTCAAAATGAACGGGGCGGCAACGAACGCCAGGCTCACAGCGACCAACACAATGGCAATGGTGAACGAGATCACGCCCAGCGGCATCTTCAGCAGCAAATATCCGAGTTCTTTCCAGAACTGCAGGCTTTTCAACTGGGCAACCAGAATGGCACGCGCTGAATCGTTATTGGCAGGTCGTGCTTCAGGCTTGGCAATATTCACACCCAGCAGCAGAGATGTCATTTTGCGATCCAGATCGCCAAGAATGTATGTCACAAAGATCATCGCTACCAGGATAGGTATACCGATCAATGTGATTGCTAATCCTGCACCCAGGCTAAAACCCGTGATCAAAATTACGAAATATAAAATGCCTAACGGCAGGCTCAGTAACAAATAAATCAAATTGGGGAAAAACTTTTTCATGGATGCTCCTTATTGAATCTTTCCAGCTTTGGTCAATGCATCTTTCACGTCGGCGCTTGCCTGAAAGATGCCATACACTTTGAGCGTATCTACCACTTCAACTGCCAGGGCAGGGGGGATGTCACTGGCGAGATTACACACGCCTACTACACTGATCTTCACTTTTTCATTCTTCGCTTTATAGCGCTCCAGGTCAGCGCGGTTGTAAGAGAACGCGCCAACCACATACGAGGCCCGTACCACTGTCTGTTGCACCTCCACGGCGTGCTTTTCCAACTGCGAACGGATGGCTGAGCGGATGAAATCCGTCCGGTTCGAATAATGCCCCTCCTCCACCAGTAAGTCGATCTTACCCAGCTCCACCGCATTCATGTTGATCGTAATTTTCTCAGTATCTGCCATAATTACTCCTTTTACCATCTGTATGGATGGTGCTGGGATGTATTTTACGGATTAATTGGATTTTGTCAAGGAAAAACATCTGTATACCATCCTCCTGGATGGCGCTTCGCTTCACTCTTAGCCGGAAATTGCTCATTCCTCATAAGCCTTATTATCTCCCCGTTATCCAATTCCTCACAAAAGAAAAGACCTCTGAGTTTTCTCAGAGGTCCGCATGGTCTTATTCCAATATCTTGAATAAAATCTCCATATGTTTCGCCGCCCGTTGGACAGGCATCAACGGCTGCGTTGTGCCATCGAGACAATCTAAAAAGTGAGTTGTGATGGCGTGGCTATCGTCTGGCGCACCGGTCATATCCACAGTGAATGTTTCCTTGCGTGGTTCACCTTCTTCTGTGGTGAAAAATTCGATCTCGTTCGAATCCCAACTATAGTGATGGAATCGCAGACCGCCTTTCGTTCCGTAGAGGCGTGTCTCGTTGGGTGCTTCGTTATGAACACCTCCACCATTTTCATAGTAATAGGTGAGACCTGTATCGAATTCCATCCATGCTGCACCGTGTTGTTCAATATCGCTGAACGCCACTAACTTACTCATATCACGCAGGTCATTGCGGGTGAAACTTTGCATGGCTTTCAACTGCGGCACATCGTTCAGCAAACCCAGATGGAATGACAGGTCGTATACACCTCGATCCGCAAATGGACCACCGCCTGCAAGTTTTTTATTCATCGCCCAGGCGCCGTTTGGGTTGTATTCGATGAAGGTGGTACGCCCAAGGCTGTTATGGTGGATGTGATAGATATCTCCTAGTTTCCCGCTATCAATAATGTCCTTGATGAATTTGAACTTGCGCGTTAACCGTGTGTGACGGCAGGATGCCTCCAGCACAATCAAGTTTGGATTCTGCTCAACAGCTTTGACAATTCGCTCGAGGCTTTCTCGTGATTCCGCGATTGGCTTTTCGAGCAACACATGTTTGCCTGCCGCAAGTGCCGCTTCCAATTGATCTGCGTGCAGGAACGGGGGAGTGGCAATTACGACTGCATCCACGGCGGGATCGTTCAACATCTCATGATAATCCGTTGACCATTTCTCAACGCCGAATTCCTCCGCTGCCGATTTGGTTGTCGCTTCACTCGCGCTATTGACCCAAATTATATTTGCGCGTTCGTCCTGTTGGAAATATCGCATCAATATTTTTCCGTACATCCCTGCACCGATAATTCCGAGGTTGTATGTTTTCATGTTGTCTCCATAACAGATTATTCTAGTAGGAATTTTCGCATTTCCTCATAAACCAATTCTGCTTGTGCGATAAAGCAATAATGATTCCCTTGCGGAATTTCCACAACTTTCGCATGCGGAACATTATGCCGAAACTGGTCAATGCATTCCCTTTGAACAGGCACTCGGACCTGACTTTGAAATTCAGCCAACGCGGTTTTTTGTTCATCGGTCAGATAACCAGGAAATAACAGTTTATCCCAAATTGCATAAATACTCAGCACAGGAACTTTGATGGCTGCTTCTTCAGGGACATAACTCCGCAATGAGTCGATTATGAGTTTTTCCAACTCGTTCGGCATTCGATCCACCACTTTTCCATCCGCTGTTGTTCGTACCGTGTGATGGGTTTCTTCGTCCCATAACTTGTTCCACATTTCTGCCAGGTCTGGACGGACATATTTGGTGTGCGCGATGAATTCTTCCACGGTATCGCAATCCTGTTCAGGGACTTTTACATCCTTCATGGGACTCTTCTCTGCAAAGACCTTGAATTTAGTGCGGTCGTATGCGGCATCCAGACAAACCAGTTTTGAAACATGTTCCGGGTGGTTGGCAGACATATGACATTGTTCCACATATGCCATGGAATGCCCAACCAGAATGGCTTTATCAATTTTCAGCTCATCCATGAAGCACCGAATATCTTCAGTGAGATTGTGGACATCATAACCACTTTCTGGATAATCTGAATCGCCATGTCCGCGGCGGGTGAGCGCCAGCACACGGAACTTATCGGTGAAGCGCGGCGCAAAATCATCATAGATATGAGCAGAATTTCCAAGACCGGTGAGGAACAAAAGTGTTTCTCCTTCTCCGCCCCAATCAAGATAATGCAACTTGATTCCATTCACATTTACAAAATCACTTGTATGCGGTGATACATCCATATCTACCTCGTCCTTTATGAAAGCCAACGGTTGGTTTAGGGCATAACTCTCGTTGCATTCTACAACTTTTGCACCTTCAAAAAAACTACTCTTAATCGCCATTGCAATCACCACTACCATCTTGTACAATGCAAATATTGATAAAGAATAATTGATTTCAGTGCAAGATTTGTAAAACACAAGGCCTCCGACCATAAACATCGGAGGTCTTTACTTATCCAGCTGTTCCCGGTTTTTCCTGAACACCCTGTCAACGTGAAAGGAATCCAGTAAAATGTGGGTATTCATCAGGAGGCAGTCATGTCCGGGAAAGAAACCAAAAAATTGGATACCGCCATTGTCGTGGCTATTATTGGAGTGCTTGGAACGATCATAGCCGCGTTAATTGCCAGCCCGGTATTTGGGAAATTGTTTGAAGAAACAACCGTTCCTAATGTTGATGTCCCGACGGTTGGGGACAACGGTCTTGTTTTTGTAAATGATTTTGAAAATGGACAAGCCAGTGGTTTTGCGTTCAGCAGTGAAGAATGGCAGGTGATGAAAGATAAGGGAAATCAGGTGCTTGAGATGAGCGGGACTGGTTCTGAGAATAGCACAGCTGTTTTTGGACCGAACGACTTTTCAAATGGCGAGATTATTTTCCGCATCAATTTCAAGAACTTAGGTGGATTTATTTTGAATTTTCGAAGTAGTGTTGATGTTCAAACATATACCTTGTATCTTGCCCCAGCGAGTGGGGAAATCACCCTGGGATACGGTAACGCGACCAATGATTGGAATCTTGAACCCTTTGAGGGTGACAGCATCCGTCCATTTCAATTCAACGAAGGTTCCTGGTATCAGGTGAAATTGCAAGCTTCAGGTGGACAAATGACCGTTTGGATGGATGGGAACAAAATCCTCTCAGGCACTGACGTACGTTTAGAACTGGGCAGTATGGAGTTCGCTATACAATCTGATGGGACAGTATGGCTTGATGAGGTCGAAGTATGGGAATATTCGAATTGACTCGGGTAAAACGATAAAGACCTCCGGGGTTCAAATCCCGGAGGTCTTTTATACCAGTCCACTTTTTACTTTCTCATTTCCCAAGCTTCTTCTTGAACGCCACATTCAGCGCCGGGACCATCACGAACAGATCGCCGACGATGCCGTAGCGGGCTTGTTTGAAGATGGGGGCGTCGGCATCTTTGTTGATGGCGACAACCATCTTGGCACTGCGAATGCCCGCCAGATGTTGGATAGCGCCGGAGATGCCGCAGGCGATATACAGATCAGGTGCAACGACTTTACCGGTCTGACCAACTTGATTAGCGTAAGGGATGTAGCCCGCATCCACTGCGGCGCGGGATGCACCGACTGCGCCGCCGAGAGTTGTGGCTAAGTCAGTAATCAGCGCGAAGCCTTGTTGGGCGCGCCAGATTTCGGCTTGTTTGTCGTCGAGACCGGCGGGCGGTTGTAGGGACGGGTTGTTCGAGACGCCACGTCCACCAGAGACGATGACGCCGGCGTCGCTGAGGCTCACGCCTACGACCGCAACACTGTAGCCTTCGACGGTTGAGATGGCATCGGTCTTGGCTTCGACTTTTGTGATCGTTCCGCTCTTGCCAATTTGTTGTTCGGGTTTCGGGAAGGCGCGTCCGCGAATGGTGATGAATTGCGGCGTACCTGAGCAGGTCACTTTTTCGAAGAGCTTGCCTTCGTAGATCGGGCGAGTCACGACAACGCTATCACCATTGACTTCAATACCTGTTGCATCGGTGATGACATTGCTGTTCAAATCTAATGCAGACATGGCGGCGAACTCACGGGTGCGAGTCGTTGTCGGAAACAGAATCAGGTTCGGGCTATGAGATGAAGCGAGCGCGGTGAGGGTGGATGCATACGTCTCAGCGCGATAATCTGTCAGCGCTGAATCGTCTGCGAGCAGGACTTCATCCGCGCCATACTCCAACGCGGCTTGCGCTACAGCCTCGGCACCTGCGCCGAACACCAACGCGATCGCGGAGCCAAAACTTTTTGCGAGACCCAGCGCTTCCCACGCGGCGGGTTGCACGTCGCCTTTGAAGTGATCAATGTATACAAAAGTTTTCATAGCACTTTCTCCGCCATAATTTTTTCAACGAGCTTTTCAGCGATGGCTTCGGGCGAGTCGCCGGTGATGATGTCGATGGTCGTTTCGCGCGCGGGCGGGTTGAGCAATTCGCTGCGCTTGATGATCGCGGCGGGCGCGCTCATGCCAAGGTCGCTCAGTGACCACACGGGGATGGTTGCCTTGCCTGCTTTGCGGATGCCCATGAACGAGGGGTAGCGCGGTTCGCCGATGCTTTGGACGACGCTGAGCACGGCGGGCAAATTGGCTTTGACAGATTGCCGACC
>Ga0180074_1000174_pt1 | contig 13446 bp, 12 predicted proteins | sample EasRiv366_16_10D_FD_121773 | JGI IMG/M metagenome (GOLD analysis project Ga0180074, IMG submission 121773) | Soil microbial communities from meander-bound floodplain in the East River, Colorado, USA - East River metaG ERMLT366_16_10D | ecosystem: Environmental > Terrestrial > Soil > Floodplain ...
CCACGAAAAATTCCGCAAGAGGAGAATCATCAGTGCGGAGGGAATCCAAATCCCCAAACGGAATTTCCAGCCGTTCTCCGCCCAGACTTCCCAGATGTGGCTGTCCATGGCTTCGGTGTTGATACGGCGCGAGCCGCCGACGCGGCGCAGGTAAGCGAGTAGCCACTGCCAGCGCGGGCTGACTTTGCGGGCGTAGTCGTTCGCCTGTTTGAGGCGCAGACCTTCGAAGATAAGATTAGGTCGCGCAAAACGTTGTGAGATTTTTTCCTTGGTTTCGTCATCGGTGAGGAGGACGATTTCAATGCCCGCATCAAGCAGCGTCGGCACGACGTCGCTTTGCAGGAAGTAAATGATGGCCATGCCATGATCGGCGGAGATGAAGATACGTTTGGACACTGAATTGATTTCGCTTCTTTCTTAGCTGTGGGTTGTTCTGTTTCTGTAGGAATTACTCTGCTTTAATAGTTGCAAGAACCAATTTATACAATTGCAACAATTTCTCGCAACTAGTTTCACAATAAACATCAACTCTCACACCTGTAGGCATTGTAGGGTAATGGATAGTTACTTCATTTCCGCCCATATAAGGCTCCTCTATAAAGCAATGGAAATGACGCAAACGACTGTAGTGAGTGATAGTGTCACGCATGTCGACCAGCTCTTGAATCCATTCTCCTCTATGAGATTCAAAAAGTTTACCCAAGGATTCAAAACCATTTTTCCTTAGAGCAGTAATAACAGATCCTCCTGAATGTTCAACGCCATCAATGTTTTTGCTTTTGAAAGAATGCATTGATTTGAGAGGAGGAATAACACACCCTAATCCTTGCACTAATATATCAAGGCTACTTTTTACTTGAAACAAAAACGCTTCAGTCTCATAAACTAATCTGGGGTTTTCTGTCTCAAAAGCTATACCTGATCCTGCTGAATAGTTCTTTTCAAACTCTGCAACGCGTTCTTTGATTTCTTTTTTTATTGTTAGCAGGTGATATTTCACTGCATAAAGTTTATGCCGACAATCAACCAACTTCTCAGATAGGCGTTTATTTTCTTTCTTTTCTGCGAGTTCGGCAATCGGATCAATTATTGTGTCAATTTCTTGGTCGGAATCCTCTAACTTCCGACCTTGCATCATCGCAATAACATTTCCAGGATATTTTGTCCAGTTCTTCCCATCAGGACTGGTAAGGTAATAATTTATTACTTCGGGTTTATTAGTAGGTCTTACCCGAAAAGATGGTGTCAATTTATCTTTTTTAGAATGTGATCGTTTTCGTTTTACCATCTTAATCTCGCTTTAGCTATAAACAAATTACCACTGATCAGCCGAGATTGGTTACGAACAATACCAACTGAAGATCTTGTTACCGCTAGCAACATCTTCTTGATCGGAGCCAATTCCAGCAAGCGCTTCCCAAATGAAACAGGCTTCTTCTTGCCAGCCTGCTTCAACTCGCCGCGCAGATTCTACTCTGATAATGCACGCCAGGCGATAACAATTGTATTTTGAAGAATGTTTTCTTCCCAGAAAGTATCAATAGAACCATTCCCAACCCTTGACTTAAATCGTATACGATATTACAATTTTTACATAATCGTATACGATTTGATTTATGGATACTATTACCCATTCTCTAAACTCCATCGCTGTTACTGCAAACGAATCAATCGCGGACTCTCTGCGCGCGGATATCTTGCGCGGGAAATTAAAAAGCGGGCAGGCTCTTAAACAGGATGAAATCGCCGCTCAATTTGGGATAAGCAAAATTCCTGTTAGAGAGGCATTGATTCAATTAAAAGCAGAGGGGCTTGTCAACTTTTACCCCAATCGCGGGGCGTTTGTCTCGGAAATATCTGCTGCTGAAGCGGATGAAATCTATGTCATGAGAATTGCGCTGGAAACAGCTGTCCTGGCGCGAGCGATTCCCCATCTGACTGTTGCTCATCTTAAACATGCCAAAGAAATTCTTGATGCAATCGATCAAGAAGAAAATATCGCAAAGTGGGGCGAACTGAATTGGGAGTTTCATGCAACATTGTATTCCCCGGCTGCGTTACCGCGCGTCATGGACACAATCAGAACATTACACTCGAATATCGCCCGCTATCTGGTCCTGTATCTGGCGGGGATGGCTTATCAAAAAAAATCCCAAAAGGAACATCGGGCGATCCTCGAAGCGTGCCGTCATGGAGATACAGAGAAAGCCGTCGCTGTTCTTGTAGATCATCTTCAAGGTGCATCTGATCATTTGGTTGCATTCCTCAATAAACAGGAAACTTTATAAATAAAGAAAGGAAACAAAATCATGCAAACCGAATCCACCCAATTTGAAGTCCATGATCGGGAAGTGTTGGCAAAAGCCAGATCCATCATGAGCGCGACAGAATCCCCAAGGATGTGGGCACAGGCTGTCATTGACGCGGTCAAGCGCAATGAAAAATGGCGTGGCGAGCGTTGTCTCAATTTATTGGCTCCTGAGGCGCCGACCAGCCCAATGGTACGCGCCCTGCTTTCCTCCGAAATTGGGACGCGCGCGGCGGAGGGGCACATTGGCAGAGTCAATCGCTGGTTTGCTGGAACTCAATATATTGACGAAGTTGAATCGCTGTGCGTCGAATTATTGAAGACTGCCTTCCGCTGTAATTATGCCGATCATCGTTTGATGGGCAGTATGCTGGGAAACATGACGGTCTATCATGCGTTTTCCCAACCAGGCGATGTGATTATGTCTGCGCCACAACCTTTTGGCGGACACTCCAGCAATCGTTATGATGGTCCAGCGGGAACACGCGGCGTCAAGATTTTCGATGTCCCCTTCAACATGGATGAACTTGAAGTAGATCTCGACGCGTTCGCAAAACTTGCCCGCCAGCATAAGCCAAAACTTGTGGTCATGGGTATGTCTATGACGTTGTTCCCGTTGCCAGTGCGTGAGATGAGCCAGATCATCGCAGAGTGGGATGGAAAATTTATTTTCGATGGCGCGCATCAGGCGGGTTTGATTGCCGGCGGACAATTCCAGGATCCGTTGAATGAAGGCGCCGTTATTTTGACGGGTTCAGCTGGCAAAACATTCAGCGGACCGCAAAGCGGCATGATCCTGTGGAACGACTCGCAACTTACCAAGCCGATCACTGATACTATTTTCCCAGCCTTAGCCGCCACCCATCAGGTGAACCGCGTTGCGGCGCTCGCAGTTTCCGCGGCGGAGATGATCGAGTTCGGTAAATTCTACATGGCGCAAATCGTAAAAAATTCAAAAGCGCTTGGCAGGGCGCTCGACGAACGCGGAATTCCCGTCCTTTGCGCGCATAAGGGCTACAGTCAGAGTCATCAAGTGATTGCGCGTGTCAAACAATTCGGTGGTGGACTCGAAGTGGCGCATCATCTCGCGCAGGCTAACATCATCACAAACAAAAATCTTGTCCCCGAAGATAAACCCGAGGATTGGGATCGCCCAAGCGGACTCCGCATCGGCACGATCGAAGCTACCCGCCTAGGAATGAATGAAAAAGATATGGAAACCATCGCTGACTTTTTCGCACGGGTCCTTGTGGAAAAGGAAAACCCGGAGGAAGTTGGCAAGGATGTTGTAGATTTCCGCCTGCCCAGGCAAACCCTATATTACAATTTCGATCACGAATATCCTGCATGGGCACAGGTATAAACGGACAAAGAGACGGATGCAGTTGCACCCGTCTCTTTTATAGTATCCCATTGTATGGCTTCTACGAATAATACCAACTGAAAATCTTGTTATATACCGCCAACAAAATCTTCTTGATAAATCCAATTTCCAATACACGCTTCCCAAACGAAACATGCTTTTTCCTACCAGCATCCTTCAACTCTCCGCGCAAATATCTCAGCGTATTGTACATATTCATCGCCCATACATCCAGGATTCTCCATCTACCTCCACTTTGATGATTCGCGCATACAAGACGCCTTCATCCAACTCGCCAATAATCCAAACATCTGATGCATGGGGGAAAAATTCGGGAGCAGTTTCCAGTGGAAAGATGACCAGCCCGGCATTGGGACCAACCAGCCAGAATACCAAGCGTGCTCCATCACTCACTTCGTAACCCAGTTTCGCAGTATCCGGTTCGCCATCGCCAGCATCATAATATCTTGGGTAAATGGCACGACCATATACAATGATCTCATCTTCATGCGGGGTGATTCCAAGAGTTGTGGACAATTGATCCTGCGTCAATGCTGGATATATTTCGGGAAAAACGTGTTCAGTCAAAGGTAATAACAATCCGACACATAAAACCAGCCCTGCTGTGATCGCTGTTGTCTTCCAATGTGATGCCGTTGAATGAATGGCGGTGTGTACCCCGGCATTCAAGGGATACCACCCAAGATCATGGATTCCGGACAACATAGCTTTCGAAATGGTCAACAATCCCAGCATAAAATACACATGCCAGATCCAATCAATGGGGATGAGGAAACGATCGCCAGAACTTAAGAAAATGGCTGTCCAGGCATGGTAGCCCAGGCTGAGAATGAACGGGAGAAGTCCGATCCAACGGTTTATTATCCATGCCACTGCCAGTCCAACAGCCAAGATGACAATGTAAATCATCGAGAGCAAAGGTGAGCGTGTTCCAGTCTGCCAGAAGGCGTGCGCAGGCCAAAGCAATTCTGCAGGAGATTCGATACGGTCACGGACCGGGAATGTATAAAGGCTGGAAATGATGTTGTTGAAAAAATGATTGGTTATGCCATTTAAGATGCGTACTGGTTCCCGTTTAAAACTATCAATGGCAATTTCATTCATGCGGCTGACATATTGTGCGGTGGTTTCTCCGGGAAACATTGGGAAACTTGTATTACCATTATCGCCACTCCAGCGCCTGGCAAATACCATTGACTGTGAAATAGGATTATCGATGACAAATCCACCTGCGGCATAATAATTTCTGACCAGCCAGGGGGAAAAAACCAAAGCAACACCAATGGTCGTAACGGTCAAGCCTTTCACCCATTCAAGCCGACGGTCTTTCCAGAACGGAAAAACGGTTGTTATCGCCACGGGCACGAGCAGCACAACACTTTGTAAACGGATCAAAGCAGCAACGCCAAGGATGCCGCCCATCAACAGGAAAAACCATATTGGTTTTGAAGACTTCATCCATTTTATGACGAATATTGTGAAGAGAACCAAAAACAAGCCTGTCGGGAGTTCAGAAAGGAATAATTTTGAATAGGAATAATTCGATGCAAAAGGAACGGCACGGTTGGTTGTCAGGTCACGTAAGACTGCCAGCAAGGCAAGTGAGAGTCCCAACGGCCGAGAGCCAAATTCAAGCCCCAGCAGATATAGAACCGCGGGAAAGAAAGCCAGCAGGATCGTCTGCAAAAAAATGACATGGTAGTAATTCTGTCCCACAATGGCATACATCCAGGTTAATAACATGACATAGAAAGGCCGGGTGGGAATATCCGGCCAGAGAAATCCATTCCCGACCAATGCTGATTGACCATATTGAGCATAAATTTGCGGATCAGAAAATGGATACGGCTCAAAGTTAGGAGCACGTGGAGGTGTGGCGAAGGCCCCCGGCACGAGAGGATCCGTTAACCAAATCAGGCAGGCAAATAAATAAACAAGAAAAAATAACACAACATCCAGCCGCCTGAGTTTCCAATTTAATTCGGTCAACATAGCCGCTGAACCAACCAGTACACCCAAGGCAATTTGCCATTCCAGCAGGGGCGTTGGTGGATTACCGAAAGAGCCATCTCGAATTGGAGAAATACCCCATTTGGTAATAAAGAGGATCCCCATAATAGGAAGAACCAACAGGATAATTTTCAGCGTGGACGTCAGAATATTATGGATGTTCGAAAAATCCATTTTTTTGACGGCAATATGCCATATACACCACTCCAATCCTGTGGCAGAAGCCAGAAATGCCATCGGCGCAATACGCTCGGCATATGAAGTATAAATATTGCCGACGGCTTGACCCAAGGCATTCAAAACAACAATCACAAAGGGCGGGAAGAAAAAAAGAATAATGGCAACCAGATATAAAAAGTTATAAAGTCGCGGACGTGAAGAAAGAGTATCCCAACTAACAGAACGAAACTTGAAAGCCAAGACAACAAAGAACGCCATTGACGCTAGAAGCAGCGCCATTAAAAGAGCACGGTAAACCGAATAACCGACTGATTCCGTAGGAATCAAAAGAAGCCAGACCAATGCAATCAGGCTTTGCAAGATCCATAACACAAACAAATTCGAGTAATTCTTGAGATCAATCATTCCTATCAAATTCCATATCAATGGATAAATGTACCAAATGGTTAGGAGTAGTACCAATTGAAAATCTTGTTATACGCCGCCAACAAAATCTTTTTGACGAATCCCAGCTCCAAGATTCGCTTACCGACGGACACCAGCTTCTTTCTACCCGCAGCCTGATTCAATTCCCCGCGCAAATATCCCAGCGTATTGGACATGTTCATCGCCAGCAGCTCAGAGACCATCAGGCGCAGCATACCAGCATCGTTCAGGCATTTTGTCCATGTCAAAGGGCAAATTGCCAGAAAGGTCGCATGATACAATCGATTCGAAATGCTTAAAATTCATCGGTCAGTGCCTGATTATATCCTCTCGATCCTCCATAATCTCAATGTCACGCGTGTTGGTTTTAGCCTGGGGTTGGCTGGATTAACTTTAGGACAAGCCCTGCAAAATGGCAACGGGGGGTTTACAGTACCAGCCATTATTTGGCTAACCGTATCATTAATCTGCCTCGCTTATGCCCTATTTACTCCTCGAAAGCCATTACAGGGCTTTTTCGTAAAAATATCATTTCCCGTTCTGCTGTTGGGGTTATTGTGGCAAATTTTTCAATTGGCAACCAAATATCCCGGAGTCTCCCTTCAGGCATCTTCATTATCCACGCTATGGCTATTTAAGCTGGGCGTGATCGTAGCCGGAATACTGGCGTTCATGAGCCTGGCTCCAAAAGACCGGATTTCATCTGTCCGGCAAAACCTATTGGTGTGGTTGACCTTGCTGGTCATCTGGTTAATGGGAATATGGATCATCAAGAGTTCCCCGGAGCCCAGAATAGATGTGTTCGTTTTTCAGCAAATGTCAGGCCAGGCACTCTTACTTGGCAGCAATCCCTATACCGTGACGCCGCCGAACATCTACGGACATACGCAATATTATGGTGAAGAATTGGTCGGCGCGAATGGCAACCTAACCATTGGCAATCCCTACCCACCGCTTAGTATTTATTTTGCCACGCTTGGGTATCTGGCAGGCGGAGATATCCGTTACAGTTATTTGCTTGCCATTGTATTATCCGGCGCGCTAATTGCATTTCTCCATCCCGGGCGTGAATCAAAACTTGCCGCATATATTTTTTTGTTTACACCCCGGGTCTTTTACCTGGTTGAACAAAGCTGGACTGAACCCATTGTTGTATTGCTTTTGACGGCGACTGTGTATTGTGCCATCCATTATCCGCGCTGGCTGCCCTTCATACTTGGCTTATTGTTTGCCAGCAAGCAATATCTTTTGTTTCTCATTCCGCTCACCTTGTTACTCATTCCACAGAAGTCATCCTGGCGAAATTGGGTCTGGACTTATGGCGGGATGGCTGGAGTCGCTATCGCCGTGACTGCACCTCTGGCTTTATGGAATATCCCAGCTTTCATGTGGAATGTTGGAGAGGCACAATGGTATCAAGTATTCCGGATGGATGCGTTAAGTTACCTGGCCCTGTATGCCCTTGCCTTTAATCAAATACCTTCCCAGTTGATCGGTTTTGTTGCGCTGGCCATCGCATTCCTGCTCGTTTGGCTTTTTACTCCACGAACACCGACGGGATTTGCCGCAGGCATGGCGTGGTGTCTGGGAATCTTTTTCGCTTTTAGTAAACAGGCCTTTTGCAATTATTATTTCCTGGTGATCAGCGCAATATGCTGCACACTCGCATCTCTACCCGCCAGCCACCAGACCCTACGGGAAGAAAACTCGTTTTCTGAACAACCGATCAAAATATTGCCGTAGCAAAGGGTACGCATCCACCCACAAAGAATTAACCACATTATCTTTAATCCACAGAAATGATCAAACAGACTTATAGCGTGCTCGGTGCGCAACAAATTGCATACTCCGCCAAATCCCCAGACGATGTGAACTGAAACGGAACAACAACCACAGTATCCCCAACCCATAACGAACGCTTGCAAAAAAACTTGCTGAAGACGCTTCGGGAAAGTAACGAACAGGAACAGGCACTTCAGCAATCCGTGCCCCAGATTCAACAAATTGTGCCACGATTTCTTGATCAAAGATAAAACCATCATCATTCGCCAAAAAATTTACTCGTTCCAACGCGTCACGGCTATAGGCGCGGTATCCAGTATGGAACTCTGACAAGTTTAGATTGAAAATCTTGTTTTCCAAGAAGGTTAAAAACTTGTTGGAATAATATTTCCACCACGGCATCCCCTGTGATAATGCCGAGACCCCCATCATTCTTGAGCCAAATACAACGTCAGCATTCCCAGCTTGAATGGGATGAACAATTTCGGGAAGCAACCGGGGATCGTATTGATAATCTGGGTGAATCATCACCACAATCGAGCCATTTGTTTGCAATGCCTCCATGTAACAAGTTTTTTGATTTGCTCCATAGCCAAAGTTGCCAATATGCGAAAAAACTTTCAGCCCAAAGGATTTTGCCAGCGCTACTGTATCATCCCGGCTGCCGTCATCCACTAAAATCACTTCGGAGGTAGATGCTTTGGGAAGGTCATCAAGGGTGGTCTTCAAAGTTCGCGCCGCATTGTAAGCGGGCATGACGACAACTATTTTCAACACGGGGTTAACTTCATGATTTGGCAGGGTAGTCTCCATAAAGAATGATTTGATAACCAAAAAAAGCAGGGAACATGCGAGCGGCTAATGCGTTGATTTGATGCAAAAACGATAAGAGTTGTCCTTCCTCAAAGATTGGACTGATCAATGGGAGAGGAATAGGAGTTGACGCAATTTGACCTACATTCAAACCAACGGATTGAAACAACTTCAATATACTATTACGTGTAAAAAAACGGAAATGCGTCCGATCTAAGATACCACGCTCGGTATAATCAAAACGTCCCCACAAAAGCGACCAGCGTATAAAAACATTGGCAATGTTGGGCACAGAGACAACAACCCGTCCGCCTAAAGGCAAGTATGTTTCCACAAGATTCCGAAGGCAAATCTCCGGATAACGGGTATGTTCCAAAACATCCGCCAATATCAAAACATCTGGCAATTGTGGGAATTTTGGGAACGGAGGCAGTTCGATATCAACTTGTTGCACCAGATCATAATAAGCCCTGGCAGCATCCACAGCCTCCTGATCAAAATCCATCCCATATAACACGAACGATTCTGAAGGTAACAACTGACCCAAAAAGCCGCGAGCACAACCAATATCATATACAATACATGGACGATCAGGTGCCAGTTCATGTTCATGGGACTTCAACCAGGCAGCAATTTGCTGATGTGATGAATAACGGTCTAGCTTGAGAGTATAGCGCTCGGTCATATATGTTTATAAGCAGAATTAAAATTGTATCTTAGAATTCCTATAGATTAGAAATCGCTACGAATAATACCAACTGAAGATTTTGTTGTACACTGACAGTAAAATCTTTTTGACGAATCCCATCTCCAAGATTCGCTTACCGACAGACACCCGCTTCTTTCCACCCCCAGCCTGCTTCAACTCCCCGCGCAAATACCCCAGCGTATTGGACATATTCATTGCCAGCGGGTCGGAGACCATTAGGCGCAGCAAGCCTGCGTCGTTCATGCGCTTGTCCAACTGGCGGACTTGTCCCATAGGTTTGTCCATATCAAAGGGCAGGAACTGCTGAAGTGTAGATTTATATGCGGTGAACTGCCAATGTGACGCGCCAGCGTATGCGACAATGTCCTTCGACTGCGCTCCGCTCCGCTCAGGACGATAGGTAATACGCCAATCCTTCGTCTCGGCATACACTTTCTTATTCTCTTCCTCGGTTTGCCCAAGCGACAAGTTAAATTCCAAAAATGTTTCCCACGGAATGAATTGTCCTTCTTCGAGTGTGGCATTTTCTTTTGCCCATTTGAGAGTCGATTCGTAAAATTCAGGCGGTGTGCGGAAGGGACGCGCGGTCACCATGCCAACATGCGGGAAAGTTTCGAGAATTTCCACAGAACGCAAAAGCCAGTTCGGGGAGAACAAAACATCCGCATCGGTGTAAGCGATAATTTCACCGGGCGCGCCCGCCAGCATCACATTCCATGCCCCGCCCTTACCCATATTTTTTTCAGAGAGGATCAAATATTGGATTCGTCCCTCTTCCTTTTCTTTCACAAGAAAATCACGTACTTCGGCGCACGAACCATTATCGAAGACCATTAGATCAAACGACAGCCCCGCGTCCTTGCGCATGGATTCGAGCGACACTTTTAACACATCGAGGGTCTCGGCGTAGAATCCACTTAGGAACGGGATATAGTTCAATAGCGTAACCGTTATCCGTTCTGGTTTGGCTACCTCTTTGACGAACTTGGCAGGGTTTTGTCCTTTTCGCATTTGCATTCCTCGTAGGGGCAGGGAGACCCTGCTCAGGGCGGCAGGACGCCGCCCCTACGTATTATTTGAATAATTTATTAATTCTTTTCTTCCATCGCTTCGGTCGTGCAATATTTTCAACTACATTCTCAGGCAAGAAGAAGAAAATCGCTCGCAGAAATAATTCAAACTTCCGTGTGAAGCGTAACGATGTCATCTTCGGGCGGATAAGTTTACCACCCACGAGTTGATGCGTTGAATCCAAAATGGTGTATCGGATGTTGGCTTGTCCACCCGCAAGACGGATATTTTCATTCGTATCGGGATGTTCGTAGTGAGGTTTGCCTTCGGGTAAATGAGAATAATCGTGGTTCTGATGCACGATCATGATGGATGGTGTGCAGTCAATCACAGCCCAGCCCTCCTTGCGCGCTTTGTAGATCATCCAATTATCCCAGCCTGCGCGACCGATGGTGAAGTTGGGAACTTCGTGGAAAGTGGAAAGTGGAAAGAGAAAAAAATCTGAGCCAGCGGGGCGGTGCAATGCTCCTTGATTGTGTATGGTAGACCGCAGACGATTCTCCCAAACGTTTGAGAAATCGAGTGGCTGAGTTACATCCAGATCCCAACGTTGACTTAGTAGGACAAATTTATCTTTGAGTTTGACAGCCTGTTGCGCGGCTCCGATGAAATCGGGCATGAGGATCATGTCCGCGTTGATGATGCAGAGCAGGTCGCTGTTGGAGTTTTCGCGCGCGAGTTGAAACATGGATGATATCAACGGCGTGCCTGATTCGTTGCGTGTCACGTTGGGAATGTGCTTCACTCTCAGTTCACGCGCGGCTTCGGCGAGACCTGTCTCTTCGCCGAGCAAGATGACTTCGACATCAGGGAGCAGAGTCCATGATTTGATGGCGTTGCGTTGAATCATCGCAATGTGCGGATTAGTAAAAGGTTTGGGGGCAGAGAATAAAGTAATCAATGGCATGAGTAATTAGTTATGTAACGCGACATTTATGTCGCCTTGCAGTAGAGCGACATAAATGTCACGTTACGATTATTTGAGGGCTCGTTTATCAATATCTTTCAGAGTTTTGTGTTGTACACCTGAATTGATCTTCATCAACTCGGGATTATCATGAACCAAATCCAAAACTTCTTTCCATGAAAAATCATCGCGTCCATCAAAGCGACTGTAAACCTGTCGCATGAATTCCAGGTCTTCGGGGGTGTCCACGGTCCAACGATAGTCGCCGAAGTCGGTGGTGTGATGGAGGAGGGCGATATTATATCCGCGAGGCGAAGTTCCTGTTTCAAGAGTTCGGCTTTGACGAGTCAGTTCAACGCCTTCGTAGAAATAGGGCATGGCGTGCTCACGGTGTTGTGGTTCTTTGGCTTCTTTCCACGCTTTGGCAAGGACGTTAAACGTGCAGGCTTCGACATCCAAGCCGATGGGATAGGTTCGACTCCACGGCGGAGGGAGGCGATTGCAGACAAAGTCGTATTCATCTTCGAGTAATGTGTTGACGACATTATCTATCAACGCGGGGTCAATGACAGGACAATCCGCAGTGATGCGGACAACAACATCTGCTTTCGCTTGTTTGGCAGTTTGATAGTAACGGTCAAGCACATCGTAAAGACTGCCGCGCGTGAAGGGGATTCCGCTGAAGTCGCAGTATTCGGCTACGGGGTCGTCGGAGGGATCGGTCGTCGTGGCGAATAAGGTTTGGGAAACAGTAGCAGCCCGCGAGGTCCGCATGAAGACGCGCTGCAACATGGGTTGACCCGCGATGTCTGCGAGGATCTTGCCGGGCAAACGCGATGAGGACATGCGTCCCTGAATAATGGCAACAACATTTTTAGTCATAGCTATTATTTTGCCACAGAGTCCACAGAGAATCTGAGAATTTTCTCAAAGGGCTCGGCGATCTCTGTGGCTAAGAAGTCTGTGCCTCTGGTGGAATGGGAAGCGGATGTACAAACCCCTTTGCTCTAAATTTCTCAACATACTCATATACGGTTTGATAATCGAGACCGACCTGCTCGGCGATGTCGAAGATCGTGTGCTCGCCTTCGAAGCGCATCATGATCTTTTCGATGGCGCGGTTGAGCGCCCAGTTGTCGCGCCAATCGACCCACAGACCGTGACCGCTGAGAAAGACGGGACCGCGAAAAGTGCGCTTCGGGATGTAGTTGCTGGCATAGATGCGGATGATCTCTTCGGCAGTTTGCGCCGCGCCGAGGAGCATATCTTCGTGCATGATGTCGAGATTGTCGTCGGTGGTGTGATACTCGTCGTAGGGGAAACGGTTGAGCGAGATGCACGGCACGTTGACGCCCGGTCCATTGATGACGCGTTCATCGTTGGCGGGAACGGATGCAAAGTCTCGCTCTTCGTGCTCGACATTGTGTAATTGGTAATTGGTAATTCGGTCGAGGAGGTGGTTATGTTGTCTGGTGTGATGCCAGGCAATCTTATTTTTGTTGCCCGTCATCTCCATGAAGATGCCGCCGCGTAGATTCGGGATAAGCGCCTCGTTGTGCGCGAGCCAAGCGATCGTGCCGATGGTCTCGGGTCCAAACCAAAAGCGGACGCTCATCGAGCCAGCCGGAAGCGGATTCTCCGCGAGTCGCCGCGCCAACTCGATGGTGCTGACCACGCCCGCGCCGTCGTCATTGGCTTGCATGGGATGGCAGGTGTGCGCCTGCACAAGGAACTCGCCTGCTTCGGGGTTAGGTCCGCCTGCGGGGTGAACTACTGCTGTGGCAACTTTGAATCCTTGCTTCGGGTCGGTGATGAATTCGGATTTAATGACGGCGTGATATTTCTTATCACGCGGA
>Ga0180074_1000175_pt1 | contig 13433 bp, 8 predicted proteins | sample EasRiv366_16_10D_FD_121773 | JGI IMG/M metagenome (GOLD analysis project Ga0180074, IMG submission 121773) | Soil microbial communities from meander-bound floodplain in the East River, Colorado, USA - East River metaG ERMLT366_16_10D | ecosystem: Environmental > Terrestrial > Soil > Floodplain ...
GATGAATGCCATCGTGGAAGCGCAGCAGAAGACTCGGCATGGCGGGAGATTCTGGAATATTTCGAGCCGGCAACGCAGATCGGTTTGACCGCTACGCCACGAGAGACTGTGGCAGTTTCAAATATTGATTATTTTGGTGAGCCACTTTATACGTATTCGCTCAAGCAGGGCATTGAAGATGGATTCCTGGCACCGTATAAAGTGATCCGCATCGAGTTGGACCGGGATATTGACGGCTGGCGACCGCGGGCAGGGCAAAGAGATACCTTCGGATATGAGATTCCTGACGATGTTTATTATGGGACGGATTTCGATAAGATATTGGTAATCGAAGAGCGTACGCACTTGGTGGCGCATTTAGTAACAGAGCATTTGAAGAACACCAACCGCATGCACAAGACCATCCTGTTCTGTCGCGATATTCAACATGCCGAAGAGATGCGGCGTGCACTGATCAATGAGAATGGTGATTTGTTCTCGAAGAATCCCAAGTATATTATGCGGATCACAGGCGACAGCAAGGAAGGTAAGGCGGAACTAGATAGCTTCATTGATCCCAATGAAGCCTACCCGGTACTGGTGACTACTTCTAAATTGCTGGGCACGGGCGTAGATACGCAGACTGTGCAGTTGATTGTATTGGATAGCATCATCAATTCGATGACCGAGTTTAAGCAGATCATTGGGCGCGGGACGCGGGTGCTTGAGAAAAAGAACAAACTGTATTTCACGATCATGGATTTTCGGAATGCGACGCGCTTGTTCCGTGATAAGGAATTTGACGGAGACCCGGTTCAAGTGTATGAGCCGAAGCCCACAGACCCGGTAACGCCTGTTGATACAGAACCAGATATCGATGAGGAACCGACCGAAACAAACGATCAGCCGCGCAAGTATATGGTCAAAGATAAAGTTGGCGTGTATGTTAGTTCAACGCAGGTTCAATATTTGGGTGTGAATGGCGAACTGGTGACCGAGTCGTTTACGGACTACACCAAACAGAATCTGATCACGAAGTATCCGACGATTGAGACGTTCCTAACGGCGTGGTTCAATGCAGAGCGCAAGGAAGCGATCGTGGCAGAGTTGTTGGAGCAGGGCGTCTTTCTAGCTACGTTGCAGGAAGCGGTGGGACTGGACCTTGATCCGTTTGATCTGATTTGCCATGTGGCATTTGATCGTAAGGCGTTGACGCGCAGTGAGCGGGCGAATAATGCGCGCAGGAAACCTGAGTATTTTGAGAAGTACGGCGAGGCAGCGCGTAAGGTGTTGGATGTGTTGGTGACGAAGTTTGCCGAGGATGGGTATGCCACGCTGGATAAGGTCTTGGACGATGGGCAACTGGTAAACTTTTTAAGTGCGCCGCCATTTGATACGTTTGGGCGTCCGTTGGAAGTGGTGCGTGCCTTTGGCGGGAAGGAACATTTCCGCGAGGCGATGCGCGAGTTGCAGGAAGTGATTTATCAGGATTAGCTTCGTGCTACCCATAAGCTAAGAAGGGAGCAAATAGTATGGATAAATATGTTTTTATTAGTTCATCATCGCGCGATAAAGAATTGACAGAGAAACTTGTCGATATACTTAGAACGAATGATATATCAACTTTGTCAGATATTAACAGCAATTTTCCGGGGTCTGATTGGGAAAAACAAAATGAAGATGCCCTGAATAATTCTTCGGTTGTAATTTCGCTTGCAACTCAGAACTACCTATCTTCTGAATGGTTTCATTCTCACGCAAATCTTGCAATAGGTTTGGGCAAACCACTTATACCCGTAGTCGAAGATGGATTGAGAGTTTCTCAACTTCCGAAATGGGCTCAAAAATTGCAGGTTGTGCGTTTTCCATCAGAACAGGAAAAACTTGTGCAAGCTATATTGGTCATTTTCGGCGAGGAACAAGATGTTGACGATGATGTCGAGAGTGCAGCAAAGCAAAAAAAGGTAACCAAAACAACAACCAAGAGACCCAGCAAGAAACGGACCGTGGATAATTCGACTTCAGAGTCCGTTCAACAACAGCACCCAGCTACTAGTCTCCCATCTGGTGAAGATAAGACACCTTTTCACAAGGACAGTCCGTCAACTAAAGATTATTTAGGCAGGCAAGGATTTGTGGAGGCACTTGCCCAGTGGACTGACCGTTATTGGACAGAATATCAAACTGCGGATAAAAGCTTCATCATCAATCTCCACGGGCAATGGGGTGCCGGCAAAACCACTTTCTTGAAACTATTAGAAGACGAACTAAAGAATCACTCCAAAAATCAATGGACTGTGGTTTGGTTTAATGCCTGGGAGAACCGTCATATCAAGCCGGAGTGGTGGCCCTTATTTGACAGGATCTACCGTGATTCACTTTCGCAAAAGAAGGCAAAAGGTGAAACTGTCTGGCATATCAAATTTCAGGAATGGTGGTGGCGATTCTTTTCGGGTCGCAAATGGGAATTGTTGGGCTTTATGGCATCTTCAGCCCTGTTGATATTTATCTATTTTTGGGTGATGCGCACAGGCTTTTTCCCAGACAAGGATTTTATGACGAGGGTGGAAGGTGTAGCGAAATCGATCGGATTAGTCTTTTCAGTTATATCGACCATTTTTCTGGGAACAAGGTTCGTTTCGCAAACTTTGATAAATTCAGGGGCTGCCAACGCAGCGCAGATTTATCTGCAATTCACACCTGATCCCATTGAGGGTTTCAAGAAACATTTTGACAAGTTGGTCGATAAAAAGATAAACAAGCCTGTCATTGTTTTCATCGATGATCTGGATCGCTGTGACAGAAATTATTTGGTAAACCTGCTTGAAAGCACACAGACTCTGTTGAACCACAGGAAAGTGTTCTATGTGATCGCTGCAGACCAGCGCTGGCTGTTTGCGGCATTTGAAGAGACTTATAAAGAGTTCAAGGACAGTATCAAAGAGCCGGGCAAGAAAATCGGTTATTTGTTTCTGGAAAAAATCTTCCAACTTTCCATGTCGATTCCGAAAATATCGGATGAAGCCAGAGCTGTGTTCCTGGATTATCTGCTTGGTAAAAGAGAACAGATCGAGGAACGGCGTGAGCAAATTAAGCAGGATATGGCAGGCATCACAACAGAGCGGGCTCTGATTAGTAAAGTACAATCTCAGACAGCCGGCACTATTGATAAAGTGATCATGCGAGAAGTGGCTGTTGCCAAGTCGGCATCCATAGAGATCGAGCAGGAAACAACACACTTCTTAAGCAATTTTGCCCACTTGATGGAGCCCAACCCGCGCGCGATAAAACGCCTCGTGACTTTTTATGGAGTGCTGAGGGCAATTGCCATTCTGAGTGATGAGGAGATCATTTCTGATTTGACCAAACGAAATCAACTGGCTTTATGGACGATCACTCGAATGCGCTGGCCACTGCTGGCTGATTATCTGGAAGAGTATCCGCAGCATTTGGAAAACTTCAAAACAGGCGAGGCCAACGAAGCTATTCATGTAGATGTGAAGGATCTGATCAAAGATCAGGAAGTTATGGATGTGCTTAAAGGTAAAGGCATTAACGTTGAGTTGAATGCAGAAGCTTTGAAGCGTTTTACGAGTTTAAAGGCAACGGAAAGAACATTTTAGACCCCGACCCCCATCCCAGCCTTCCCCCTAAAAGGGGAAGGAGAGAGACCCCCTCTGTCCTTCGGACATCTCCCCCAAATTCGAAAAGCGAATTTAGGGGAGAACAATTAGGAGATTATGTCAATTTCAACAACGATTAAAGCGATACAGGATATTATGCGGCAGGATGCGGGGGTGGATGGGGATGCGCAGCGCATTTCGCAGCTCACCTGGCTGCTGTTCCTGAAAATTTTCGATGACCGCGAGCAGGAGTATGAGTTGGATGGGGCGTATCGGTCGCCGATCCCTCAGAAATTGCGGTGGCGGAGTTGGGCGGCGAATGAGGAGGGGATTACGGGCGATGACTTGTTGCAGTTCGTGGATGGGAAGTTGTTCCCGTCGCTGAAGAGTCAAAAGATGTTGGAGAGCGATAACCCACGGGCGCGGGTGGTGTATGACGTGTTCGTCGATTCGTACAATTACATGAAGTCGGGGACGCTGTTGCGGCAGGTGATCAACCGCATTAATCAGATCGACTTTACCTCCAGCACAGACCGCCATCTGTTCAATGATCTGTATGAGAAAATTTTGCGTGACCTGCAGAGCGCGGGGAACGCGGGCGAGTATTACACGCCTCGGGCGGTGACTCAGTTCATGGTTGAAATGACCAGCCCCCAGCTTGGTCAGACCGTGCTTGATCCCGCATGCGGCACGGGCGGATTCTTAGTCAACGCGCTGGAATACGTCCGCAAGGAATACGTCAAAAGCGATGCCGACCGCAAAGTGTTGCAGACATCCATCAGAGGAATCGAGAAGAAGCCGCTGCCGCATCTGCTGGCGACCACGAACCTGATCCTGCACGATGTGGAGGTGCCTCAGGTGTGGCATGACAACGCGCTGACGCGCCGTCCGTACAAGGATTACGATGAGGCGGATCAGGTGGATGTGATTTTGACCAACCCGCCCTTCGGCGGTATGGAAGAACCGGGCGTGGAGCAGAACTTCCCGTCGCAATTTCAGACCAAAGAGACGGCTGACCTGTTTTTGGCGATGATCGTGAAGCTGCTGAAGGAGAAGGGCGGCAAGGGCGCGATCGTGCTGCCCGATGGGTCGTTGTTTGGCGAGGGCATCAAGACGCGCCTGAAAGAGCATTTGCTTGCAACGTGCAACCTGCATACTATCGTGCGTCTGCCCAAAGGCGTGTTCAATCCGTACACTAGCATCAATACCAACCTGCTGTTCTTCATCAAAGGCGAGCCGACGACAGAGGTGTGGTATTTTGAGCATCCCATGCCCGCCGATCGCAAGAACTATTCTAGGACACGCCCGCTTGACATCAAGGAATTTGATCTGGAAAAGGCGTGGTGGAATGAGCGCGTCGAAAATGAGTATGCCTGGCGCGTGACCATCGAAGAGCTCAAAGCCCGCAACTATAACCTGGATATCAAGAACCCCAGCACGGTGGATGCCGCTCATGGTGACCCCGTCTTGATGCTGGCGAAATATCGAAAACATCAGGATGAGATTTCCAATTTGCGCGCCAGCCTGAAAAGTGAGTTGGAGAGTGCGCTCAAATGACAATGTCATTATTGCTTGAGCATTTTGACGACTTGCTTGTTACTCCTGAAAATGCGGAGCAATTAAACCGCGTTATTTTGCAGTTAGCTGTACAAGGCAAGTTGATCGAACAAGACCCAAATGATGAGCCTGCAAAAGAATTTCTTGATAAAGCCTTTACCAAGAAAAATTCCAATGGAAGTCTTATAGAACACCAACCAGTTCAAGAAGAAGAGAAATTATTTCAGGTGCCAGAGAGTTGGGAATGGGTTAAGTTACTTGAGATATGCACATTGCGAACAGGCAAAAAGGACGTTAATCAAGGTAGCCCCAAAGGGAAATATCCATTTTTCACCTGTGCAAATAAACCTTTGTGGAGTGATGAATACTCCTTTGAAGGTCCAAGTTTAATACTGCCCGGAAATGGAGCTAATGTAGGCATGGCATGGCTCATTGACGGCAAATTTGAAGCATATCAAAGAACTTATGTCTTAAACAATTTTTTAGTGAACGAAAAGTACATCCATCATGTATTTATGGGTTTGTGGGAGAACCATGTAAAAGGCAAACAATCTGGTTCCGCAATTAATTATATTAAGCTCGGAAATTTCGAAAAATTCGTTTTACCTATTCCTCCTCTTGCGGAACAACAACGCATCGTCGCCCGCGTGGAAGAACTCTTTGCCCAAACCCGCGCATTGGCAAAGGAACTGGATCATTCCCAAATTGAATTGGGCGGTTTGAACAAGTCTGCGCTCTCGCATTTGCTCGCGTCCGAAACTCCCGAGGAATTCAACCAGCACTGGGACTTCATCGCTGAGCATTTTGACCTGCTCTTTCAAACGCCCGAACACGTCGCGCCCTTGCGCCAGTCCATTTTGGAATTGGCTGTGCGCGGGAAACTCACTAAAGATACACACGATTGGAAAATAGAAACACTTGAGAATATTTCCAGTGATGCCGATTATGGCACCTCGCAAAAATGTGATTATGACGCATCTGAAACACCAGTATTGCGAATTCCTAACATTATCGGTGGACGCATAAATCTTGATGATGTAAAACATGCGACCAAGCCAGAAGAATTGTCAAAAGATAAAGCTCTCTCTCCGAATGACTTTTTGATTGTGCGTACAAACGGAAGCAAAGACTTGGTAGGCAGAGGAAGTGTAGTAACGCAAGAGTTTGATAACGATACCTATTTTGCATCATATCTTATTCGATATCGCCTTGCTAATCATGGTTTATGGGTAAATACAATTTGGACTACTCGCTTAATTCGCGAGCAAATTGAAAAAATTGCTAAGACGTCTGCAGGGCAATACAATGTAAACATTCAGAACCTAAATGGTATTCGAATTCCAATCCCGCCGCTAGCCGAACAAGAACGGATCGTGAAGCGGGTGGAGCAGTTGCTGAGTCTGTGTGATGCGCTGGAAGCCCGTCTCCAGTCCGCGGAGGAGGAGCGGGGGAGGCTGGTGGCGGCGGTGATGTCCACGGTGGGAGGGTGAGATGGCGAATGAAGAGCAACTGTCCATTTTGAAACAGGGATTTGACGTGTGGAATAGGTGGAGGCAAGAAAATCCTAAACTCGCGATTGATTTCATACATGCCGATCTAGAGAAAATTGACCTTAGCTTTGCCCGCCTCAATAAAGCTGATTTCATGGGAGCTAATCTCAAGGAAGCCAATCTCGGTTCAGCCGATCTCAGAGGTGCTAATTTGAGAGAAACTAACCTCTCTGTGGCTGATCTCCACTATGCCCAACTAGGTGGTGCGAACCTTACTAAAGCTTATCTTTGTAGGGCAAACCTCTCAGGGGCTCGCCTTTCTACTATTCTTAGACCATTACTTCAGAATAACATCCGTCCTATTGTCGACACTCCAAGAACTGTTCTTAATGGTGCTAATCTTAGTGGTGCTCACCTAAATGATGCGAAACTTCAACGAGCTGACTTCACTAATGCTAACCTCTATCGAGCCAATCTCGCCAATGCCGATCTTTCTTTTTCTGTTCTAGTTGATGCAGATTTCACCAAAGCAAACCTCTATGGGGCTAATCTCAACCATGCGGATATTAATGGTGCCAACCTTACAGAAGCAAATCTAGAATATTCAACCATGATAGGCACGAATGTTGATAATGCCCAAATATCAAAGAGCCGTGTGTACGGGATTAACGTATGGGATTTGAAAGGCGAGTTTAAAGAGCAAAGAGATGTAGTTATAACTAAAAAAATTTCATACTCAGAGACAGGGATATCACACCCAACGATAACAGTTGATAACATAAAAGTCGCCCAGTTTATTTATCTAATTTTGAATAATGAAGAAGTGCGTGAAGTAATAAATGCCCTTACATCCAAATCTGTTTTGATCTTGGGGCGTTTTGCTATTCCGGAACGCAAAGAGATATTGGATGGGCTAAGAAATAAATTACGGGAATATGATCTTTTACCTATCGTCTTTGATTTTGACCGCCCGACTGATAAGGATTTCACCGAAACGATCAAAACATTGGCAGGCATATCCTATTTTGTAATTGCCGATGTAACCAACCCCAAATCATCTCCGCTGGAGTTGCAGGCGACTGTCCCTGATTATCAAATTCCTTTTGTGCCAATTATTCAGGAAGGCGAAAGTCCCTTTGCGATGATGGTTGATTTGCAAAAGAAATACGATTGGGTGTTAGATACAGTCTCTTATGACTCCCTAGATACGCTGATTGAAATACTAAAACCCCTTATCATTGACCCAGCTATAAAAATGCGTGATAAGTTAAGAATAATAAAAGCAGCTGAGCCGACGATTATTTCAGGCAGAGAATGGAAAGAGAAAAAAGGATGAAGAACTCACGGGTCAGAAACCCCTATCCCGTCCTTCCCCCTAAATGGGGAAGGGGAATGTAGAGTATTTATGAATATGCTAATTACAACGAAGGTCAACTCGTGGTTGGGTGATGTGCTGGAAGGTTGGCTCCAGTCCGCGGAAGAGGAGCGGGGGAGGTTGGTCCGCGCGGTGATGGCTGGGGTGGGAGGGTAATATGGCTAATGAAGAGCAACTGTCCATTTTGAGGCAGGGTGTTGACGCTTGGAATAAGTGGCGGGCTAAGAACGGTACAATTCGCATTGACCTGAGTAAAGCTGATCTTCAAAGAGCGAACTTGGTTGGAGCACACCTTTTAAAAGCTGATCTAAGCGAAGCCCATCTCCAAGGAGCTAAGCTCATAATGGCTGATCTCCGACAGGCAGACATTACAAAAGCCAATCTTGCAAATGCAGATCTCCGAGGAGCCAATCTCCTCTTTGCCGATCTCACTGAAGCAAATCTCAGCAAAGCAAATTTGGTCAGATCAAAACTTATGGACACTATTTTGAGTAAAGCTATTATGACGAAAGTAAATCTCAAACACGCCAACCTTACTCACGCCCATCTTAGTGATGCTGATCTCAGAAGCGCTAATCTTAATCGAGCCTGTCTTCGTGAAGCATCGGTTAGTTACGCTGATTTTACTGGAGCAGATCTTAGAGAAGCATACTTTGAAGATGCGAAGTTGTGGGGAACGAATCTGACAGACGCAGTCCTCACCGGTGCAGATTTTACAGGAGCAGATTTAACGCAAGCCAATCTCACCAGAGCCAATCTCAGCAATGTCGATTTTACTAGGGCAAATTTTCATTACGCCAATATGGAAGATGCCAATCTCACCAAAACAAATCTCAACCAAGCCACCTTTGTGGAAACATGGGTTGACAAAGCAAGAATCTCTGGAAGTTCAGTTTATGGAATTAGTGTCTGGAATTTAAACGGCGAATTTGGAGAGCAAAAAGATTTAATTATTAGCCCAGAGGATGAATTAGTAATCACCGTTGACAATGTCGAAGTTGCTCAATTTATTTATCTTATCTTGAATAACAAAAAAGTTCGTGACGTAATAAATACTCTAACATCAAAAACCGTCTTAATTCTGGGACGCTTTGCCATTCCAGAACGCAAGGCAATTTTGGATGCTCTGAGAAATAAATTACGGGAATATGATCTTTTGCCAATCGTTTTTGATTTTGACCGCCCAACCGATAAAGACTTTACAGAAACCATCAAAACATTGGCAGGAATATCCTATTTTGTGATTGCCGATGTGACCAACCCCAAATCATCACCGTTGGAATTGCAGGCAACTGTCCCTGATTATCAAATTCCATTTGTGCCTATCATCCAGGAAGGGGAAAGTCCATTTGCGATGATGGTTGATTTGCAGAAGAAATATCCCTGGGTGCTGCCGACGAGAAGCTATGATTCCATTGAAACTTTGATGAGTGCCTTGAAGTCAGGGATTATTGATCCAGCCGTGGAAATGCGGAATAAACTCAGGTTAATCAAGGCACAGGAGCAGGTGACAGAGTCTCTGCGGGATTATGTGGATAAAACATTATGAGGGATTTAATTAGTCTGTGTGATGTGATCGAATTGCAATCGAAGCCCATACAAGAGGAGCGCTGTAAGTATGTCTCGCAAATATAGAGACGCAATTATTCTCACTTTGATAGGTTTCGTCGGTGCTGCTAACACAATCCTGGCTGGCATCATTCCGAATGAGTTGCCGTATCAGTGGAAGCCTTACCTGTGGTGGTCTTTGCCGCTATTTGTGGTGCTGACATTTGCTGGTATTGCACTAGCAATTATACAATTTAAGAATCCGGACAAAATTTCGTCAGGAATTAGTTTGAATCAGGAAAAGCGCAACCGCCAGGCCATGCTGAAACTAGTCCAAGATCTTTGGGTGGAGGGTGTGCTGCGAAAATCCATTTATAGGGAGATCCGTATTGATCTCAGAAAAGAAATTCACCCTGCTGCCGTTGAGAACCCTTGGGTTGATGTTTCCCAGATACCCGACCAAAAACCGATGCCTATACCTTCGGATAAAGCAATATTGCGCATCTTTCAAGAATGTAACGAATCTATGCTCATTATTGGAGAACCGGGTTCTGGAAAAACAACAACACTTTTGGAGCTTACTTCTCAGGCAATTGATTATGCAAGAAATGACCCATTACAGCCCCTGCCTGTTATCTTTAACCTCTCATCTTGGAAATCAAAACAGACACTTACTGAGTGGTTATTAGAAGAATTAAAAGCGAAATATTATATTCCCCCTAAGGTAGGTCATCATTGGATTGAGGGCGATGAGCTATTTCCTCTCTTAGATGGGTTAGATGAGGTTGAATTAGAACGTCGTGCCGAGTGTGTAAGGGCAATAAATAATTTCCTTGAAGACCATCGCGTCTCTATTGTTATTTGCTGTCGAAAACAAGAGTATGATGATTTGTCAGAAAAAATAAAAGTTCGCAATGCCATACTCATAAACCATCTAACACCTTCTCAAATTGAACACTACTTATCGCAAATTGGAGGAGAGCTATATGGTGCATATAACTCGCTTAAACGGAATGCTGAATTTCAAAAATTTGTTCAAACACCGCTGGTTTTAAATATCTTTCTCTTGGCATATGAAAATTCTTCAAAAGAAGATATTGAACATTTGATGTCGTCAGTGGACAAGCGGGGTCATTTATTTGATGTCTATATCAAACGCATGTTTCAAAGGCGAAGGGGAAATAAAAATTACACTGTTGATCGCACAAAGAATTGGCTTGGCTGGATAGCCAAAAATTTGCTTTCCCATGGACAGACGATTTTCTATATAGAGGATATAAGTGCATCTTGGTTACTGTATAGGAATGAACCTGAACAAACGGAATTAAATTTTTTCGTTAATTTAATGAGTTTTGCAATTGGTCGCTGGACAACTGAGGACTTGAGACCCTTCCCAATTGAAAAAATACAATGGTCATTGAGCGGGTTGGTGTCTGGGCTAGTAAATAGTATTGGTTTAAGCGTAGTTCTCGGCTCGATTGTTGGGTTGTTGGCATCAGCAGGCGGGCATTTGAACGGTGGGTTGATGAGTGGAGTAGCTGCTGCTCTTGCGACTCTAATTTACAATGGGTTTGTTGAGGGTCTTGCAGGTTCAGAAATGAAAAATCGTATTAGACCAGGGCAGGGTCTATTCAATTCTTTTAAAAATGGAATTGTTATGAGTTTGTTGATTGCACCCGTTCTAGGTATGGTATATAGCTTGGGCAACAACGAAATACCTTGGATTGTATATGTTGGATTTACAGGTGTGATAATTTGGCTTAAATATGGAGGAATGTTCATTATTTTTCATCTGTTCTTACGGCTGCGACTATACCTCGATGGATTTATTCCATTAGAGCTTATTTCATTCCTTGATTTTTGCACAGACCATATTTTTCTCCAAAGGGTTGGAGGAGGTTACATCTTTATCCATCGTGTACTCATGGAGTACTTTGCAGAAAATATAATTTTGAATGAAAGGAAATTTAAGATAATTGTTCGCCGTGGCGAGATTTATCGAAGAGGAAATGATTTCCGTAAAGCACTACTCTATTTCGACCAGGCCATGCAACTTGATGATAAAAATATTCGGGCAATAATTAATCGTGGTGAGACTTATAGCCAGATGGGAAACTATGTCGAAGCATTGGATGATTTCAATCGGGCTATTCACCTTGATGATAAAAATATTCGGGCAATAATTAATCGTGGTGAGACTTATAGTCAGATGAGAAACTATGTCGAAGCATTGGATGATTTCAATCGGGCTATTCAACTTGATGATAAAAATATTCGGGCAACAATTGATCGTGGTGAAACTTATGAAGTGATGGGGGATTATGATCAGGCTTTGGCGGATTTTAACCGAGTCATTTACCTTGATGATAAAAATATTCGGGCAATAATTGATCGTGGCGAAACTTATGGTTGGATACGAAACTATGATCAAGCACTCGTGGATTTTGATCACTCTCTTGAACTGCTGGAGAATAATGTTTGGGCGATAACTAGTCGTGGTCGAATTCATCAACTGATGGGGCATTACGATCAAGCTTTGGTAGATTTCCATCGGGCGATCCAACTCAACAAAAAAGATGTTTCAGCGACGTGCAATCTTGGACTAATTTATATAATGAAAGGATGTTACGATCAAGCGCTCACCCATTTGAACCGCGCTATCAAAATAGATGATGGAAATTATTGGGCATATTATTTCCGTTCGCTTGTTCATGAGCTTTGTGGTTATGTAGAACAGTCACAACATGACATTAGAAATGCAATTCAATTTGCTCGTTCTCAATATGAGATTGACCCCAATGATTGGAAAAACTTATTCAACTTGGCGTTGTTTGAGCTATTTGGCAATAATTTGGATGGGGCTGAGAAGTATTATCAGCAAGCTATAACTTCTGATATACCTTTGGGTTACTTTCCTGCCGCAATTTATGATCTCGAAGATCTGACAAAAGTGTTTCCAAACAACTCTCTAGCTTTGCATTTCCTTGAGTTGTTAACGAAGCATCTGGCAGATAATTTGCAAAAGTAAGAAGTTTGAAGTGATTTGTCAGGATGTTTTATAGATAAATATAGATTTCATGTCAATTCGTTCAATGAATTTGATAAATTAGCCAACGATCAAATTTACTAACTGCATTCTTGTCAAGAGAGACTCACCTAAGTAGCTATGAGCTATTTCTATGCCCAATTATTTTGCCTTTGACCGTCGTACTGATGAAGACTTCACGGAAACAATCAAAACTTTGACGGGTGTTTCTTGTTTTGTGATTGCAGATGTGACCAACCCCAAATCATCCCCGCTGGAGTTGCAGGCAACTGTCCCTGATTACCAAATTCCGTTCGTGCCAATTATCCAGGAAGGCGAAAGTCCCTTTGCCATGATGGTTGATTTGCAGAAGAAATATCCTTGGGTACTGCCAACAAGAAGTTACGACTCTATTGAGACCTTGATGTCCGCTTTGAAGCCAGGGATCATTGATCCAGCCGTAGAAATGCGAAATAAGTTGAGGCTGGTCAAGGCACAGGAGCAGGTGACAGAGTCCCTGCGGGATTATGTGGATAAAACATTATGAAGAATCAATTGCTGTGTGATGTGATGGAAGGTCGGCTGCTGTCCGCGGAGGAGGAGCGGAGGGGGGGCTGGTGCGGTTGGTCACTGGATTTATTGCGATACATACATATCGATAAACGGTTTCATTTTTTCACCCAGGAGATTAAAAATGGTCTCATATTCATTTGTAAGAGGCATTGACGTCTCGCAATGGCAGCCTGAAATAGACTGGAGCAAGGTACATGCCCAGGAGATCCGTTTTGCTTTCATCAAGGCAACACAGGCAAACCATACTGATCCAAGTTTCCAGC
>Ga0180074_1000176_pt1 | contig 13427 bp, 11 predicted proteins | sample EasRiv366_16_10D_FD_121773 | JGI IMG/M metagenome (GOLD analysis project Ga0180074, IMG submission 121773) | Soil microbial communities from meander-bound floodplain in the East River, Colorado, USA - East River metaG ERMLT366_16_10D | ecosystem: Environmental > Terrestrial > Soil > Floodplain ...
AAAGTTCGAGTCCCGCCGAAGGTTCAACAACGCTGTACCGGATCAATCAACAGGCGTTGATCGAGCAGGCATTCAATATCGAAAAACAAATGCGCATTCGAAGTGTGGTCAAGGAGCGAGGTTAAGATGACAACAAAAATTTTAGTGCCTGAATTGGGTGAGTCTGTGCTGGAAGCCACCGTTTCACGCTGGCTCAAGAAGGAAGGCGAACCTGTCAATGTGGGTGAGGTTTTGGTCGAATTGGAAACCGATAAAGTGAATCTGGAAGTGGGTGCTAAAAGTTCTGGTGTTCTTGCAAAGATTGAAGTGCCTGAGGGTGGTGATGTAAAAGTGGGAGAAGTTTTAGGAACGATTGATGATGCGGAGCATGGGAAACAGCCAGAAGCAGCGGCACAAAAAGAAGCACCACAGCCTGAAAAAGTGGCAGAAAAACAGCCAGAGTCTGTTCGCAAAGATGGGCGCGAATCAGAGAAGCAAGTTGCGCCACAGCTAACACCGGTTGCCGCGCGCCTGGCGCGTGAGAATAATGTGGATGTCAGTCAGTTATCGGGAACAGGGACTCAAGGACGCGTGACCAAGACCGACGTGGAGCAATTTCTTCAAGGCGAGGAAAAGGTAGATGAATCCGAGAATCAGGCTCCGGTTGAGTCTGAGGCGATAAAGGCTGAAAGCGAACCAATATCACAACCAGAGAAACCGTCGGCTGTGAGTCCAGCTCAACGTCCCGAAGAACGCTCGCGCATGTCACGTAGACGTCGAACCATCGCACAACGCTTATTGGAAGCGCATCAAGGCACTGCCATGCTGACGACATTTAACGAGATCGATATGAGCGCGGTAATGGATCTTCGCAAACGTCGCAATGAAGAATTTCAAAAACGATATGGTGTGAAGTTGGGCTTCATGTCTTTCTTTGCGAAAGCGGCGATCAGCGCGCTGAAAGCATTTCCGAGGTTGAACGCGGAAATCCAGGGCGAGGAGATCGTGCTCAAACATTATTACGATATAGGCATGGCGATCGGTTCGGAGGAGGGTTTGGTCGTGCCAGTGCTGCGCGCCGCGGATCAGCTTTCGTTTGCAGAGATCGAAAAGCAGATCAAAGACTTTGTTGAAAAGACCGAACAGGGCAAATTAGCGATTGAGGATTTGCGCGGCGGGACTTTCACCATTACCAATGGCGGCGTGTTTGGATCGCTGCTCAGCACACCGATCTTGAATACACCGGAGGTGGGCATTCTTGGGTTACACAAAATTGAGGAGCGACCAGTCGCGCTTAACGGTCAAGTAGCGATTCGCCCGATGATGTATGTGGCGTTAAGTTATGATCATCGCATTGTGGATGGACGGGAGGCAGTGCAGTTTTTGGTGCACATAAAACAATTATTGGAAGACCCGGCGTGGATGTTGGTGGAGGGGTAGACTATTAATCCTGTCTGTTTGCTAGTAAGTTTATTGAACGCAGAAAACGCCCTGGTTCTTTGCTGAAATTTCAAAATGGTTTCTCGATGAACTTATTTCCGTAACGTACTTACAAGGGTTTCATATTGGGCGGTTGCCTGTTCCAGCAAATCAGCGAGACTCCCATGTAACGAGGCGATCTCAGGATTGTCCGTGTAAGCCTTCCACACAAAGTGATAATTTTGCAAGAGAAGCAGGTGTTCACGCTGCGCCACCAAATGATTTATATGGTTATCTTGAGCTGACGAGGATTTTTTAGGGGGGGGGGGGAAAAACCATGCATAGTGCTCCTGCAAAATAGTTGTGGAGGAAAAGAAGCTCTGTGAAACTCCAAAATTTTAGTCTGATATACTCTTCAGATCCCGGTGGATATTTTATTTAATTATTGCAGATTGCGGGGCAGCGAGTCAATCGTTACTTGGTACTGGATATTCCAAATTTGAGGGCTGCCGCCTTCCTGGCACATTCACAAACATGGCTTTCGGGATTCAATAGGACTTGGATTCGACGGCTTTTTGATCTCGCACCCAATTGGTGAGACCGCCGGAAAAAAGGATCTCAACCAAACGTGGTGTTAACGCATGGCTCACTGTGAAAGTCAGATCCTTTTTCGGAACGCGCACGTTTAGTTTGCCATTGCCCTCTTGCAGTTGCTTGTGCACATGCTCGATTACGATGATATCGTCTTGTTCCAACTTGTCATATATCTCAGGATTATCGAGGGTAACTGGCAGGATCCCAAAGTTGATCAGGTTCTTCAGATGGATGCGCGCAAAGCTTTGGGCGATCACCATCCGCAGACCCAAATACCTGGGAGCCAGCGCAGCATGTTCCCGACTCGAGCCCTGACCGTAATTTTGTCCGCCGATAATGCTGTGATTGCCCTTTTGTTTTTGTGCAAGCGCACGTTTGGCGTACGTAGGGTCAACGATCTCAAAAGCATATTCGCTGATCTTGGGAATATTACTGCGATACGGCAAGACCCGCGCGCCAGCAGGCATGATCTCGTCGGTTGAAATGTCATCTTTTACTTTCAACAAGATGGGCAATTCAAGTTCATCGGGGAATGGATCCAGATCAGGCAAAGCTACAATATTCGATCCCTTTTCCAAAACCACATTACGAGCTTCTTCAATGGCAAGCGGCGGAATTAACATCTCCTGATTAATGATTCGTTTTTGTGGAGGTTTAATGATTGGATAAGGAATCACCATTCGACGTGGATCGGTGATCACACCGGTTAAAGCAGAAGCCGCGGCTGTCTCTGGACTGCACAAATAGACTTGATCTTCTTTCGTGCCAGAGCGCCCGGGGAAATTACGCGGCACAGTGCGTAAACTAATTCTTCCACTGGCAGGTGCTTGTCCCATCCCGATACAGCCATTGCAACCAGCTTGATGTAATCGCGCACCGGCATGAATGAGATGACTTAACTCTCCGCTCTCAATCAGCTCTTCGAGCAAATCGCGCGAAGTTGGGTTGATATCAAACGAGACATTATCTGCCACCTTGTGACTCTTGACCATGTGTGCTGCAATCGCAAAATCACGATAACCAGGGTTTGCTGATGAGCCGATATAGGACTGATAAATTTCCAATCCGGATACTTCATGCACCGGGACGACATTTCCCGGACTGCTGGGCTTTGCGATCAACGGTTCAAGTATGGATAAGTCAATTTCATCGTAGCGATCATACGTGGCATCTGGATCGGGGATCAACTCGCTCCAATCCTCGCCCCGTTCCTGCTCCTCCAAGAACTGACGCACGATCTCATCTGACGGAAAGACCGTTGAGGTTGCGCCCAGCTCCGTACCCATATTGGCGATGACATGGCGATCCATTGCGCTGAGTTCTTTCAAGCCTGGACCATAATATTCGATGATATAACCCAAACCTCCATCCACATCATGACGCCGGAGCATTTCGAGAATCACATCTTTAGCGCTGACCCAATCGGGCAATTTGCCAGTTAAATTAACACCCCAAATCTTGGGCATTGTCAGGTAGAAAGGCTGACCCGCCATCGCCATGGCAACATCCAGTCCACCTGCGCCGATGGCCAGCATTCCAAGTGCGCCACCCGCTGGGGTGTGACTATCTGAGCCGAGCAATGTTTTGCCGGGTTTGCCGAATCTCTGCATATGGATCGGGTGACTGACGCCATTGCCGGGTCGGCTAAACCAAAGCCCAAATCGCCGGCAGGCACTTTGCAGGAAGACGTGATCGTCAGGATTCTTGAAATCGGCCTGGATCAGGTTATGGTCCACGTATTGAACCGAGACCTCCGTTTTGACGCGGTCGAGTCCCATAGCGTCCAATTCGAGCATCACCAATGTCCCGGTGGCATCCTGTGTTAAAGTCTGATCGATGCGAATGCCGATTTCCTCGCCGGGGGTCATCTCACCTTCTACCAAATGACTCTTAATCAGTTTTTGCGAAACATTAAGACCCATAGTGTTAATCCTCTTTCATTTCAACATGGCATCAATTTCGATATCAAGCCCACTGCGTAACAGGTTGGAAACGGGACAGCTCTGATCAGCCTCCTTAACCAGTGTTAGGAAGGCTGCATCATTAATGCCAGGCACTTCAGCACGGACATGCAGTCGCATGCGAGTTATCTCATAGCCGCCGTTTTTGGGTACCACTGTGCAGGTTGCATTGGTATCTGTTTTCTTTGGCTCAAAGCCATTTTTCTTAAGTGTGCTTGCCAATGCCATGCTAAAACAGGCTGCATGCGCCGCCGCGAGCAGTTCTTCAGGGTTGGTGCCTACTTGATCGCCAAAACGAGTTTGATAGTTGAAAGGCTGTTCGTAGAGCGCCTGGCTTTCAGTACTGATCATACCGACACCGCTTCTCGAATCGCCGTTCCAAAGTACGCCTGCTTTTCTATTGAACTCTGTCATTCTTGAGTTCCTTTCTGATTATTGAATCTTGTACTTGAAAAGATCAAGTGCTGATCAATTCCAGCTTCTTCTCATCAATGATCTTTATCAACGCGTCATATGATTGTGCAAATTGTTTTACACCTTCATCAAGTAATTGCTGTGTCACATCAGCGAGCTGAATGTCCATTTCTGCCAGATCATTCAGCTGGGCACGCGCCTCTTCCAGGTCGCTTTCAAGGGTCAGAGCAACCACGCCATGATCCAGAAACGCTTCCAGTGTTTTAGGCGGAATGGTGTTCACGGTATTTGGACCAATCAAATTTTCGATATACATCACATCCGAATAGGTTGGATCCTTGGTGCCAGTACTGCCATAGAGGACGCGTTGTAAGCGTGCGCCTTTTTCTTCAAGGCGTTTCCAACGCTCGCTTAGGAAAGCCTCCTTGAAATGCTGATACACCATTTTTGCATTCGCGATTGCAATTCTGCCCCTGAGCGCTTCGGCTTTGGGTGAGTTGTAGGCTGCCAACATCCTGTCCACTTTGGTATCCAACCGGCTGACGAAGATCGAAGCGACGGAAGCAATCTGCTTTAGACTGTAGACATTTGCTGCCCGTTTTTCCAATGCAGAAATATACGCCTCGGCAATTTGATCATACTGTTCGAGAGAGAACATCAATGTGACATTGATGTTGATACCATCTTCGGTTAATTCGTGAAACGCCTCTACGCCTTCCGGTGTGGCTGGGACTTTGATCATAACGTTGGGTCGGTTTACCGTTGCAAACAAGCGGGTCGCCTCATTGATAGTTCCTTGCTTGTCATGTGCAAGATGTGGATTCACTTCCAGACTAAAAAAACCGTCGCTACCTTCGGTTGCCTCAAAAACCGGGTGCAGTATATCGGCCGCCATGCGGCTATCTTCTATTGCCAAGCCTTCATAGATCTCCTCTGCCGATTTACCAGAAAGCGCCATTCGTTGTATCTGGACATCATAATCATTGCCTTCACTGATCGCCTTTTGAAAAATGGTGGGATTGGAGGTAATACCACGCAAGCCGCGATACACATGCGTAGTCAATCCACCTGAAGTGATCAGGGTCCGGTCGATGTAATCCAGCCAGACGGATTGTCCAACTTCAGCTAGAGTATGTAATTTTGTTTGGGTCATGGAGCTAACTCCTTTCCAGTTCCAGGTTTGCCACGTGCGAATCTTCGGAGAATAATCGGATCTTTTCCGCAAAATCCTGGAGCCTGGTCTGAACAGCAAAGTTCAGTGTGCGCTCTGGATATTTACCAAGTGTATTTTGTTCTCCAGCATCAATACCAGTTAATAATCCAATCCCCTCGTCAATCGTCGAGACAGGGTAAACATGGAATTTGCCATCATGGACTGCCGCGACAACATCCTCGCGCAGCATCAGATTCTTTACATTGCTTTGAGGAATAACGACACCTTGGTTCCCTGTCAAACCCTTCAGTTTGCACACATCAAAGAAGCCTTCGATTTTCTCGTTTACACCGCCGATGGCCTGCACTTGTCCTACCTGGTTGACTGAACCAGTCACTGCGAGGTCCTGACGGATGGGATACCCCGAAAGGCTCGACAGCAAAGCATAAAGTTCGGCACAGGCGGCGCTATCGCCTTCCACTTCTTCGTAGGATTGTTCAAATGTAATGCTGGCTGAGAACGTTAGTGGAATTTCCTGAGCGTATCTGCCACTCAAATAGCCGGTCAGGATCAGGACGCCTTTATTATGGATGCGACCGCCCAACTCGGTCTCACGCTCGATGTTAATCACACCGGTTCTGCCGGCGCTGGTCCGTGCTGTGATGCGGGATGGTTTGCCGAAGCTATAGTCTCCCAATGGCAGAACAGCAATGCCGTTTACCTGTCCAACGATTTCACCCTCCGTGTCGATCAGGATCGTCCCTTCGTCGATCATTTCCTGAAGACGCTCCTCCAGCTGATTCGAGCGATAGATCTGCTCATCAACTGCCTTCTTAACATCCTCGCCCTGTACAAACTTGTTTCCATTCTTACCAGCCCAATAACTTGACTGGCGAATCAGATCCATAACATCTCTGAAAGTGGTTGCCAGCTTTTTTTGATGACTGACCATGCGGGAGCTCTGTTCAATGATCCTGGCAACACCTGATGGAGCAAAAGCCATCAGATTTTCCTCTTTGCAAATCGTTCCAATAAAGCGGGCGTATTGCTGCAACGTGTCCTCTGTCCAGTCCGTTTGAATTGAAAAATCGGCTTTGACCTTGAACAGTTCATGCAAATCTTCGTCAAGATTGTAAAGCAGGTAATAGACCATCGGGTCACTCGTGACAACGACCTTAACGTTTAATGGGATTGGTTCCGGGTCAAGACTGCGCGTCGAAATGGCTCCCAAACTCTCGTACATGGATTCGATGCGGATTTCCTGATCTTTAAGGGCCCGCTTCAGCCCCTCCCAAGCCATAGGTTTGGTCAGAATATCGCGCGCGTTCACTATAAGATAACCACCGTTAGCCCGATGCAATGCCCCACCCTTGATCATTCGAAAATTGGTGACCAGCGCGCCCAAACGAGCCTGATACTCAACACGTCCCAGCAAATTGGGATAGATTGGATTACTTTCAAAGATCACGGGCGCTCCCTTTGTTGCAGAGTTATCGACCAGCAGGTTAACACGATAGTGTTCAAAATCAGGCTTATCGCCATTTGACAGCGCCAAAAACGGAAGTTGCTTTTGCGCCTCTTCCGCATCCTTGGCTTGTTTATAAGCATCCACGTTCTTCAAGATATCCGTTCGTACATTTTGGAGGAACTTGACCACAGGCTCAAGGTCAGCATATTTTCGCATGATCCTATTGATCAGATGCTCTACCGCATATCCAATAACTTCCTGGTCCAATTGATGAATCGCTTCCTTCGCCTCTTCCTGGATCTCCTGAATTCGGCGAATGGTGTCCCGCAATTCTTCTTGAAGTTCGTTTTGACGTTTTTCGATTCTCGCGTGCTCTTTTTCACTTAGGCTGCTGAACTGCTCTGGAGTGAGCACATTGCCATTGATAATGGGTGCCAGCACGATCCCACGTGGAGTTTGTAATAACGCAAAATCTTTGGAAGCTGTCACCTTTTCAAGTTCTTCAATCAGGGTCTGGCGCTTTTTCTGAATTTTCGTGACGATCTTTTCCTGTTCCTTATCGTAATCCTTGGTCGCAAACGCGCTGTGGATTTGATTGCCCAAATCTTCGACAAGACGATCCATATCAACCCGAAGCTTGCTGCCCTTTCCCGCGGGCAGGCGCAAAACCAACGGCTTATCACCATCCTCAAAATTGTTCACATAGCACCAGTCATCTGGCGCTGGCCGATTGCCACTTTTGCGCTTGAGTAAATCTTTGATCATCGCGGTTTTGCCAGTGCCAGCGGGTCCAAGTGCGAATATGTGATAACCAGGACTCTCGATATCAATCCCGAAAGATGTAGCACGGATCGCGCGCTCCTGCCCGATGATTTCCTTTAATGATGGTAAATCTGCCGTGCTCTTGAAATTGAATAATGCCGGATCGCATATATGTCGTAATTGTTCAGCCTTTAATTCGTTATATTTTTTTAGCATGGCTGTCATCTTTCTGCTTGATTTGTTTTATTGACACAATCCATCAAATGGACTGTCTTCAAAAAATTATGGCAACAGCGCTTCTTTGCAACGGCTGGTACTAACAACCTTAGCATACAAAACTTGATAAGAATATGCATCGGTATACAAGGCTGGGATATAAATTTGGATATATCTACGGCTTATTAAAATGTAAACTTTGGGTTTGTTCTATGTCACACTGTGTAAGCCCAATCATTCTTTATGCGAATTAATAGTGCTTTAATTTTCGGACCGTTATTTTGGGTCTGCGAATGGCACAAAAGTCGAATTAATATTTTGCGGGTTAATCCCCATATCCAACTACTTTGATACGTATATAATTACCCTGGTGAGCGAAATGAGCGAGCAGCCTGAACGTCAAATCAATCTTTTGCTTGTAAATGAAATTCGTCTGATGGGGAATGTAATTGCGGCCGCCTTGGAAGATGAACCTGATATCCATGTTATCGCCTGTGTTACGAACATGGACGATGCCATGAAAATCGTTCAGGAAAAGGACGTGGATGTAGCCCTCGTCAGCACGCGGCTGCCAGATCAGGGCGCACTCAAGTTGACCAGCGCCATTACGGAATTGACGCCCTCTACCAAAGTGCTGGCGCTGGGGTTGACCGAGGAAAAGCAGCGCGTCTTGCGCTACGTGGAAGCAGGCGCAACCGGCTATGTGTTGAAAGACGACTCTCTGGAAGATCTGATCGAAACAGTACGAGCCGCCCAGGATGGTAAGGTCTTCGTCTCGCCTCAAATTGCCGCGGCACTCATGGAACGGCTTTCGAACCTGGCGCATATGTTTTCCGGTATTGAAAACAGCGTTTCAGATACGGCATCCTTGACTTCCCGCGAACTCGAAGTATTACAGCTGATCGGCGATGGATTGACTAATCAAAGGATCGCTGAGCAGCTAGTAATTGAAGTTGGAACCGTCAAGAATCACGTCCATAACATACTGGATAAGCTCAACGTTGGCAGCCGGGGAGAAGCAGCTGCTTATCTCGCTTTTATTAAAAAATAAATTCGCTGCTGCACGCTAACGCGCCCAGTGACCTGTATCCGAATTTGTATCTACGACCTGTGACCATGCACATGGAGTTTTATTGCTTGTGATGTTATGCTTTTCTTGAAAGTTTTCTCAAGAGAGGCTGCAGCAGTCATGTCTAGCGTACAACGGATTATTTTGGTGAATAGTTCACGCCTTTTGCGTGAAATGCTGCATGTTATCTTTTGCAAGGCAGAGCATCTGCAGATAGTCAGGGAAGTCAGTGATGAAGAAGATCTACCGTCTGCCATTGAAGAGCTGGAGGCTGAGTGGTTGGTCATTTCTTTGCCCCTCGACAAAGGGCTCCCCGATTGGGTGGATCACTATATTTCGAAACGCCCCTTCATACGTTTGTTGGCCGTCTCCACGGATAGTACTACAGTCAAAATGAAATGGCTGGAACCTCACGAAGAAAACGTGGAGGATTTGTCTCTCGATGATTTGATCCACATTCTTGAAAACGCTCCTCATAAACTTGAGCATCTTCATTCATCAAGCTTTTGAACTTTATCCTGAAGGCGAAAATGTCAATTAATTAAAGAGAAATCGGGCTGGCAGCGATAACATAATCAAGTCGCAATAAAAGTCATCCAGTTCAGATTGATGGGGTTTCACTCTTCTGTGCTCATTTTCAACCTATCATCAACTTCGGACGGTATTGCAGCGCCTCCGCCAAATGCACGGATTGGATCTCTTCACTCCCTGCCAGATCCGCGATGGTGCGCGATAATTTCAGGATGCGATGATAGGCACGCGCGGATAAATTAAGCTGCGTCATCGCCGCCCGCATCAGACTCTGACCTTCATCCTGCAACTTGCAAAATTGCCTTATCTCCCCAACGCGCATATCGGCGTTGCAGATGATGTCGGACTGCGAACTGGCAAAACGTTTTTGTTGAATATCGCGCGCGGCTTGGACTCTGGCACGAATCGCTTCACTGGTCTCACCGACTCGATCACCACTCAACTTTTCGTAATCCACTCTGGGAACTTCGATGTGAATATCAATACGATCTAGTAAAGGCCCCGATATTCGCTTTTGATATTTTGTGACCATTGCTGGCGCACAAGTACAGGGCTTGAGGCTGTCGCCATAGAATCCACACGGGCAGGGATACACACAATCGGACAACTTTTTCGTTTTCACTAAGAGACAACAGAGTAAGAATGAAGGCTTTTCTCAAGAGTTATGGCTGAACGAATCTTGGTTTCAATTAATTTGTAACGGTAAATTCCTGCTGGTTTATCGCCTATGCCATCTTAATGGTAGGCAGCCCTGGCGCCGGAAAGACATTGCTTGCGCGTGCCATGCCTGGCATTTTGCCTGAAATGAGCATTGAAGAATCATTGGATGTCACCCGCATCTACTCTGTTGCCGATCAACTCCCCGCCGGTACGCCGCTGATCCGACATCGTCCCTTCCGTGCGCCGCATCACACAATTTCACATGCAGGTTTGGTGGGTGGTGGGAACATTCCTAAGCCGGGTGAAATATCGCTGGCACATAGGGGTGTTTTGTTTTTAGATGAATTTCCTGAGTTCGGCGCGCGCGTCCTTGAAGTGATGCGCCAGCCGATGGAAGATAAAACTGTCACCATCAGCCGTGCCAAAGGCTCATTAACTTTCTCCGCCAACTTTCAATTGATCGCCGCCATGAATCCTTGCCCATGTGGCAATTATGGTGACCCACAAAAAGCCTGTGGGTGTGCTCCTGCTGTCGTTACCAAATACCAAAAACGGATCTCCGGCCCCTTACTAGATCGCATTGACATTCATATTGAAGTTCCGCGTGTGGATTATGAAAAGCTAAGCGGTGACCGAATGGGGGAGACTAGCGAGGCGATTCGCAAGCGTGTGCAGGCGGCACGCAATATTCAACAACAACGCTTTGCCAGTTCGCAGTCCGACATCATCTGCAACGCCGATATGCGCGTTGGGGAGATCCGGCAATTTTGCAAGTTACAGGACGAAGGTCAAAGCTTGATGCGGGCGGCGATGACACAACTCAATTTATCAGCACGTGCCTATCATCGTATCCTAAAGTTAGCGCGTACGATTGCAGATCTGGCGGGGAGCGAGGAAATCCAGTCCGCACATTTGGGAGAGGCGTTGCAATACCGTCCAAAATTGATGATCGGGTAAAAGCGTAAAATCATAGAATGGATGTGGTTAGTCGTCTAAAGCAATAAGTCTCATCCTGTAGACGATCATGCCACAGCAGCTTAACACGATAAAGACCTTTCGATATCTTACTGGACGATCATTTTGCTCGCCCAGTTTTATTTACAGAAGACGGTATCCCTACTATCTTAACTTAATGTAGTGATCGGCCGGCACTGCAACAGATACAACTCACCCCTTGCATAAGCACACTCAACATCCACAGGATGTTCCATCGTTACTTCCAATGTCATTGCAAGCTTTGCCATCTCAAAAACTTGCTCATCATTCAGCGAGGCTTGAGTGCGCAGAAAGCGTGGCACTTCCACCTCGTGCGTGCCGCCCGGTGTGGAAACGGTCATGTGCTGTTTGTCCGCGATAGTTCGGCTGGTGATAGCCAGATCAGATTTGCGCACAATAAACGTATCTGGCGTGACCATGCCACCGACAATGCTTTCACCCAAACCCCAGCTGGCATTGATCATCACTTCGTTGCGATCCCCCGTGATCGGGTTGGCGCTAAACACAACTGCCGCAACATCCGCGGCGACCAATTGTTGTACGAGCACAGCGAGTTGCAGACGTTCAATGGAAAGTCCTTGTTTACGGCGATAGTCCAAAGCATGCTCAGACCGCGCCGATTCCCAGCAGCGAGTCACGGCTTGGAGAATGGCATCCGCACCAACAATATTGAGATATGTCTCGTGTTGCCCGGCGAAGGAGGCGGTGGCTCCATCTTCATCCACTGCGGAAGAACGCACGGCGGCGATAAAGTCTGGGAGGCTGTGGCAGTTCATGAGGTCCGAGATGGCGGCGGTGATTTCATCCCGCAAGTCGAGGGGATGCACCTCATCCATCACAGTCACCGGCAGGGAGAAGCCATCCGGTACGCGATGGTACATGCGGGCAAGGCGGCTGAGGTTCGCCGCCTTGCCACCCACCAGGGCTGCATCAAAGGATTTGGGATCACCGAGCCATAGCAAATTCATACGGTTACTCCAACCATTCGATCCCGTAGTCCAGGGAGAGTTTGCGGTACAGTGCATCGTCCAGTGTGCCATCCCGTCTCGCAGCTTCAAGTGCATCGAACCATTGGTCGAGGCCGGCGGGGATGGCCATGAACAGGTACCGCGAAGTTGTCTCGCGCGGATTGCGGAGTGCATGGGGGATGTTCTTCGGCAGGTGCGCGACGCTCCCCGCCTCAACAACCACGGTTTGGTCTGCCAGCCGGACTTCCAACGCGCCTTCCAGAACATAGGCAACTTCGTCTTCGCGGCGATGGACATGGAGTCGGTTTCCGCTCCCGGGTTCGATAACCGACTCGAAGAGATAATACGCGCCGCCGGTTTGCTGACCCGTCAGTTTGTGCGTGACGGAAGGAAATTCCAGTTTCTTCCCTCCATCCGGTGGAACAAAGATAGGTTGGGGTTCATCAAATTTCATGACCTCTCCCTATCCAACCAGAGCAGGTTCATGCTCACGCTCTCGCGCCTCAACTTCAACTTCCTCAACAACCACGCGCACGGTCCCGGCATTGCCATCCACTTCGAGCAGTTGCCCATCCTTGAAGGTCGTGGTTGCCTTACCTGTGCCAACCACGGCGGGGATGCGATACTCACGGGCGACAACGGCGCTGTGTGACAGCACCCCACCGCTATCGGTGACGATGGCTGAGGCTGTGGCGAACAGCGGCGTCCACGGCGGTTCTGTAGCGATGGCTACCAGCACGTCCCCCGGTTGGAGTTTGCCTGCTTCTGCCAAGGAGCGGATCACTCTGGCAGTACCGCGCGTCACCCCAGCCGAACCCGGTAATCCTTTGACCTTGTTCAGTTCACTGTTGCCAGTGGGAGCCGGACTCATTTCACCTTTGAACATAGCCCGAACCATGGAGCCGCCATCGGTCATTTCAAAGGCTGGTGCGGTACCCAACATCGGTGGGGGCGTTACCTGGCTGAAGTGTTCCATTTCTGTTTTGCGCTCCTGGACCAGATGTTTCATCGGAATTTCCTGACCGTTCTGCAGTTCGTCCAGCGTCAGATAGAACACATCGTTCGCTGCATCCAAGGCCCCAGCTTGTGCCAGACGCCCTCCAAATTCCATGATGATCCGTCGAACGTGATAGAAGAGGCGCTGATCGATCCAGAAATTATGGTCTTCATGCACAACGGCTGCGACTTGGGCCGCCTTCAATAGAGTTTCAAAGCGCGCGACGATGGGCTGTGGGTA
>Ga0180074_1000177_pt1 | contig 13407 bp, 11 predicted proteins | sample EasRiv366_16_10D_FD_121773 | JGI IMG/M metagenome (GOLD analysis project Ga0180074, IMG submission 121773) | Soil microbial communities from meander-bound floodplain in the East River, Colorado, USA - East River metaG ERMLT366_16_10D | ecosystem: Environmental > Terrestrial > Soil > Floodplain ...
CCTCAACGCTTTCAGATCACACGCGCCGCTGAGTTGGAGTCTTTGTCCGTGTTTCGCGAATTCATCTCGGATTGCTGTGCCAGCTACAACGTCCCGCATGATACGGTGTTCGATCTGAAGCTGGCAGTGGACGAAGCCTGTACCAACATCATCGAGCATGGATATAAGGGGATGGATCCAGGCTCGATCATTCTCTCCTTTCGCATCACCCCCGACCGGATCCTGGTCCAGATCACAGACTTTGGTCACATCTTTGAGCCTGCTGAGGCGCCCAAACCCGATGTGGAAGCCGCGCTCGAAGACCGCGAGTTGGGCGGGTTGGGGCTATATCTGATCTATCAAACCATGGATAATATTGATTACCAATCTTCTGAAGACGGCAACACACTAACCTTTACAAAATATATCAAGTGAGAGATTAATCCCTGATGGAATTTCAAACAAATCCATATCTGATCTGGCAGGTGATTCCCGGCATGATCACGCTTGGCATCGCGCTCTATATCCAAAGCCGGCCCGTTAAAAAACGGGAATCGAATGTATTCTCGTTGTTAATGTTTGGTGGCTCGTTGTGGGCATTTGCCAATGCGATCCAATTGCTCACGCCCGATATCGGCTGGCAAAGATTTTGGAACGGCGTGACATATCTTGGCATTATGACGGTGCCGACTTCGTGGTTCCTGCTATCTGTCAAGTTGACGGGTGTTCTCCGCGAACGAGTTGAGAAATTCGAAAAACACCTTTGGATACCGCCTGCGCTTTTATATCTGTTCCTGCTCACGAGCGGATGGCATCACCTGTTCTTCACTTCATTCAACGCGATTACTATCGGCGGGTACGTTGCGTTGGTGAACAACTATGGACCGTTGTTCTATTTGCATACCGCCTATTCCTATGTGATCATGATCCTGGGGATCGGTTTCATGATATTTTCGCTGGTGACCAGGTTCAGGAAATATGGCATCCAGGCATATGGACTCATCATCGGTGTCCTTGCGCCTTTGATCGGGAATGCGTACTTCCTATTCGGCTCGCCACCTGTGGGTTTTCCCGACCCAACCCCGATCATTTTCACGGTCACTGGTATTGCTTTTGCCTGGGCGATCTTTGGCGGGCATATTTTAGAAGTTGTCCCATTGGCGCACGACACCATCGTAAGAAAACTGACCACAGGTGTGTTGATCGTGGATTCGGAAAAGAACATCCGCGATATCAACCCAGCCGCGCTTGAAATGTTGGGCTTACCCGCCAAATCCTATACAGGCAATTCGTTAATGGAATTGGTCAAAAGAAATTCAGAAATTGCATGGACTGTGAACGAAGCTCTAGGTAGGGCATTGCATGGTGATCAAGAGTTGCAGATCGCGTTCCCTGAAACGCATCGCACTTTCGATGTACATATTTCACACATCGGTGATCAGATCGGGAATACTACAGGCTGGTTAATTCAATTCAGCGATGTCAGTGAGCAGAAGCAAGCCGAAGAGGGTATGGTCACAGCCCAAAAGACCTTGAGAGCCATCTTGAATACCTTGCCAGATAGTTTTTTTGAGGCCAATCCGGATGGCACCATTACGTATGCCAACCGGGCCTTTATCAAGAACCTGGGATTTTCAGCCTGGGAGGATGTGCAAGGTCAAAATTTTCGGAAGTTCACAGACCGTGAAGCGGTGCGTGATATTTTCGGAAAATTCAAGTTGGTTTACGAAACCAAACAATCGCTGGAACCTTTTGAATATAACTACCGTACCAAAGATGGAACGTTGTATATTGGCGAGACCACAGTTTCGCCAATTATGGATGGGGATAAAGTGGTTGGGTCACGCGGCTTGATCCGCGATGTTACTGCCCGTGTGAATGCGGAAAAAGAGATCCTGAAACAAAAAGACCTGCTTGATAGTCTATTGCAACAATCTCCGCTTGCCATGGTGATCAACGACATGGAAAAAAAGATCAGCGTGGTGAACCCGGCGTTCGAGAAATTATTTGGTTATTCACAGGCCGAGGTCATTGGGAAAAGCCTTGACGATCTGCTTTCTGTGTCGCGAGGATCGAGAGAAATGAATGACCTCTCCACGCTCGTGATGAAAAGGCAGGAAGCTCGCGAGAGCCGCCGTAGAAAAAAAGACGACACACTGGTAGATGTGGAAATATTTACCACGCCATTCTTTGTGGGTGGTGAGCGGTTTGGTTATCTGGCTTTCTACAACGATATTTCAGAACGCCTCAAAGCAGAAGCCAATTTCAAGAAAACACAGAGCTCTTATTTTGCAGTCCTTGAGACATTACAGGATGCCTACTTTGAAGTTAGCCCTGCCGGTCAACTTGTTTATGTCAATCAGGCTTTTTCTGATTCCTGTGGTTATGCCAAAGATGAGATCATTGGGAAAAGTTTTCGCCATCTGACTTCCAATCGATCTTTTCGCGAGACGGTCGATAAATTTTCCACTTTATTTAAGACGAGCCAACCAATTCCGCCATTTGATTATGTTTATCGCCGTAAAGATGGGCAGGAATTTGTCAGCGAAATGGTGGTCTCGCCGATCATTGATAAAGGCAGTGTCACCGGCGCGCGCGGCATTATTCGGGATATCTCAGTGCGCGTAGCGGCTGAAGAGGTTTTGCGTGACGCGAAGGAAGTGGCAGAGGCACGCGCAGGCGAACTATCTGCGATTAATCATGTCGCTGTATCTGTCAGTCAATCGTTGGACTTGCGGGATATTCTGCAATCCACCTGCCGGGAATTAACTGCAATATTTGAGATTCGCAATGCTGGTATTGGATTACTTACACCAGATAAGAAGAACCTGGAGATTGTTGCCTTTCATGCCACAGGTCCTGATGAGAAAAGCGCTCTTGGATTGGTGTTACCTGTGGAAGGAAATACCTCCTCAATGGAGGTTCTTGAAAAGAAGAAAACGATCGTAATTCAGGATGCGCAAAACGATCCACGCACAAGCTCGATCGCGGATATCTCCAAAACCCGCGGGACGCGATCAATCATGATCGTGCCCTTGCTGACACGCGGCGAGGCGATTGGCACGATTGGCATGCCCGCTAAAGATCCATATCACGTATTTACCAAGAATGAGATCGAATTGGCAGAGACCATTGCCAGCCAGATCGCCGCGGCTGTGGATAATGCCAAACTCCATGCCAAGACAGAATCGGAGTTGGGTGTTGCCGAACGTGACCTCGAAATTGGACGCCAGATCCAATCTGGTTTCTTCCCGGAGAAATTACCCGAAATCCCTGGCTGGGAAATTGCCACACATTTTCACGCCGCCCGGCAGGTGGCAGGTGATTTCTATGATGTATTTCAATTCAGGAATTCCAGCCTTACCGCTTTCATCATTGCCGATGTATGTGATAAAGGTGTTGGCGCGGCACTGTTCATGGTGTTGTTCCGTAGTTTATTGCGGGCGTTCAGCGAGATCAAAATAAACACGGATAATGTTCAGGAACAACTTCTGAACATTATTGTGAATACGAATAACTTTATCGCCGAATATCACGGCAAATCCAATATGTTTGCTACGATGTTTTTCGGGGTTTTGGATCCCGATACCGGTATCATGTCTTATGTGAATGGTGGGCATGAGCCGCCTATTATTTTGGATAAGCACGGGTCTGTCATCCAAAGATTGATGCCAACAGGTCCGGCGGTAGGCTTGTTCCCTGAAATGAACTTCCGGGTGGAACAATTTCACCTAGCGGAGGGCGATTTTATATTTGGGTTTACTGATGGAACCACGGATGCCCGTAATATGGCTGGGCAACAGTTTACTGAAGAACGCTTGTTGAAAAGTATTGCGGCGCCCTGGACCTCGATCTTCAGTATGTTGTTCGAATTGAACATCGAACTCCAGAAACACATTGGTGAACAAAAGCAATTTGACGATATCACCATGATATCGTTCAGGCGCAAATTGAGTTCAAACGATGGTCAGCACGCGATCTGCCGAACCGCGCATATGCACGTCCTCGGCGAGTTGCGAAATTTTGTAGAATCAGCCGCAACACATAGCAGCTTAAGACCAGATGATGTCTTTGCCTTCAAACTGGCTGTGGACGAGATCTGCACGAACATTATTCAATATGGCTACGAAGGTCGGGAGCCGGGATTGCTTTCTTTGTCGTTTGACGTGAAAGACAACAAAGCCAGTCTCATCATCCGGGATGACGGAAAATATTTTCCGCCGGAGCAGGCTAAACGTCCAGATATTGATGCGAAATGGGATGAGCGTGAGCTTGGTGGATTGGGTCTCTTTTTTATCCACGAACTGATGGATAATGTCACGTATAATCAAACCGACAAGGACGTCAATCAATATATGTTGGAAAAAAACTTGACTACACCAAAACCAGATAAGGAGTAGGACATTATGGAAATTCAGGACAGGCAAGTTGATGGTGTGACCGTTTTAATTCTTAAGGGTAGTATTGACGCGATAACATCCCCGAAGATCACTGAATTCATACAGGCACATATCGCCAAAGGAAATACAAAGCTTGTGGCCGACCTCAGCGGCGTGGACTATACCAGCAGTGCCGGTTTGCGCGTTTTGTTGGGTGCCATAAAAGAAACCCGTGCGCGCAGCGGCGATCTGCGGCTGGCGGGGGTTCAGCCTGATGTGCAAAAGGTTCTGAATTTAAGCGGGTTTACCAATATTCTAAAAAAGTACGATGATGTGAATTCGGCTGTCGCAAGCTACTCATGATCGAACTGAGGATGCCATCATGATGACGAAAAACGACCGGCCCCGCGTCGCGCTTGTGATCGGATCGGGGAGTGTCAAATGTGCGGCGGCATTGGGACTGATGAAGGTCCTGGAACGTGAACATATCGATGTGGATATGGTCGTCGGTTGTTCCGGTGGCGCGATCTACGCCTCGCTCATCGCTTTGGGCTGGCCCGTCCAACGTGCTATTGATACCACCCTGAAAATGTGGACGCGCGACGTCACCGCCAAACGTAACACCCGCGCGATCCTGCAACTGGCATTACCCTGGATCTTTAAATTTGACGAATCGTTCGGCTTGATCGATGACCGCATGATCAACCGCCGCTTTCGTGATGGCTTTGAAGGCGCTACATTCGCGCAGACGCGCATTCCGCTCTTCGTGACCGCCACTGACCTGTATAACGGTGAGCAGGTTGTGCTCTCCGAGGGGACGATCGCCGAGGCTGTGCGGGCGAGTATTTCCATCCCTTATATTTTTCCGCCTCATAAGGTGACTGACAGATTCCTGGTGGACGGCTACCAAAGCGACCCATTGCCGATCGGTGTGGCGATCAAGGAAGGCGCGGACATCATTATCGCGATGGGTTTTGAAAGTCCCTATCAGGAACAGATCACTTCGTTGATGCGCTACAACTACCAGATGAGCAGTGTCACCTCGAATAACCTGCTCAAGGCGAATTTTGCCTTTCATAACCTGGCGCATCACTCCGAGATCATTCCCATCATTCCTGAATTCAAGCATCGTATTAAACTCTTTGACACCGATAAAATCCCGTACGTCATTGAGGAAGGTGAGCGCGCTGCAGAAGCGCAATTGCCTTATCTCAAAGAGTTATTGGGTAAATAACAGCGCAGCCCGCGCGAGGTATTTTTATGAGTGAGAAAAAACAAATCGCGTTGGTGATCGGTTCCGGCGGCATCAAGTGTGCCGCCGCGATTGGTTTATGGCGTGTGCTTCAAGAGGAAAACATACAAGTCGATAGCATCGTCGGATGCAGTGGAGGCAGTATCTACGGCGCGGCGATCGCCAGCCGCTTCAGCACCGATGAAATGCAAAACCTATCGAAAATATTGTGGACCAGCGAGATCATGCAGGGCTACACCGAGAACCTGAAAGCCAGTAAGGACGGCACCTTGCGCTTCAACGAACGCAGCGGGTTGGTGAACGACTCGGTTTTGAATAGCACCCTTCAAAAAGTTTTTGGCGAAACAAAGTTCTCCGATTTGCATATGCCCTTTAAAATTGTTGCCACCGATCTGCTCAGCGGTGATAAAGTGACGCTCTCCGATGGGAACGTCTTCGATGCGATGCGCGCCAGCCTGGCGATCCCGATTATCTTTCCGCCCTGGGAAGTGAACGGACGCCTGCTCATTGACGGTGCCGCTTCCGATCCACTGCCAATTGATGTCGCGATTCAAGATGGTGCGGAGATCATTATTGCGATGGGTTTCCCGCTCGATTATCGCAGCCGCTTCCGTTCGATGACCGCCGTACAGGAACAATTGAACAGCATCTACATGAACAATATCCTCACCTCCACATATGCTTTTTATAATTTGGCGCACCATGCTGAGATTTTCCCTGTCATTCCTGAATTTGATGGCGCGGTTTCCATGTTTGATGTGGATAAGATTCCCGATGTAATCGAGCGCGGTGCGGAATCTGCCCGCAAGCAGTTACCGCATATCAAAAGATTGTTATCGAGCTTGTAGAAAAGGATTGACGTAATGCGACATTCATGTCGCGTTTAGCTGACTATAATTTACAATAAAAAGAGCCGCTTAATCAGCGGCTCTTTTTATTGTGCCCACATAGGGGCATGGGCTATAGGCAAAGGCGAAATAGCTATGGGATCAAAGTCTGTAGAGTGGTATCCTGAAAATGGAAACTTTATCAAGCCGTTGCCATTGGGTTCACAAGCAGACAATCAAAAAGGCTGGCGATTAGCCAGCCTTTTTGATTATACAAATCTTACACTGAATGGAGGATATGGATCTTCTTGAACTTGCTTTATATAATCATCACGATATTTTGTACAATCCATTAGTTCATGGAAAAACGGCTTCCGAATTCGCAGCTGTTTATAAACTCGGCTTTCAAGATTAGGTCCAATATCTTTTTTGTTATGAGATATTTTTGTACGAATAGGAGGAAGACCATCGGCTTCAAACCTAAACCAAGTATGGTCGTTTTCTTCTTCAGTCATTTTCAGTTTTGTTTTCAACATACTTTCAACTTCTATTGGTTTGTACGACATCCGAACCCCTTCGTTGAATATATGATTGAAGTTGATCAAACAGTGCCTTATCGAATTTATTTGTCTCTGCGCTCTTTTCAATTATTTGAAAGTACTTAACTAAAGATACCTGGTAATCTTTCATAGCATCTGATTTCGTATTACCATCACCATAAACCAGGAAAATATCATCACTAACAATATACGATCCGTCATCTTCTTGTTCAATAGTAAGAGGAAGAAACTGAGATACAACCAAATCGTCTGATATATTGCCGAGAAGAAAGACTTGATTATCAGGGAATTGGAAGGGTCGCACTGGGCGAATTCGCTCACGGCGCGGTTCCACAAACCCCAAAGGTTTGTATTGATATTTTGTCTCATCTGCAAAGGCTGGAACAATAGAAGGGCTCATTCAGATTCCTCTTTATCTTCAACTTCTCCTGCCGACCTTTTCAAATTTCTTACCAATGCATCAACAAAGCTTGGCATCTTATCCGCCGCCACGATGATCTGTGAGACGCAATTGGCGCGCATTGATTTAAGCTTTTTAGCTTGTTCAATAATTTCATCTGGGCTACCGAGGAGTACCGGGGGCTTAATTTCAAAGAAAGAAATAATATACTCGTGTTCGGCTCTTTGAACAACCATGTTGGTTGCATATCTGGCTATAATATTATCCGGAACACTCCAGTCAATAGATAACTCAAGCGCTTTAGCTTTACTATGATTGTTTTTGGACATTAAATCATCCCTCCTTGCTATTTATCTTGCTAGGTTTAGGTTTTTCCTTCAACATAGGCCTTGTCTTCAATATAACCTTAGTGGCACATCCTAAAATACTCCACCTCAAAAACTAATGGTTTTGTTTGGTCAGCTTCATGACCACATTATACCCATTTTGTTACATACGTGTGACAAAATTTAAATCGGAATCGTTAAGATAAAATGAGTAACTAGCTCATCTGTTTGGCATATAAAACACTCGATAAAATGAATGTATAGCCAAAAGAACCCCGCTCACGAAGAGCGGGGTTCTTTTGGCTTCGGGCAAATCGGATGAGTGAAAATTTGCCTAGCGCGAGGTGCCCCCATGGGGATTCGAACCCCAGTTTGGGCCTTGAGAGGGCCCCGTCCTGGGCCCCTAGACGATGGGGGCATAAAGCAGGCGAGATTGTCCCGCACGCTTCACTTCCCTTTAGTAAAGCGTGCGGGATTGTATCATCCCATAATTCAATCGTCAACGAGAAAGATGTGCACTACGCGCGGTCCGTGCACGCCGATAGTGAGCGTCATTTCAATGTCAGCTGTGCGTGAGGGTCCCGTAATGAACACCGCGGCGCTTGTACCTTTGACGAGATGTAGAGCATCGGGCAACGAAGGCAGGATATCTACCTTGTGTAACACAGCGATGTGGATTTCTGGAAGCAGGGATGCGTGCAACGGACTGCCCTCTCCATCCGCTTCCAATATGGACCCGGTATCTGCCAGCCCACAAATTGCCTTGGTCACCCCGGCAACGAGCGACGGGTCAGGATGATGCGTGAAATCGATATTGGCTTTCTGCAAGAGACTTTGATCCAACGTATTGGGTTCAAGATGGATTTTGTGGATTTGACGGGAGCGCAGAAGTTCAATGACCGCCTGGGTGGGATTGTCAGTTTGATATACATAGCCACTTAGCGCGGTAAGTTCTTTCGTGAATTGTTCAACGCGATCCATTTGAATTGGAGAGATGGGCAGAGACTGCATCTCTTCCATGTTTTCTTTTTTTACGATCTTCGCGGGTTGCGCCTTTGTATATTTAAATCTTTGTCGAAATGGTTTCGATGCGAAGTGCGGCAGATCCTTACTGTAGCCCCAGCCGGTAAAAGCGGGGAGGCGGACTTGATCGCTGAATGGCGCTACCAGAAGAGTTCCCAGCCAGGCGAATTTTTGAGAAACAGCGAACAGCTTTGGATGAGTCGCGATGCGGCTATACATCTGCATAAAAAATTTGGACGATGGTGAAATCCGCTTTGCGTTTTGCGTATCGGGGGCTTGTCCGGCTCTGACGCGCGAAAGTAATTTTGGCAGATCGATATCTACGGGACAGGCGTCCTTGCAAGCGCCGCACAAGGACGAGGCTTGCGCAAGTTGAACGTAATTCTCGCCGAACAAGCCGGGCGAAATGACCGAGCCGATCGGACCTGGATACGGCGCGATGGTTTTGTCTTTGCCAATGTAGGCATGACCGCTCAGTTCACGGAAAACCGGGCAGGCGTTCAGGCACGCGCCACAGCGGATGCAATACAACGATTCCTTGAGCGGCGAATTACGCAGTTTGGTGCGTCCGTTATCGAGAATGATCAGGTGGCGTTGCTGGTTGTTTAATGGCTTGTGCAACAGTTGAGTGTAGACGGTTATCTTTTGCCCGGTGGCAGAGCGCGGCAGCAGGGAGAGCATGAGCGCGAGGTCATCGAGATTGGGAACGATGCGCTCCATGCCCATCAAGGCAATGTGGATGGGCGGCAACGTAGTGACCATGCGTCCGTTGCCTTCGTTGGTGATGATGCAAACGCCGCCGGTTTCCGCCACGCCAAAATTAACTCCGCTTAAGCCGATATCAGCGGTGAGAAAAACTTCGCGCAGAACTTTGCGCGCGGTGGCGGTGAGCGTGGGAATATCTACGGTGTAGGGAATTCCGAGTTTTTCATGGAAGAGTTGCGCCACTTGTTCCTTGCGTAAATGTGCGGCGGGCGTAATGATATGACTCGGTCTTTCATGACGCAGTTGCACGATATATTCACCGAGGTCGGTTTCTACGACACGGATGTCATTGGCTTCGAGTGCATGGTTGAGGTTGATCTCTTCGCTCACCATGCTTTTGGATTTCGCGATTAATTTTGCAGAGGCTCCGCGCGTGATATTCAGTGTGATCTGAACGGCTTCCGCCGCATCTCTGGCGCGATGGACGCTCACGCCGTTCGCTTCAGACTTTGCGATGAACTGGGCAACATATTCATCCAGGTGTTCGATCACCTCTGCGCGGATAGCATGGGCGTGTTTTCTACGTTCACGCCAATCTGGAATGGACTCAAATGCGAGGGCGCGACCTTTCAAGCGGCGTTCGGTGTTGTTATCCAAAGCCGTTTGCAAGGTTTCGTTTTCAATGGATTCGCGAATGCGTTTTCGGAATTCTGTGTTCATTTGTTATTCAATATTTCTGCAATATGTATAACTTGTTGTTGTTTCTGATGGCGCTTTGTTGGGCGCGTCCTGAAGTTATGTTGCTGATTTTCGATAACGTTGAAACTCTTTTACTACATGAAAGCCCAGATTTTTATATAAATCCATGGCGCGGGTTTGATACTCGCCAAACGTATCGAGCCAAATCAACTTCTCGCCGCGTTCAAGTACATCCTGTAAGGCACGAATTAACAGCGCACGCGCTAATCCTTTTCGTCGCCACGCAGGTCGAATGCTCACCTGATTCACATAAGCTTGACCATCTTCTATCACCATAAAGACTTGACCTGCGACTTCATCACCATCCCAGGCAATATGCCAAAGTCTCGGGTCGTATTTGGGTTTTTGTAACTCGACAGTATAGTAAGCCACACGATCAAAGTCACCCCGAAACCGGTTCTCGGAAAACGCATTTTGATAGCATTCAATGATGCTGGAGATAATCTGGGGATAATGTTCTGGTAGAGCGGGACGCACCTCAATATCAGCTGGGAAAGATGGCGTTGGTAATGTTGTAGAAATATCGAAGCGCATTTCCAGGCTAGTGAAACCGACGTAATAGCCTTCATTCAACAAGAACGCAGTAGCGTCTTGTTCGGTGGAATTTGCATTTGCCGCAAACTCGAATTTTTCATTTGGATGTTGTAGTGTTGCTAACTGACGAGCCATAGCTTCCCCCCAGTGAAGCATCGCAGAGCCGATTCCCTTACCACGCCACTCTGGTAAGACCCAGCCTCCAATGAAGTACACCCACACGCCATCCTCTTCGTGCCAACTCTCAATCTGACTGTAACCAACGACCAGTTCATGTATTTGGGCTACTAGCCATTGCTCTTGCTCTTTTGCAGCCATCGCCTGTGAAAGATAGGAGCGTAATCTATCCAAAGATGGCATATCTTCATGATGAAGCGATAAATCAACCTTATCATGGGCAATGCGCCCTGTGTGAACCGCGTACAATGCAACTGCGTCTTCCTCTCCTTTGATGGAACGAAAACTAAGTCCTTCAATGTTAAGCGCATCGGGAATGATAACTTGGATTGTAGACATATTTTCTCCAGTGCAATGAATTGTTTGCGTCAGTATCGGCAATTTAGCCACCCAACATATCTTAGCAGACAGTACACTGGATAAGACGCCATTCAGGTGGGTTATATACAGCGCATCATCTGTGTAACATGTGTAGGTGTGTCCTTCGGGATAGTGACATGACTGAAATAGTTTAATGGTGATTGAGTATCTCTGCAATGTGCATGACTTTTTGTGGTTTCTTTTGCCGATGCAAGCCGCCTGCGATGTGCATGCGACAGCCTGCTTCAGCGACAACGAGCGTAGGCGATTTAGTATCTTCGAGATTGCTGATCTTGCGTTTTAGCCATTCTGCTGAAAGCTCTGGATGCTCCATCGAGAAAATGCCGCCGAAGCCGCAACAATCTTCAGCCGCGGGTAAATCTAATTTTGAAAATAGGTTTTCTGTATTGAAATAACTAAAACAAACCTATCCGTATCAGTTATTTTTCTAATGACCAAACTACTGTCTTGAAAATTCTTTTCATCATAAATCTCATCATAAGAATGCCCGCTAACTCGTTGCATGAAGTCGAACTCGCTAAAAACAATGGTCTCTTTTTCGGCAAAATCTAGTTGGAGTGAAAACCCATTTTTTCCATAGTCACAAGATGAACTAGGTAGGTTGGATACAACAAGATCTCCTACTTGATAAGTTGTGTAATGGTCGTAATACTCTTCCAGCATCTTTCTCATGGGGTCTGGTTCATAAGATGGACCTTCCCAGCCAGCGCCGCGAATTTTTTGTTCAAAATTGATCATTTCTTGCCGAAAATCGCCATTGAACCCGTAAAATTTTGTTATTCGGAGCGAACAACGATAAGCATAGCCATCAGATCTTTTCCAACTACTACTTCCTCTGGAACAATGGTCATGCGTAGCCGTTTCGTAATAATCGTAGTCAAGAATACTTTGTAATTCATCAAAAGATTGATAGATCGCTGCTGTAGCAGCTTCCCTTTTTGCATTCATCGCTGAACTGTTTGGGTTTGGTTCAGGCTTCAGATTACTTATGAGTCCATCTATTCCGCCATTAAAAATGAGTGCAAATATAAAATAACCACAGGCCACAAGGAAAGCAATGGTAGAAAGGATTCCTGTGGCAATATTTCTTCGGGTGAAGACTGCTTTATTATAGGGAACAGGGTGTTCTTGCATCTCTTTATCCTTTTGCCTAAACGTATCTGCCCAAAGCCAGCTAACTATGTCTTTCAGGAGCATAAATGACCGACACAGTTTAATGGTGACTGAGTACCTCAGCAATATGCATGACTCTTTGCTTTTTCTTCTGCCGATGCAATCCGCCTGCGATGTGCATGAGACAACCTGCTTCAGCAACCACCAGGGTAGGGGAGGTTGTCTCTTCGAGATTGCTGAGCTTGCGTTTCAACCATTCTGCTGAAAGTTCGGGATGTTCCATCGAGAAAATGCCCCCGAAGCCGCAACATTCTTCTTCATGAGGTAAATTTACAAGTTGTGCACCTTTGACGTTTGCGAGCAACGCGCGCGGTTGACGGTCAATTTGCATGCCGCGGGAGAGATGACAGGATGGGTGATAGGTGAGCATGCCATCCCAGCGTGCGCCCAGGTCTGTGACCTCAAGTTGGTCCACAAGATATTCGGTGAATTCAAAGACACGTTTGCCCAGAGCTTGTGCGCGAGGCAGCCAAATGGGATCATCAGCAAAGAGTTCAGGGTAATTGTGTTTGAACATGTGCGCGCAGGAACCGGATGGCATCACAATATCGCCGGTCGTTTTTTCGAAGACTTGAATGGTATGTTCGGCGATGGGTCGCGTCTCTGCGCGTAAGCCGGCGTTGAAGCTGGGTTGTCCACAACAGGTTTGGTCAGCGGCGAATTCCACGTCAACGCCGAGGCGGTGGAAAATATCCACGATGGCTTCACCAGTTTGCGGGTAGAAAGAATCGACGAGGCAGGTGATAAAAAGTTGGACGTGAGTCATGAGGCGATTGTAATCCTAATTTAATGCGAAAATCCCAAATCTCGAATCCTGAAAGTTTGGTATGATTGCGCGCTATGACTACTTTCAAAACGAAATTACCCAAACCTTTTGATCTGCCCAAGCGCATCGAGCGGCTTGGTGAACTTGCTTACAATCTGTGGTGGAC
>Ga0180074_1000178_pt1 | contig 13339 bp, 13 predicted proteins | sample EasRiv366_16_10D_FD_121773 | JGI IMG/M metagenome (GOLD analysis project Ga0180074, IMG submission 121773) | Soil microbial communities from meander-bound floodplain in the East River, Colorado, USA - East River metaG ERMLT366_16_10D | ecosystem: Environmental > Terrestrial > Soil > Floodplain ...
CAATTGCAAAGCATCCGCAATTCCGCCCTGCGCGGACTCCTGGGTGGTGTAGTTGGATTTATCGCTTTCGATCAAATAATTTACAAGGAGTCGCTTCCAGATTTTTCATATGTGTTATTCAAAATCATTATCGTTGCTGGCGTTGGTGCTCTCGCCGGATTGGTGTTGGTCTTCTCCGTGGATGTTGCAGTAGCTACATATAGCGGCCCGAGGAAATGGTTAGCATATCTTGGAGGGGCGCTGGGCGGTGCGTTAGCTTTGTCCTTGGCTCTCGTTTTGTATTCAAATCTAATCTATCTTGGTCCAGCAACATTCATCACGCTCATTCCACTGGCGATTCTTGAAGGGGGACTGTGGGGTGCGGCCGCGGGAATGGGCACTGCTTGGACCCTGAAATCACAGCGTCCATACTGGATCACGATTCCTGCTTGCATTCTGATCAGTGGTTTGACTCTGATTGTCACTGATTTAGTTTTAGGTGTCTTGACCGAGCGTTTCATCAACGATTCGTTATGGTTAGTGTCGATCGGGTTGGCGGGCGCAGTCCTCCCCGGATTCATCCTTGCGGCGGCAATGCTTGGGAGGCGCAAATTTCATTAGTCGGGAGATAGAAATGCATACAAATAGGACCTTTGCAGTAATTGTAATAGTCGCTCTACTCTTGGGTGCATGTGCACCTAAATCAACACCCACTCTTATTGTCTCAGTAACAGGGCCCCTTCCCGAAGCAATTGGTATGATCAGCGCGGAGAATACGCTTGTTGAGTCTGGGCCAAGTGATAATTTAATTCCGGTCACCCAAATCCAAAATTTTTTCAACAATGACACGGTGCGCGTCACAAATGGCGGTATTGCAAAGCTCGATTTTTTCGTTAATCAAATTTCGATCAGGTTATTCAACGATACAGCCATTGACGATGTAAAAGCCGACCCATCCGGGACGCCTGACCGCTTTGTGCGCATGAAATTAGTATTCGGTGGGTTGAGCGGAGAGGTTACAAAAAATGGTATACCTGTCCATTTTGAACTCACCAACGGGGTGAACATCTATATCCTTGGTACGCAATTTCTAGTTTTATTTGATCCTGAAACCAGCACCACTTACATTGGAAACTTCGATGGCACAGTCGCGTATTCCATACCAGGGCAGTTAGTCCAATTTACCCAGGCCGGGCAACTATATGAAATTTCTTCGAACTTCGAAATCAAGCAATCGACCCTAAATTTCACCCGCACGGATATAGAGAATCTTACATCAAGCAGCGGATCATCTTTGCTGGCTACTCTAAAAGATTATTTAGCGCCAACTGCTACACCAACCCCAACTGCTACTCCAACCCTGCCTCCCACGATTACGTCTACTCCAACGCGAACGCGTCCATGCGATAAGGCCGTTTTTGTCGCGGATGTCACCGTACCTGATGGAACCTCGTTCTCGCCCGGCTTCCAATTTACAAAAATTTGGCGTCTCCAAAACGTTGGTACTTGCACCTGGACGAGTAGCTATTCTCTTGTTTTCTATAGAGGCGAGCAGATGGGTGGGCCAGCTTCTGTCAACATTCCATCAACTGTGGCTCCCGGCCAAACAGTGGACATTGCAGTTGGTTTGGTCGCACCTGCGCTTGCTGGCTCATATCGAGGTGACTGGATGTTGAGGAGCTCATCCGGAGTATTATTCGGCGCAGGAGCGAATGGTACAACACCGATTTGGGTAAAGGTCAATGTGATGGGGGTGCCCGATCTGACCATGATGATAACCAATGGGCCTACAATATCCTGTGGCCCAAACATAGTTGCTTGTTTTCGTATTATCAGTGTAGAGTTTGTTATTACGAATACAAGTCAAGTGGATCTGACAAATAGTTTTGAGGTCTTGATCGAAACAACTTTGACACAATCTAAAACTATTACCGTGAATGGGTTAACGTCAGGCGCGAGCCAAAATTTTAGCGAGACGTTAGCTGTGCCTGCTGGCGTGTCTTGTTTTAGCCCAAATTGTACCGCACGGGTAACAGTTGACTCCAGCAACATTGTTCTAGAGTCCAACGAAGGCAATAACGTTTTAGTTTCAGTAATTCAACAAACATCCATTACCCAACGAGTGGCCGATATTAATCCGGGGCCGAATGGATCCAACCCGGCCCACCTGACTCCATTCAGCAACGCTCTCTATTTCAGCGCAGATAGCGGTGATGGCGCGGGTGCTGAACTTTGGAAATATGATGGCGGCTTGCAAGCTGCCAGCCGTGCAGCGGATATCAGCGCGGGTGTAACAGGTTCAAACCCGGGTTATCTGACTGTATATAACGGGGCTTTGTACTTCAGAGCAAATGGAAACGATGGCGCAGGCACTGAATTATGGAGGTTTAATGGCAGCGCTGCTGGCCGCCTGACCGATATCAATAGTGGTGCGGGTGATGCGAATCTCGCTTATATGACCGTGTTCAACAATATTTTATATTTCAGCGCCAACGGCAATGATGGCACCGGGATAGAACTCTGGAAAACGGATGGCACAACCGCGACACGAGTCGCCGATATCAATCCCGGCGTTCAAAATTCAAATCCATCCTTCCTGACAGTTTTCAATAATGCTCTGTATTTCAGCGCAGACGGTGGAGATGGTGCAGGTGTCGAACTCTGGAAGTTCAATGGGACCACCGCCACACGTGCTCTAGATATCAACCCTGGAGTGGGCAACTCATATCCATCCTATCTGGCGGTGTACAACAACACCCTATACTTCAGCGCCAATGGCAATGATGGAGCGGGCGTGGAACTCTGGAAGTATGATGGCAATTACAGACGCGCAGCCGACATCAACAGCGGCGCCAATGACTCGACCCCATCCTATCTGACCGTCTTCAATGGTGCACTGTTTTTCAGCGCCAACGGTAACGATGGCAAGGGCAATGAAATCTGGAAGTACGATGGCAGTACTGCCACTCGCGTCAGCGACATTAACATCAACGGCGATTCGAACCCGTCCTATCTTGCCGTATATAACAACCAACTATACTTCCAAGCCGATGGTGGCGATGGCGCTGGTAAGGAATTATGGGTCTTAACTCCTTAGCGGTTCCATCGATGCTCATCCCTGATATTAAGTTTAACGAAGTGAAATTAATCTTCCTCCCGTGTCCCTACTTTGGGAAGTGTTTGCGAGCAAAAGGTGAGGAGTTGTAAGATATACTTCAATCAATTCTCATATGCCAGCGCATAAGTAATATCTTCGGACGTAATCCGTGTGTTCTGCAATTCAAGCGGTAGGTTCTTCCGAACTACCGCGACAAAGGCTTGTAACACTTGCTCAGAATGAATTGTTCGGTTAATCTTGTCGCTAGGCTTGGACATGAGCATTGGTCTCCTTGGTCGGAATCAAGTTAACCATGTTCAAGCCATTTCGTGAACTACTGATACTGAAGTTCCGCGCGTGGATTGTGAAAAGCTAAGCGGTGACCGAATGGGGGAGACCAGCGCGTCGATTCGCAAGCATGGGTTCAAGCTGCGCGCAATACACAACGGAAACGTTCCGCAATCAACGAAGATGGTATTGTATTAATATTCGCTCTATGTTATAACGATTCCTATAGGTTGTCGATTGTGACAATCAAAAACCTACAGGCTCTTTAGAATCAGAAACCGCAATACTCACCTAAAATCGTTACCTGAAGTTGGAAAGTCAGCGATACAGGACAGACACTCATAACCCGAAGGTCGCAGGTTCAAATCCTGCCCCCGCTATAAAAACAGGCACTTTTGAGTGCCTGTTTTCTTTTAATCTCAGCGGTATCGGGATTCGGACTTGGAACCCATGGGTCATGGGTTCCAATCCTGCTGTCGCTATATTTTATGAAGTAGTCTCGCTAAGCTGCGTTTTTGTTTAGCTCCGAGGAACACAGATTGACTGATGGTGGAATAGGTAATATCTGCAAGACGAATATTCGTGTCGGGGAGATCCGGAAGTTTTGCAAGTTGCAGGATGAAGGTCAGAGTCTGATGCGGGCGGCGATGACCAAACTCAGTTCGTCGCCACAGGCCTATTATCGCACGCAAAGCGTGAAACTGGCACGCACGACCACGGATCCTGCTGGGAGTGAATAGGCACAGTCTGTGCATCTGGCAGAGAAGTAGTACCTTCGATCGTCCGAAGTCGACGATAGGCTAACTTTAACCTTTTCGCATGTTTCTTCGTAAATAATTGCACGGGTACGAGCCGCCTTCCTTAGCGAGGAAGCTGAACTGCAAATAGTTTTACGTGTCATGAGGATATACTCGCTAAAGCGATCAAGTGAGAAGAAGGGTTGGCTAGAACAATATGATGGTTGCGTGCTATACTAAAAACAATAAGCCAATAACTTAGTGTAGCTGATACAGTCTACCTTCGGGCCGCCTGCGTCAATTACAAGCAGCCCTTTTGTTTTTGGGAGGACTAGTCTGAGGGTGGCGATCAACTTCACATGATTTATTCGTCCTGTTCGTGGGGCGCGGCTGAACTCAACTGTTAGCCTGAATTCACCGCAGCATCGATTAGCAGACGCGGTAAAACTATGAAAGTCCCAATATTAATCAGCTACATACTTCTATTATTCATTCCTCAAATTGCTTTCCGAGTTTCTATTAACCGTGAACAAGAAAACAGGTACACAACCCAATTCAAGAAATACCTTTCGCGCTACCCTTCCCGTCCCGCTGACGAGTTTCATCGGGCGGGAGCGTGAGCTCGCCGAAGTGACAGGCTCGCTCGCCGGCACGCGCCTGCTCACGCTTATCGGCGCTGGTGGATGCGGCAAGACCCGCATTGCCCTTCGCGTGGCGGCGGAACTGACTAACCAATATATAGATGGCGTTTATTGGGTAGAGCTTGCACGACTTGTAGACTCGATGCTGGTTCCCCAAGCCATTGCAAAAGCATTGAACGTGGTTGAACAACCGGGGAATCCACTAATGGGCACGCTATTGAATTTGCTCGGCGATGGACAAATGTTACTGGTACTCGATAACTGTGAACATTTGTTAGGAGCGTGTGCTCAACTGGTAGAAGCCTTCGCAGGTTGTCCCAATATAAAGGTCCTGGCAACGAGCCGTGAACCCCTCGGTGTTATCGGTGAAACGCTTTATCCGGTGTTACCGTTAGCGCTTCCGGCAGCCCATCTCTCTATTGACGAAATCAGACGGGTTGAATCGATACAGTTATTTGTCGAACGCGCTCGGAGCATTCTTCCCACTTTCAGCTTGACGCTGGATAACGCTGAAATCGTCTCCGCGATCTGCCGCGATCTCGACGGTATCCCTTTAGCGATTGAACTTGCCAGCGCGCGCGTGAGCGTCCTGAACGTGAACCAGATTCAAGAACGTCTCGACCACCGCCTTGATCTGCTCATCTCGACAGCGCGCGCCGATGAGCGGCATCGTACTCTGCGGGCTGCCATTGATTGGAGCTATGATCTCCTGTCTCCTTCAGAGCGACTCCTGTTGCAGCGACTCGCGCTTTTTACTGCTGGTTTCACCTTCAGCACAGCTGAGTCAGTGTGTGCCTGGGGTGAGGTCCAGCGCGCCGAGATCCTTGATTTGCTGTCATCGCTCGTCAGTAAGTCGTTAGTTATAGCGGAGACTCTGCAGGGCAGCGAAGCACGTTATCGCCTGCTGGAGACAATCCGCCAATATGCACTGGAAAAGCTAAGAGCTTCCGGGGATTGGGTTTCAGCCCATGAACACTATCTGGCGTGCTTCTTGCGGTTAACTGAGGAAGTTGCCCCGAAATTGCGAGAACAGTATCAGCAGTTGTGGTTTGACTGGCTGGAAACTGAAAATGACAATATTCGAGCGGCACTGGCTTGGGCGTTGGAACAACAGCGCATCGAGGCGGGGATGCGGATCGGCACTGCACTTTATTCGTTCTGGCAGACACGCGCTTATATTCGGGAAGGGTACACCTGGTACGAGCGATTTCTCCATCAGACAGACGATAGTGTTCCATTAGCAGTGCATGTGAAGGCCCTGACCTGGTCGTCCGTCATGGCTAGTTTCCTTGGCGACGCTGTTACAGCAACGGCGCGTGGGCAGGAAGCAGTTGCTTTGTGTGAGTCCGCTGGCGAGGAGGGCAAGCCGCTGCTCGCCGTCGCGCTGATCGGTGTGGCTTCGGGAGCCAAGGTGGCAGGCGATTATCAAACGACCTATATGATCAGCGAGCGACTCATCGAAGTGTATCGTGACTTGGGTGATCTGGTCTCGCTCGGAATCTCGATAATGATACAAGGCGAAACGGCCCTCGCGCTGGGTAAACCTAAGACGGCTCAATTACTGCTCGAAGAAAGTATGATCCTGGCTCGTACAGCCGGCGACAAGTATCGTATTGCAATGACACTTAACTATATGGGTGATCTTGCCCGTAGTGAACGACAGGTCGTTCAGGCGCGCTCCACCTACGAGGAAAGTCTGTCTATCTTGCGCGAACTGGGCGCGGCGAATGAAATTCCATCCGCGCTTCACAATCTTGCCTACGTTTGCTTGTATCAAGGTGACCTTGAACGAGCCCATGCTCTGTTTTTCGAAAGTTTGGAAGCACAGCGCGCACTGGGCAATCAAGCAGGTGTTTTGGAAGGTCTGCTGGGCATTGCCGCCCTGGCCTCAGCGACCGAAATGGCGGCCGAGAGCGCTCGCTTATATGCGGCGGCTGTTGCAAACGGTAGAGGAGGGAACTCCGCGAGCTTGTGGGCGCTGGAAAAGCTTGAGTATGACCACTACATCGGATTGGCGCGTGCCAAGTTAAGTGATGCTGAATTCGAGGCAGAGCAGGCAAAAGGGCGAGCCCTATCTATGGAGCAAGCCATTGAGTATGCACACCATCTGCCTTTTGACCCGCCGAAGCCCCCGCAAAAAGATATCGATGCAATATCGGGATTGACCGACCGCGAACGCGAAGTCGTGACCCTGATCGCGCGCGGTCTGTCCAATGGCCAGATCGCAGATGAACTGGTTCTCAGCAAGCGGACCGTCGAACACCATATCGCCAACATCCTCTCCAAACTTGGCTTTTCTAATAGGGCGCAAATCGTCCACTGGGCTATGGAGAATGGGCTAACACAAGCATCGAAGTAAGCTTCCCAATAATCACAACCTAAATTGAATCACTCGGGCGGTTGTTCAACTCTGAACAGCCGCTTTTTGTCAAACGGAGAAAGATAGGTGTACGGATAGGTGCGCACACCCATGACAAATCGGAGTATTTCTGTCAGAATTCAGACTAACAAAGGAGAGTTACCATGTCAACAAATGTCAGTTTCGGCCAAAATTCACGCTTCAAGATGGGATGGATCATCTTGCTTGTCATTGCCGCCTTAATGACCCTGGGGCACTTTGGCTTGATATTCTTTTTTATGGATGAACGCGTCCTGTTCGCCGGCTTGGCGTCCTCCAGCCTCTACGCTTTCCTCGTCATCTATCTTCTGTTCCGTCGGGGCGAAAAATGGGCATGGGTTGTCACCTGGACTCTCCCCGCATTGGCTTTCCTCATCGCAGTCACCAACCCCAGCCTAGCAATTTATTACTATGGGGTCGCTGCCGTATGCGTGTTGGGATTGCTTCTTACGATGCGGGACTTCTTTTCGCAAAGCAGATAATGAATAGTTGGGCAGAGCTTATCAGTCGTTGAATCATGTTTCAGTGTCACAAACATTGTGATTGAAGGAGATGTCAAATGGTCGTGCTCTACTTGGGTTTACTAGGTTTTATGGCCTTTATTATGGGGGTGGGGATTTTGGGGTTATGGCTAAGAAGGCATCCATCCAAAGTTAATGCTGAAAAATCCAGCCGTATCGTGCACTTTCTATTCTTTGCCGGGTTGGGTACACCGATTCTCATCAGCATCTTTTACCCTGGTCTCACACACCTTGATGAACTCATTGGTTTAGATCCACTACCGTTGAAGTCCTTCTTTCTCATTACTGGCATACTTTTAGCGATACCAGGCTTATATTTTCTTGGGATCTCCAATAAATCACTACGCGCCTTGGGAAGTGGAGCCAATGCATTTCGTCTGACGAAGCAAATTGTTGAAAAAGATATTTACAAGTACACCAGGAATCCAATGTCGCTCGGATATTATTTATTCTTGCTGAGCGTGGGTCTCATGTCAGGCTCAACACTCTTTACATTGAGCGTTCTTTTGGGACTGATTCCCTCTCATGTTTTCTTCCTCAAATTCTTTGAAGAACTTGAGCTTGAACTTCGTTTTGGCGAATCCTACAAACAATACAAACAAAAGGTACCGTTCTTGATTCCAAAATTATCTGCTGATTAATTAAAGGAGAGAGTGAGCATGTCAATTGAACAAAACAAGGCCATCGTTCGCAAATACACTGAACTGACCAACGCAAGAGACTTGGACGGCGCCTTCGCCCATTTCAGTCCCAGCTTTGTCGACCATGCTGTTCGCCCAGGAATGCCGCCGGGAATCCAAGGTACCCGCCTATTTTTTAATATGATGTTCACGGCTTTCCCTGATCTGCGCGCGACCATTCAGGACATCATTGCTGAGGGTGATAAGGTCGTTGACCGGATGACCTGTGAGGGCACCCACCAAGGGATGTTCATGGGCGCACCGCCGGCTGGCAAGCGCGTGAAGTGGTCCTTTATCAACATCAACCGAATTGTGGATGGCAAAGTCGTCGAACACTGGGCTGAAGTCGATACGATGGGCATAATGCAGCAGCTTGGCCTCGTCCCGCCGCCGTCAGGTCATTGAACCAAGCTTGCCTAGACTCAGTGACACCTCTCTTGATGATGCAGCAAGTGTATAACCCCAATGAGCCGTGGATCGAAATTGGATTTGGCACTTAGATTGAGAGCGTTTGGAAATTTCTTAACAAGGAGAGGATTGCATGACATTCCTAATTAACATGACAGAACTTCTCCTTAGTGGTGAGACAGCGCGGGTGTTTGAAGGTTCTCAGTATGGTGACACGAATGTATCGTTTTTTCTTATCGATGCACCGCCAGGAGACGGACCGTCACTACATTCGCATCCCTATGAGGAAATTTTTGTCATTCAGGCGGGTCAGGTCACCTTTACGGTCGGCGATGCCATAATTGAAGCGACCGGAGGTCAGATCGTGATTGCACCAGCTGGAGTTCCCCATAAATTTGTCAACTCAGGCAAGACACCTCTACGCAGTATTAATATCCATCCGATCTCGCGCATGATCACCGAGTGGCTGGAAGATTGAGAGAACCTAATGACATTACGAGTAATGCACATCGCGGAATTAGGGCTACGTGTAACGGATCTGCCTCGCGCGGTGGCATTCTATCAGGAAGTTTTGGGATTAGAGATCGTACGCGCTTATCCGACAATAGTCTTTCTCAAAGCAGGCGAATTAGATTCTCCATTAGGCCGCGGCGGGCATCCACAACTCCTGGTATTGTTTGATCGAAAAGTAAAGCTCAATATTGCACTAACCACGGTCGATCATTTCGCTTTCGAAATCTCACTTGAGCAGTATCAGACTGAGCGGGAGAGGCTTGAGCAAATGGGGTTGGAACTGACCGAGCGCATTTGGCAAGGTGAGTACGCCTGGCTACAGGCGCGCTCGATGTTTTTCGACGATCCAGACGGGAATACGATTGAATTGATCGCGCATGACCCAAACGCCGCCGATGAGGAGAAAACATCATGAAAAAAGTATTGAAGTGGATTGGAATCGTTCTCGGCCTTTTGGTTGGGCTGGTTGTTTTGGTGTTTGGGGTTATATATGTCACCACCGAGGCGCGCCTCAATAAAACCTATACCATTCAAGTCGAACCCGTATCCATCCCGACCGACGCTGCCGCTATCGAGCGCGGGCAGCATGTAGCAGTGATTCGACTATGTGCTGACTGTCATGGGGCGAACCTGGCTGGGCGGGTGTTCCTAGATAATCCGGTGATTGGGCTTATTGCTACCACCAACCTCACTTCCGGCAATGGCGGCGTGGGCAATGAATTAAGCGACGCGGATTGGGTGCTGGCCATTCGCCACGGAGTTCGTCCAGATGGCAAGCCCTTACTGATTATGCCCGCAGGAGAATTCTATTATCTCAGCGATGCCGACTTAGGCGCGGTCATTGCTTATATAAAGAGTCTCCCACCTGTAGATAACGAACTGCCAGCCCCAAAAATAGGACCCTTGTTTCGTGTGGCAATGACGTTTATGGATGTGGTATTCCTACCGGCTGAGGTAATTGACCACACTATCCCGCGGCCGAGCGCGCCGGAAGTGGGTGCGACAGTCGAGTACGGCAAGTACCTCGCCATCACTTGTACAAGTTGTCATGGCCCGGGATTTTCCGGCGGGCCCATCCCCATGGTGCCCCCCGAGTGGCCACCAGCCGCGAACCTAACTCCCGGCGGCGAGTTGCAGGGTTGGACAGATGAAATGTTTATCAACACCCTGCGCACCGGTGTGACACCTAGCGGCCGTCAATTCAACAACCTGTATATGCCGTGGAAACTATTAGGACAAATGACTGACGATGAACTCAAAGCGGTCTTCCTTTTTCTTCGTTCGCTCCCAGCCAAAGAACAAGGCAACCGATAGAGTCGTCATTGTCATCTGTCATAATCGCTGGTTTCTCGATAGAATCTGCACCCACATCATCTCGTCCTTGAATGGTAAATAGAGTCGAATATGTACAACTGGCTGGTTTTCCTGCACATACTTTTCGCCTTTCTATTCATGCTGGCGCATGGAGCCCATGCCGCCGCCATGCTGAAATTCCGCGGTGAACCCGACCCCGAACAAAGTTTGACCTTCCTCAACATTATCCCTGCAACGACCCTTATCAGAGTCCTTACTGTCCTCATGGGCATTACAGGTTTGGCCGCCGCATTCATAACTCCCTGGTGGAAGCAGGGATGGCCGTGGGTGTCAACGGCGATTTTCCTGATCATCGCCTGGGTCATGTATCGCTATGGAGCAGGTTACTACGACATCATCCTGGACGCTGCCATGCATCTCATCGAAGCAAAAAAGACCAATACAAATCTGCCCGCCGCGCAAAAGGAATATGACGAGGCCCGAAATGCTCCGCATTCAATAGTTGTTTCTGTTGTGGGAATTGTTGGGCTTGCCATTATCTTATGGTTAATGAGGTTCAAGCCATTTTAAAACACACATGGATATTTACGCCCACATCAAGAGGTAAGGTCAAACAACCTTACCTGTCAGAGGAAAAATGAGTTTACAGCAGAATAAGCAAACCGAATTGGATGAAACACAGCCTGATAGGTTGGCATCTGCACTGCTAATTATTGGTATTCTCATAGTTTGCCAGGTTGTTCTTTACCGCATAATTTCTTATATAGTGGGAATATGGCGACAACCATATATCCTGCCACTTATCGTCCTGGGTGGAATTGGCATAGTTTATGGCTCGTTCAGAACAGTAAGGGGAGGTTCTCTAATGGACCCAAGAATCTGGACACTACCCATAGGGTAGAATCGCAAAGAAATGGAGTCCAGAATGGTACAACGCAGAACCTTCAGCGCCGAGTTCAAAACCAAAGTTGTGTTGGAGTTGATCGCAGGAAAGAAGAGCTTATCAGAAGCCAGTCGTGAATATGAGATCAAAGACACGGTGCTGTCGCGCTGGAAACAAGAATTTCTTGAGCGCGCCGGTGAGATTTTTGAACAACCTAAAGACCTGCAAGACAAAGATGCCCGCATCGCCGAACTGGAGCGGCTGGTTGGGCGTCTGACCATGCAGGCCGAGTTTTCAAAAAAAGCGCAGAGCTATGCCAGCTCGCTGCTCAAGAACAGAGAACCATCGTGACCGACTTGGTGGTCGCGGCAAGCTGTTCAACCAAAGCAGCCTGTGATGCAGTTGGCATGGCGCGCAGTACCTATTATTATCGGTCTCGAGCACGCGATGAAAGCCAGATCGGAATAGATCTGGAGCGGGTTGCCGGACAGTATCCGAAGTATGGGACCCGCGGAATGATGTAATTGAAGGAGAATATGATGCAGTCCTATTCCAAGCTTGTTAGTGAGGTGAAGTGATGACCATATTAGAGCAGATGAATCACTTTTCTGATCGATATGGAAAGCAAATCGTCGTCAACAATACAACCTGGCGTTATTACCGTCTCGGTTCGGGCGCACCCATCTTCTGGCTCCCCGGTGGACTGCGCCGGGCGGCGTTCGGTTTTGCATTCCTAGAAAGACTTGCCGCACATCATACCGTTATCGCCCCAGATTACCCGCCCGTGCAAACGAATGACGAATATATCACGGCCTTCGACGCCATCCTAAAAGCCGAGGGGGTGGATACCTTTGCACTGGGAGGTCAGTCCTACGGCGGAGGGCTGGCACAGGTATATCTGACTCACAAGATCAAGTTTGTCGAACGGCTTATTCTCTCCAGCACTGCCCCAGGGAATTACAGCAAAGCCATGTTGCCTGCGATAAATGTCTTCATTGCACTGGCGCGCCTCTTGCCAGAAAAGACCGTCAAAAGACGGCTGGCTAGCGGACTGCTCAAGGCTATCAGTGTGCCTGGAGCCGAGCGTGCCGAATGGGAGGAGGCGCTCAACGCCATCATGCAAAATGACCTGTCCCGCGCCGATGTCATCTCGCATTTTGCTATCGCTGCCGATCGGATCCACAAGGATATTGTCACGCCCGCTTCGTATCAAAACTGGACAGGACGCGCCATCGTACTCAGCTCTGACAATGATCCGACCCAGAGCAAAAAGTATATTCCTCGTTACGAACAACTATTTAGGCGCGCCGTGGAAATGGTGAATATGGGTGATCTGGGTCACACCGCAGCGTTCTCCAACCCTGACAAATACGTTGAATTTCTCGAACAGGCGCTCGCATGAGCAGGACAACCTACAACTCATCAATCTTTCCATTTCCTTTTCCTTGTTCTGTCAGAGATAAAAATGAATGCTTCTATAAGACATATCGCCTTGTATGTCCCTGATTTGCGGAAAGCCGAACACTATTACCGATTAATATTCGACATGGAGCTAGTCGGACGCGAGGCTGAATTTGCGGATGGTCTGTGGTATACGCTTCCCTTCGACAAAGGTTGGGAAGATGCCGATGCGGCGGGCATTAAATTGGACATGGTTGGTCTGCGAAAGGATGAATTTGCATTGGCTTTTTTCAGAGGCGATGCACCTGTGGGACAAGTAAATGTGGTCGGACTCAGGATGCCTATAGATGAAATAGCCAGGGTTCGAGCTCGATTGCCGGGGGACACACAAGTATTGGAAGATGAGTCTGATTACCTTGAATTCCGCGATCCATACCAGATCACCTGGCAAATCATGTTTCCAGGAAGTAAATTCAGCA
>Ga0180074_1000179_pt1 | contig 13301 bp, 16 predicted proteins | sample EasRiv366_16_10D_FD_121773 | JGI IMG/M metagenome (GOLD analysis project Ga0180074, IMG submission 121773) | Soil microbial communities from meander-bound floodplain in the East River, Colorado, USA - East River metaG ERMLT366_16_10D | ecosystem: Environmental > Terrestrial > Soil > Floodplain ...
AGTCTCTTCATCTTTCATCTCGCTCAAAATCTGCCAGTACCCATCTTCCCGATCTTCAATGTGCGCGAACTAAACCTGAATGACAACCAGATCGGCATCGGTACCGCGCTATTCTATTTGACCGTTCTGATCGGGTCTACACGGCTCCGTAAGGTCGTACATCGTCTAGGGAACAAACGCGTAACCGGTTTGGGTATGATGGGCATGGCTTTATATCCAACCATACTCTCATTCTCGACTCAGGTCTGGCATTATTATTCTGTTTCCCTGATCGGTGGATTCTTCACAGCACTGGCCACGGGCTCGTATGCAAATTACATGCTCGAACACATCCCGCCCGATGATCGCCCAACGCATCTGGCATGGTACAACGTTGTGTTGAACATCGCCATGCTGACCAGTTCGCTTGTAGGTCCAGCCATTGCCGACCAGATCGGGCTCTTCAATGCATTGATCCTCTTTGGCATCATCCGCTTCCTATCTGGGACGATTGTCTTGAAGTGGGGCTAAGTCTTTGGAACCGAACAGCGGTCTGTCCGCATTGTGGTAACATAAAACCATGACCGAAGACGTTAAAGTTGTAGCCAACAACCGCAAGGCAAGTTTTGAATATTTCCTGCTCGAGAAATTCGAAGCAGGTCTCGTCCTGCAAGGCAGTGAGATCAAATCCATTCGCGCGGGGCAGATGAGCATCCAGGAATCGTATGTGGATATTGTAAACGGCGAAGAAGCCTGGCTGGTTGAGGCAAATATCGCACCCTACGTACAAGCCAATCGCTTCAATCATGACCCAAAACGCAAACGCAAACTACTTCTGCACAAGAAACAGATCCGTGAACTGTGGAACAACATCCGCATCAAAGGCATGACGGTTGTGCCTACTCGCGTGTACCTAAAAGATGGACGTGCAAAGATCGAGATCGCCCTGGCAAAAGGTAAGAAAGCCTACGACAAGCGTGCCACGATCGCCAAACGCGATGAAGCCCGCAGTGCAGATCGCGAGACTCGCGCAAGATAAAGGGAATCCTATGCCCCCCTCCACCATTGGCGGAATCAACAAGCTACCTGAGATCGAAAAAAGAGAAATCTATTCTCGTTATATTCCCCACGAACTGATCGAAAAATTCAATCTCCGCGATCTGACCCATAACAAAGATTTGCTGCAATTCCGCTTTGCAGATGGCGCCAGTGACGTGGAGATGATGCTCTATCATCGGGTCGATTTCCCTGACCCGATCCTCTACGCCCATCTCGCAGATAATATCAACGGACAGATCCATGTCCTGCTATATATTCTGAACGATCCCGAGTCGCCACGCTTCAACGTGGATAAAATGCCTGATGGCAGCCCAACCCAATTCGGTATACGGAAACGAAACGTCGAAGCTGAAATCGCTGCCATGCATGCAGGCTTTTCTCCCGGGCAGGTACGGCACGGATTAAGGTTATTGCGTCAAGCAATGAGCACATTTGAGGAGTTTGTAAAAGGTCTGGGGCACGCTATGTATTTTGTGGAACCCCTGTATTATCACAACGCAGTCATCTTCGAGCGCTATGGATTCAGCTATCAGATGGGACGCAGGCACATGAACGAGATCCAGGCTGGGTTTGCGGAAGGCGGCGGTCTTCGTCAAATGCTCGATGATTCGAATCCGTTCCGTTCACCCAAAGCTGCGAACAGCATCCGCCTGCGCTCATGGGCAATCCACGATGGGATTTTAGGCGAACCTTTCACGAATGTGACGATGTACAAACGTGTGGGAGTTTCTGCAAACATCAGCACCACTCCAGGTTGCGAGTGGTAAATTCTGGACAGGTACACACTTCAGCTAGACGGATTATGAACAAAGTTCTTTTCTAAGTTCTGCCTTTTGGACTTTCCCCATTGCATTGCGCGGCAGGTCATTTCGGAAGACGATGGATTTGGGAGACTTGTACGGCGCGAGTCTTTCACGACAAAAGCGGATCAATTCTTCGCCGTTCACTGATTCACCTTGATTGAGCACGACCACCGCTGTGACCTTTTCTCCCCACTCCCTATCAAGACAACCGATCACCGCACAGGTATTCACCGCAGGGTGTTCAGCCAACACACGTTCCACTTCAGGCGGATAGATATTGAGTCCGCCGCTGATGATCAGATCTTTGGAACGGCCGCATAACGTGATGTAACCATCCTTTTCGCGGAATCCCAAATCTCCGGTTTTGAACCAGCCGTTGGCTGAGAAAGAAGCGGAGGTTTTGTCCGGTTGGCGCCAATAGCCTTTGAAGACATTTGGTCCACGCAATTGCACATCCCCAATTTCTCCATCTGGAAGAACTTCTTCTGTTTCCGAATTGACGATACGGACTTCCACACCGGGAAGTGGAAGCCCCACCGAGCCAATGCGTCGTTCGCCCTGCAGCGGATTTGAACAGTTCATTCCGGTTTCGGTCATGCCATACCGTTCGAGCAACGTATGCCCGAAGGTTTGTTGAAAGCCGGTGAAGACTTCATCAGGCAGACGATCTGAACCGGATGTGATGAGACGGAGATGCGAGAGATCGAAACTTTTCGCGTCAGGCACATCCAGCAAACGTTTATGAATGGTAGGCACAGCCATGAAGACGGTACAGCGCCGCTCAACAAGAGTTTGCAGAGTTTTGCGCGCATCGAAATCGCGCATGAGGAGCGTGGTGGCGCCCGCGTGCAAGGCTCCATGCAAAGCGACAAATAAGCCATGCACATGGAAGATGGGCAGGACATGAAGCAGGATGTCATCAGCCTGCCAGCCCCAGGCTTCATGAAGGGCATCAAGATTGGAGATTAGATTTCCATGCGTGATCTCTGCGCCTTTAGGCCGTCCCGTGGTGCCGCTGGTGTAGATGATGATGGCAGTGTCTGAGAGATTAGAGACTAGCTGATTGGAGAGTAGTGATTGGTAATTGGTAATTAAGGAGTTGAAGAGATTAGGATTTGCTGGGTTTAGAAAGATACACTCTTTCAAATCTTGTAAATCAGAAAGAATGGTTTGGATTTTTTCTTTGGATGTTTCGAGTGCAAAGAATAATTTTGCGCTGGAGTCTTCAAGAAAATATTTCAGCTCATCAGGTGGATATGCCAAATTGAGCGGCAGAGAGATGGCTCCCAATCGCACCGTTGCCAAATGCAGAAGGATAAATTCCAAACATTTGGAAAGTTGCAGCGCAACGCGGTCACCGGGTTGAAGCCCCAAGACTTGCAAATATCCTGCTGTGCGATTGACCAGTTCATCTAACTTAGCATAGGTGAGGCATTGAAGCGGCGGATCTATAAATTCCAACGCAACCTTATCAGGATATTTACGAACGTTTTCGGTGAAAGAGTTTAGGAAAGACATGGGTTGATTATACGCTCACTGAAATAAGTAGTTACGCCAAAAAATCCAGACATTGCATCTGCTCCTGACGTCTCCCCCACCGAGAGTAATCTGGTCATTCGTAATTGCAAATCGGATGTATCGCCCGTAACAAGAGCATTGAAAAAATCATGCCACAAAATTCCCGCCTCGCCTCTTCCAGCAGACCGCAACCATGCTGCAGAAAGTGACGTGGTCAAAGGCACGGCGACATTCGTTATTTCTTCAGCAAGGACTTTTGATACATTTGCTGGATGAATGATCCAGGCAGCGTAGATTGCGCCCATGATGAAGTCATCGCCTGCGGGCGTAAGACCCTGTCCCAGACCAGCAAGTTGTTGGGCAGCGCTGAGGGCAGATGACAGGTCGGCGTCTGCGAGTGCAGAGACTAGCGAATTAGAGGCCGGAGAATTGGAGAATTGGTAATTAGTAATTGGCAACTTCGTCAGTTGATTAAGGATGTCGTCTTTCCTGGCATGTAATTTTTCCCAATCAGGACGTGGAGACCAGAGTTTTGCGCCTTCGATGTTAATATTTAAATTTCCAAGACTTAAGTGATTTGGGGAATTAGAGATTTGAGATTGGAGACTGAGTTGTTCGGAAAATAAAACATCATCCTCAATGACGAGATTGAATGGTCCGTTCCCGATTTGTGGTGTGACGATGGATAAAACATCTCTGTCTTCGTTTATCAAATTGCAGGTGTGATCAAAGACATGCAAAATGCGCGGCTGCTGGGAAGTTGCCAACCATTCATTGACAGCAGTGGTGAGGAAGAGGGAATTAATGATTTGCATTAGCTTATAATCTAGACAGAGTCTATCATATTCAGTCGTTCTGCAAAATTATCATACACAATTCAACGTAAGTGTTATCAAAAAGGAGTCTAGTGATGTCCGAGAATTTTCTTGCAAGATTATTTGAGCATAACAACTGGGCAAATCAAAAGACCATTGAGGTCTGTCTCACCTTAACTGACGAACAATTAGATGTCGCACCTCAATCTGCTACAGAAGGCAATATTCGCAGTACCTTGTCTCATCTCGTATCGGCACAATATGGTTACTTACGTCTCCTAACACTCCCACTTGAGGAGAGGCAAGATCGTGTCCCAGTAGAGTTTGCTGACTTGCATGAGTCTTTGAAGAGTAGTGGGGAAAAACTATTGGAACTCGCCAGGGATGAGAGTAACATTCCCGCAACGCGACTCCAAACAAGGGATGAGTATTATGTGGAGCCGTGGGTCATTATGGTCCAGATCATCAACCACGCCACCGAACACCGTGAGCAGATCAAGAGCATGCTCACAGCGCTGGGAGTAACTCCCCCATCCATCGACGGTTGGGACTATGGTGAGGCTACCAACGCGCTCCTCCCGATATCAAAGTAAGCGGGGATCCTATGACTACTCAATTATTCCAATGCCCTGCCTGCGGCGCTCCCTTACTGCCCAGGGTCAACGCCCCTGTGATTAGTTGTCCTCATTGCCATACTTCCGTGATCATGCCAGAAGAATTGCGACAGGCTTTAGAGGCAGAACAATGGAACACAATCCTTTATGACAATTTTTCATCCAATGAAAATGGCTGGGCGATTGGGAATCAGGCGAACGAATATTTCGTAAAATTGAATCGAACGATCGCTGACGGGCGCTATCAGTGGGAGGCGGAAGCAGGCAGACCCAACAGTATTTCGCCAGCCTGGTTAATGGGCTATCAGGTTTCAAATTTTCAGCTTATTGTCAATTGCAAACATATTGTGGGGAGCAAAGCGGGCTGCGGCTGGGGTGTGATCTTCCGAATTCAGGACAACCAGAACTATTATTCGTTTCGGATGACAGACAGTCAGTCTTTTGCGGTTTCTGTTCAGAAAGACAGTCAATGGTCGAATCTCGTGGATTGGACGAGGATTGAGGCGATCAAACCGTATGGGGTCAATCAATTGGAAGTGCTGGCACGAAGACCGCACTTCACCTTTACGATCAATGGACAGGTCGTGAGTGAAATTGACGACGATCATTTCAGCCAGGGGTTGGTTGGAGTGGCGATCGAGGGATACACACTTGGGGAAAAGATCATATTTGATTTTATAGACCTTACCTTACGTGAGCCGCGTGGGAATGCATAAAACAATTCGCGCGCTGGAACAGATAGCCAAGGTTCATTGCTATGTTGGCGAAGAACATAAAAAGGGAAATGTGTTATCCCTGTAGGATAGAATCTCAAAATCAAACATTCGGAGAGATCAATGAACGATAATAGTCCTGGTCAGATAACCACTAAAGCAAGTCAAGGAAAGCCTGAAGGTAGACTCCCTGGCATCCTGCGTGCAGTGGCTCTCAGCGTGCTGATCATTGGAGCAACGGGTTCGCTCGTTATCATGCTCCGTGAAGGTCAGGATACCCCTCGTTTCCTGCTAATCCTTTTCACAATTTGGGTACTATCTCCATTCGCAGCTCTCTTTTGGGCAAACATGGTTTCAAAGCACTGGTCAGTCGTGATGCGAGCGACGCTTTATTGCGTGATGCTCCTCGTTGCACTTGGCTCTTTAGCCATTTACAGTGAATGGATTAATGTAAGACCCGCCGGGTCGGCGAATGCTTTTCTGTTCGTTGCTGTTCCCCCGTTATCATTGCTGTTTGTCGCGATAATCATTCCGATGGCTGCATTCCTATCAGGCAGGCTGTCGCATCGGGGCACTGGTAATTAATTCAGCTCCCAGTTGATCAAATGAACCCATTTGAAATTCTGACGCGTGCTGGTCAATTACGTTGTTTGAGACAATTAGCATTCAAAGCGTTGACAGCGTATGCAGTACAAGCGCCTCGTTTAACAGCTATTCAGCACGAAGGGAATACCACTTTCCGCATGGATTCGGCAAATGGGGAACGCTATGTGTTGCGAATTCACCACCCCACTTTACGAACAGTCGAATCGGTTCGCTCAGAAATGATGTGGCTGGCAGCACTGCGCCAGGAAACAGATTTAGTTGTCCCTGAGCCTATACGAACGCTTGACGGAAATCTTCTAACGGTCACAAACGTGACAGAGATCCCGGAGCCGCGCATCTGTGTGCTGTTTCGCTGGATCGATGGACGCTTCCTCGATGCCAGATTAACTCCATCGCAGCTTGAGCGTGTGGGAGCTTTTATGGCTCGCTTGCAGTTACACGGCGCTCAATTCAGACCTCCAGATGGTTTCGTTCGCGGACGGCTCGATAATCTCACTGAGGCTGCGCGCCGCATGGCGGGACTGGGCACCAGCGAGGCACACCTCCGTCAAAAAATTGATCAGCCTGCTGACGAAGCAACTGCGATTCGTCTCGTTACTGAAACATGTTCAGCTGAAGATGGTGCGCATGTCGCTACGCTCATCAGAAAAGTGCGGGATATACAGCGAGCGGTGGGACAGACATCCGAAACCTTCGGACTCATTCATGGCGATCTCCATCAGGGCAATTACTTCTTTCACAATGGACAGGTCCGAGCGATCGATTTCGATGACTGTGGTTATGGATACTACCTGTACGATATTGCCGTGACGCTAAGCGAAGTGAACTGGCGAAAAAACACACCAGAGTTAAGAAAGGGTTTTCTAAAAGGTTACCGCAGTATTTGTGACCTACCCACTGAGCACGAAGAATATCTCGACACGTTGATTACCTTTCGAGATCTGCAATTGATGATTTGGAAGATAGAAATGCGCAACCATCCAGCCTTCCGCGATGAGTGGGTCTCTGATGTTAAAATCATTTTGAACGATATAAGGACATTTCTTGAGCACTAAATAGCGTGACGATTGTGGAACATCATCACAAACCTCTTCGCTCGCTGAACTTTCCCGACCCAGCGGGGAAGTTACTGGAGTTTGCCTATTAGGATGAAAGCGTGGAGTAGGGGAAATTCTTTCCGATACTTTTACATTAACTCAACTGCTTCATTCCGAACATTGAACTATTTCAAGAAATGAAACTAAAAGGGACAAATACACCACAACAATGAATAACGATAATAATATATTGACAAACGATAAATCACGTGTTATCCTAAAACTATCTATTACTAAGTGAGGTATTTCCTATGAAAAAAGGTTCAACACTATTCTTGAAGTTTGTCATTTGTCTTATCGCAATCGTGACCCTTATATGGCTGATTTGGTTTCCTCAACTTGAAGGAAGAGCTGTTAACTTGGATCTAATCAGTATTTATGCAGATCCGCTTATTATCTATGCTTACATAGGTTCGATCCCATTTTTTGTTGGGTTATATCAGGCATTTAAGCTTTTAGGCTATGTTGACGTCAATAAAGTATTCTCTCAACCATCAGTGAACGCTGTGAAGAACATAAGAAACTGTGCAATCACATTCAGTGGTTTCATTGTCCTGGGAATACTATACATAAGATTATTTGTTAAAGGGGAGGATCCGGCGGGCGTTACTGCCCTGGGCATTTTTACTACTTTTGCTTCTATCGTAATTGCAACTGCGGCTGCTATTTTTCAAAGACTTCTACAAAATGCCATAGATATAAAATCAGAGAATGATTTAACGGTGTAAGGTGCTATTATGGCAATCATAATCAACATCGATGTAATGCTGGCGAAACGGAAAATGAGCGTCACGGAACTTTCGGAAAGAGTCGGAATCACGATGGCGAATCTTTCAGTACTAAAAAACGAAAAAGCCAGAGCGATTCGTTTTTCAACTTTGGAGGCAATTTGCAAAGCTTTAGATTGCCAACCTGGAGACATACTGGAATACAAAAGTGACGAGGGAAAATAAATAACAAAGGTCCCTGAAGGTTTCGAATCGGAGAAAACGCGACTCGAGGGCTTGGGGCTAAAAGTAAATGCGAGCGAACACGAAGTGCACTTCGTGTTCGCTCGCATTTACTTCCCCGATCCAGATGGGAATCTGCTGGAGTTTGTCTCTTACGATGCAAGCGTGGGATAATTAAAGGTATTAGATAGCCCCAAGGAGATATCGCTATGGCAAACGACGAAAGCAAAGAATCCGAGGCAGCTCTTCCTGATCCTCGATTACAGTCTCTCGATAAGCTAGTTGGCACCTGGAATCTAAAACATCGTGATCTTAACACGGGAGAGGAATGGTCGGGGCGGGACACCTTCGAGTGGATGGATCGAGGCTTTTTCCTGGCTTTCCAGCACGAAGAGTTTGGAAAAAACATTAAAGGCTTAATGATCATTGGATACGAGAAAAAATGGGGAGCAGATACGCCGAGTGAAGACATCATTGGACACTGGTTCGAGAGCAGCACGGGTAGTCACTACACATACATCTGGGAAGTAGACGACAAATCCATGAACTTTTGGTTAGAGAGCAAGGATTCTGGCATGGCTTTTAAGGGGACGTTTAGCGATAACCATAAAACCATTTCTGGCACCTGGAAATGGCCGGGTGGTGGCTATGAGTTGATTATGACCAAAGTGGATAATAAGTAAAAAGATATTAGAAATCTGTCTGTTACGATGCAAGCGTGGGATAGAGGAAATACTGGCATGCACTCAAAGAGCGCCTGGATAAGTTTTGCCTGCTTTGCCGCCAGCGCCTGTGAGATGAATATCTCCTCCGCAATCTCTTTCCCAACCCCATCGCGGATGTGTGCCCTCCAGCGCAGACACATTACCTCTCCACCACTTCCTTCGCACACAGACTCCTCTCCCTCTAAAGAAGGGCTGGATAGGCAGATTGCCTACTGTTGCCGAACTAATTCATAAATAGTGTCTCAAATGCATCGTCAGCAATATCGAAATCTTCGTTCTCTAAGAGTTTTTGATCAAGAAAATCGACCCCGATGTTTAAGATCCTAATGAGTTCAGGAATGCCAATCAATCTGTTTTCAGCTTGATAAAAATATTTTATACGGACTTCGTCGTTGCTTAACAATGTGATAGCTACATCTTTGTCCAAGGTTTTGTTTGACAGTAAATTATTGTTCAGTATGTTGTCAAAAAGTACTAACGAATGTAATTCTTTCCAAAGAGAATACAATTTTTCCTGTGTTTGTAATTGTTCAAGAATAATGTTCTCTCCAGCCTTACCAAACAGATCCTCTTTTATAGTTTTTAAGACATTATTGGATTTGTCTGAAGAGCCTATTTCCTCAATAATGTTGAATTGTGCGAGTTTCTCTTGCCAACTGATGAAATGGCACAAAGTGCCAATAATTTGTATTCGCTCGTTTTGCTCTATTCCTAATATGGCTCTCCCGAAAAAGATTTCCGTTATTACGCTCCATGCCTGATTGATCCACTTCTTTTTTTCTATTGCTTCATTGAGAAGCGAAATCAGATTATTGATTTGGGTTTCGTCTAAAGTCAAGTGCCTAAAAGCTTCTATTGCGGCTAACCTGACTCCTGGCATCGGCGACATGATCTTTTCGAACATTGCTGTGATAATGGTTGAATCGTTGGGAAAGATTTCTTTTAGAAGGTATATTGCTAACTTCTTTTGTCTTTCTGAGCCATACGCAAGCATGTCAAGTATTTGGTTTTTATGTTGTGTTATCTGCGTTTCATTATCACATCGCAACAAAAGCTTGCAAAAGAAATTTATAAACTGGCTCATTGCCTAACAAGTAACGATCGTTAGGTATCAACCTCAAAAGGATGCGAGTGGGTCTGTCCCCTAATTTTTCGTATAACTCTTTAGTTAATTGTGAATGTATCAAACTGTTGTTGCTCAGGAAATTTTCCTGATGTCAATTCAACAAGAATCTGCCGTATGGCAAAGAACTCTATTTGACTAACGGCGCCTCTAAAATACCTTGAATTCAAAGTCAGGTCATAATCGAAATAGCGTCCGCTAATCTTATCGAAAACCATGGTCAATGTTTTTTCAACATGCGCATCGACAAATTCTTTGTCTCCAATTAATTCTGGCGTTTGTTGTATTATCTGAATCATCTTTAAAGTCATCGGAAGATCAGCAAAATCCATTACCTTACTAAGAAATTCCTTAGTTGGAGCTAGCCTTCCAGCATGTTTTTTCCACATATTGACCAAGGTGTTGCTCGCTGCAATTTGAACGTGCCTGTCGGTTGATGGCAATAGACTAATAATAGTTTCTTCTGCTGGTTTTATATCTTTATCTTGTTCTAAATCTGTAACGAAGCTCTCAAGCGCGTATTGATAATAATTATCATTTGCGGCGAACCTTAGCAAGTGCTTTTTGAAACTAGAGTTCGACAAGTTTTCTTTTTTCATTACTTTTCCCAAGCTTCGAATAGCATAAAGCTTAGCGAAGAGAATATTCTCGATTTCTGCATTTGGTAATGTTACGGACTCTGAAAAACATTGCGCGGCAATTTGCAGTTCACTTCTTAGTGGCTCTTCAGTTTGAATATTACAGAGATCGATAATAATACTAGATGTGTCTTTCTTCATACCGCTATATAAGAAAAGCACCTCCTTCCACCAGCCCGTTAGGCTTTTCACTTCTTTTGATTCGATTTCTTTAACAACTTGGAAGATATTCATTCCATTCGTGTGTAAGTACTTCGCTGTATAGAACTCCTGAAATGTTAGATGGCTGAAGGCATAAAGATCTTTGTATTTTTCAGTAACAACTATTACCCCTGTGCGACTTACTAGCTTGTTAAAGAGTCTTTCGGACTCGCTGGCTTGCATGCCAAAGCTTTCAAGCATTTGTCGAATTAGTGGAATGATTTCGCCCCCTTTTGCTTCTTTTCCGTAACCTATTTTGCCGCAATGCATACTGTAGGCAATTTCCTGCATTATCAAATCTTTTTGGATTAATTTAAGCGATATATCATCTTGTGGATATCCTTTTTCAATATCCCATTGTTCAAGAAGAAGTCTACTGCAATCTTCATATAAACTAAGCCGTTCTTTTGGAAGTTGCTTGCTGTAATGTATATAGCAAATCATAGATAGCAGAAGTGGATTTTGAGCTAGATTACGTATACTGGTTTCTTCTTCTAACACTTGCTTTAACGAGTGTGCTTTTTCGCCTGCCCGATTTTCTCGAAACAATTTTTCGTCTCTGGTTTCTTCTTTTGACAAAACATGCTTGCGATTATTCTCAACGGCTTCATACCAATTTTCAATGAAACGATTGATTTGTTCAGAATCTAAATCCCTAATTTCGGTCTGTAGAAAATCTGAGCCTACACCTCCTCTCCATCCAGAATATCTAGAGGTTATTATGAATTTATTACCTGGAAATTGAGAAACAAGCCCCTGAATTTCCTTTACCACAACTTGAAACTCATCGTCGTTTGCTACTTCATCCAATCCAAACCGTCGAATATTAGCAAGCAACTCATTTTATTGAGCATATAGCGAAGAAATTCAATATGTAAGATGTCTCGCACTTCTGAAGGCAATACATTCTGACGAAAAGCTTCCAGCAACAAATTCTGCGAAGTTTGCTTATCTTTGATTCCCTGTACCTTCCTCAAAGGAATCAGTATAGGCAAATACCACTTTTTACATCCAAATCTTGCTTTTGCAATATGATGTTTGCGAAGTCTCGCTTGCCCCGCCTTATCTTGAGCAAATGTAAGCGCAATAAATTGAGCATAGGTACTCTTTCCTGATCCTGGTCTTCCAAGAATTGCAATACAGTCCGATGAGTCAAGAAGTTTTCCTACCTCCTTTGCGGTTATTTCATTGCGGGATAAAGAAATTTTATCAATCACAGCAGAAAACACAACAAGGAAAATTGCGATTAATGTACCAATCAATATTGCGAAAGGAGACTGCTGTGCGTCAAGTATTCTTACCTTTATAGTATAAGCAAATACTGAGATTGGAATGATGACGAATACTAATACAAGCATCCAATCAAAATCATCCTTTAATACGCTTAGAAGTAATGCAATTAAAAGAGTCCAAACCCCCGCAGATAAACCTGCTTCCCAATTATTTATGTCTGAAGTTCCGAAGAGCCCATGTGCGGGCAAAGCGATAAGTAAAATTCCCGCTAATAACATTAAGAGAGAATCTGAAACCACTGGTCGGCTGAAGAACTGGCTAAGTCGCCACAGCGGTTTTTTACTAAATAGACTTGTTGACACTTTGCTCACTGTGAGTTTCTCGTTTTTGAGTAATACTTTCCTAAAGAGTTCCCCCCAAGCTATGCTGGCTAGTGTAGTGCTAAATTTCGCCAGCCACCTTCTTCGCTGAACGCTTTGTGTGTCATCGTTTTCGGTTTCTTTATCTTCATCCATCACTTTTAATGAAATAAAGACCTGCTCCAACTTTGGCTTTTCACCTGTCGCAATGATCCCAGTTAGATTAAGGTCTTGGTTTTGAAGTACAACCCAATTCAGATACCTTCTTCTAATACCCGCATATGCAAAATGTCCTCCTATCAACCTTCCAATTAACTCAAGTACAGATTTAATCATGCTTCCTATCCAAGGACCCAGCTTATTGAAAATCCAAGTTCCAATAATGCCGACCAAAGCGCCTGCTATGGCGATGGACAGTTCTTTGTTGTTATTATAAAAATCAACGATTTTGTCTACTAAACCGTCCATCTCTTGTTCCTCCTAAATAGGCTACGTTCTTCAAAAGACTGCACGTAGTTCAAATACAGGTGCAACTTGAAATATAGCATAAGAATTCCAATATTACTAATTCCTTATTCGGGCAATTCTACCTTCAATCCACCGTCAGCGGCTTGGGCGAAAGAAAATGCCGATAGTCAGAATCAACTATCGGCTCAGAAGGAAGTGGGGCACTTCATCCAATAATTATTTGCCGCTTACCAACTCCCACAACCGATTCGAATTCAGCGGGATTTCCAAAATCTCAAAATCCACATCGTGCAAGGCGTCTTCCAGCGCCTGCGCAAACAGCGGACCGACAGGAATCGCGCCCGCTTCGCCCGCGCCCTTCACACCCATCGGGTTGAGCGGCGAAAGCGTTACGCCGTGC
>Ga0180074_1000180_pt1 | contig 13252 bp, 10 predicted proteins | sample EasRiv366_16_10D_FD_121773 | JGI IMG/M metagenome (GOLD analysis project Ga0180074, IMG submission 121773) | Soil microbial communities from meander-bound floodplain in the East River, Colorado, USA - East River metaG ERMLT366_16_10D | ecosystem: Environmental > Terrestrial > Soil > Floodplain ...
ACATAACAATTGGAGCTATTCGTTTGTTAAAGAACGGAAATACAAAATATCATTTCGGTGCAAAATGCTGTTTCAAATCAACTCTTCAGCATTATTTTTGAGTTTTGCACCAAGAACTAATTAATTATGGTATCAACGCCCTCAACAAATCTTCCAGCCAAACTTTGACATTCGGATCATACGCCCCGAAGCCTGATCCAAATTCCCATTAGGCCCACGCGAACCCGTGACGTTCTGCTTCGCCCCGCACAAATTCCGTCCAGCGGACACGTGACTCTTGCGGCGCTTTGGAGTATGCGCCAAATTCGCCGAGTAGAATGCGGACGTTCCCATGTCGCTTTGCCCAATCGGCTACCAAATCAAAGTGACTTGTGATCTCGGCTTTCTCGGCATCACTTTCCCACTCTGTGCCAAGCCATTTTTGAGCTTCTTCCCCAGCCCACTCTGCGCCCTGATGCGTGAACTGGAACGGCAAGTAGTAATGGAATGTGACAATAAGATGCTCATCATTTGGCACATCCAGCGTGGATAACCATTCGTAGGCATTCCAGTTGACCGGTCCGATTACCACATCGCGGGTAGAGTTTGACGCGCGCACGACCGCCAAAGCTTCCAACAGATACTGATTCCATAATGACGCATTGAGTTCGGCATTCGGCTCGTTCAGCAATTCAAACAAAACATTCACCGGATAATCCTTATAATGCTCGGCAACCTGCTTCGAAATACCAAGATATCTATCTTTATGCCCCCATGGATCCGTCATCATTTCTTCATAGTGATGAAAATCAACAATGATGGTTAGGTTGCATTCCAACCCCCAATTTACCACCTCATCCACGCGGGCGAAGAAGATTGGATCAACTGTGTATGGCCATTCCGTTTCAGCATGGTTATTCCACCGCACCGGCAAGCGGACAAAGTCAAAACCAGCCTCTTTGACAAGGTCAAAATATTGCTCTTGCACGACCAAGCCCCACTCGCCTTCGTTCGGCGCTTCAAGCATATTGCCCATGTTCACACCACGATGAAGTTCAACGGATGTTATAGGAGTTGGCGTAAAGTCAGGTAAAGATGCAGAGGTAGGTGGCATAGGTGTCTCCGTGGCAAAGAAAGACGGGATCGAAGTAAATGTTGGAAGTGGTGTAGGTGTATCGTAGGGTTGATTACAAGCCGAGAGAATAATCAGAAGAGCAAGAGCGGAAAGAAGAAATCGTTTCATACTAGATTCCTATCAATCCATCCAAATCTTTCCCATCTGGGAACATCCATGCGAGGACATCCTGAATTCTTGCATCCCAATATGCCCAGTTATGATCGCCGGGGCCGTCAGTGTACGTGAGATCAAGCGGAAGTTTACTCACAGCATCACGGAAGCGGATATTATCGGCGTGAAGAAAATCTTCCGTGCCACAGCATTGATAGAGTCGCGTCTTGACCGTAATATTAGCAACTTTTTTCGCGAGCGTGAACAGGTCATGTTTACTACCCGGCACTTTGCTCAGGTCTCCAAAGACATTGCGCATTCCCGCCAGCCAGGTTTTATCTTCAGGGCGACCATGCGCCTTGACGACCTCGCGAATGTCCACTGCGCCAGAGAGGGAAGCTGCCGCAGCAAAACGTTCCGGATGTGTGAGCGCCATCTTGAATGCGCCGTATCCGCCCATGGATAGGCCTGCGACAAAATTATCTTCGCGCTTGGAAGATAGTGAAAACATATCCCGTACTACCGCAGGCACTTCCTCGCTGATGAATTCCCAATATCTGCCGCCATGCACCATATCGGTATAAAAGCTCAAGTTCACGGCTGGCATCACCACAGCCAAATTCAGGCCTTCGATATACTTCTCGATGGACGACCAGCGCATCCATGCAGTGTGATCGTCGGAGTGACCGTGCAAAAGATATAGCGTGCGATATTTGGGTGTGCGCTTGTTCTTTGTCTCGGCAATTGTGCGTTGCGGCAAGAGGACATACATCGTACTGCGCAAGGTCAGCACTTCAGAAAAGAAATTGACTTCATTGAGGATCATATTGGCTCCAATACAAGACTATGGAAGCACGCCCCAAAGTAGGATGCCTCCATCGGTTGTACGTGTAACGAGGATGTGACCATCCGGAGAGAACGCATAAAGCTCACCTTCCAAGGTAGGCATTTCCAGAGTTTTCCAGTTTGTCGTATCCCAGGCTACGGGAGAACCGCTGGCGATCTGTGCCGCGATGACTGAACCATCCAGCGAAAACAGAGGCGGCTTTCCGTTCAAACCGTTGGGTGCATCTACGTTGAGGGTTGTGAGTTGAGTTGCACCATCTGGGCTGAAGATCTTCAGCGGAGTTTTATCTTCTGCATAACTTGTGACAGCCAGGAATTTGCCATTTGGCGAATAACTGGGATTGCCTATTTCATTCAACGTTACAAGTTTAGTCTTGCTGGGGATATCCCAAATCTCCATGGTGACGTAATCCACGCCAGCAAGATTCACCGCGATCTTGGAGCCATCGGGAGAGAGTGAAAAATCCAGAGCAATATTGCCCTCGAAGGAATCCAGGGTCGTATTACTGGCAATATCCACCAGAGTGGTCCCTTCGATCGTGTCATGCGCCATTGTTTGTTTATCGGCAGAGAGAGCAAAACTGATGCCATCCCACATGGACAAAACATTTCCGTCAGCATCAATGTGATAGATCGCATACGGACCATCAGAGTTTGCCATGAGGGTTCCATCTGACAGGTATTCGATTTCGTTGAAATATGCAGTAGCGTTGGAGACACCAATAAAAGATATGTTTTGGATTAAATCCCCGCTCTCAAGATCAAAGAAATAAATTTGGGCGCCACTGCTGCTTCCCAACGCCATCGTCTTCCCATCCGGTGAAATGGCAACGGCGGAATGATTCAGCGGCATCTCTGCTGGAAAGGTTTTCAGCAATTGCAGGCGTGACCAGTTCCCGGCTTGGATAACTTCCAATTGGCTGAGCCAGTCCACAATGAGAGTAGGCTGCGATGTCCCAGTTGGTGTGGCAGGTTCGATTGTCGGAGGTTGGATTGTCGGTGAAGATATTTCAGTAGCAGGTGGGATTGCCGTCTCGATAGACACGGCTTGTTCCGTAGATGCAGGCGTACAAGCAACAATTAAACATACGATGCTAATCAATAACACGAATAATCGACGGTGCATAATATGATTTCCTGTCAATACAAAGTATGTAGGGGCACAGCGAATCCTAAAAGGACCTTGACGATCATTCGTCTCGCTGTGCCCCCTACGGATTGATATTTATCCCAGCTCCCCTACTACCTTTTCAACCTCACTCAGGATCTCCCCTGACTTCACCAGCTTCTTCATCGCGTTGTGATCGTTATATAGCGGACGGTCCACTTCGAGATGATCCACATACTTGCGAATCACTTCACGCGCTTTGAGCGAGCCTTTGCCCGGCGTGAATTCGCGGAAGTCGAGGGCTTGTGCAGCCGCCATGAACTCGATGCCAAGGATGCCGAATGCATTATCTAAAATTTGTCCGTTCTTCAGCGCTGTGTTCATACCCATCGAAACGAAGTCTTCCTGATCTGCCGCGGCAGGGATGGATTGAATGCTCGCAGGCGTAGATAAGATTCGTTGTTCAACGATCAAGTGATCGGCGGTATATTGGCTGAGCATCATCCCAGAGTAGAATCCAGGCTCGTGGGCGAGGAAATCAGGCAGACCCTGAGAAAGAGCCGGGTTCGTCATCCGATTTAAACGTCGCTCCGATAAAACAGAAACCATCGTGATGGCAATGCCCGCCATATCCATCGGCAAGGCAACGGGCGTCCCTTGAAAGTTTGCACCAGTCAAGGTCAATTGTTCTTCGGGGATAAAAATCGGATTATCGCCTACGCCGTTCAGTTCGATCTCGACCTGTGAGCGCGCATACGCAATTGCATCGCGCGCCGCGCCGATGACCTGCGGAGTCGAACGCATCGAATAGGCGTCCTGCACTTTGGTTTTCATTTTGCCGGTGGTGAGATCAGAACCTGCGAGCACCTTCATAATATTTTTCGCGGACGTAACCGCGCCGCTGAAGCCGCGCAGTTCATGCAGTTTGGTGTTATAGGGTTTGAGATTTCCGAGCAGCGCTTCAATCGACATCGCCGCCGCAATCTCAGCCTGTTTCAAAAATCGTTCCATATCGTAAATATGAATGGCGGACATGGCGGTCAGCAAATTGGAGCCATTGATTGCGGCGAGACCGTCGCGCGCCTGCAAGCCTGGGACCGCGATGCCAGCCCGCCGCATCGCTTCCGCACCCGGTAGCTGTTCGCCCATATAAAAAGCTTCGCCTTCGCCCATGAGGAGCAACGCGGCTTGCGCCATCGGAGCGAGGTCACCGCTCGCGCCCACCGACCCCTTCTGACAAACAACTGGTGTGACGCCTTTGTTCAGCATCTCCACCAGTGTTAGCGTGATCTCGAGTCTGCAACCAGAATTCCCATGCGCATGGACATTGATCCGCCCCGCCAGCGCCGCGCGGACATGTTCGATGGGCGCGGGATCGCCGATGCCCGCCGCATGGTTGTAGACCAGATATTTTTGAAATTCCTTCACCTGCTCATCGTTAAGCATTGTCTCTGAGAACTCACCAATACCCGTGTTCGTGCCGTACATGACTTCTTTCTTGGCAAGTTTATCCTCCAGCATGGCGCGGCAGACTTTAATACGCTCAAGGGCTTCGGGGGCAAGTTCTACTTTTTCATTATCTCGTGCAATCGCAACGAGTTTTTCAATGGTAAGGGACGATCCGTTGAGGGTGATGGGCATGAGCAGACTCCTATGTGACTTTGAAAATTAAATAAGATTGTACCCTCAATCCTATTTTCCTAGTTTGGGAGGTATGCTATACTTACAATAGAAAATTCGATTCGCCGAATTGGTTACTAATGTATTTTCAAAATGGAGGCGATTTATGTCTGGTTCATCTCAAAAGACAAGCAACAAAAGTGACCTCTGGAACGAAAAAGTAACCCCGAAAAATTATGGGGAATCAAAGCAATATTACGATCACATTCTTGAACAATATAAAATGTATGTAGCGACTGCAGAAAGCGTCAGTTCTCGCAGGGGATTATCAAATACATATTTTCTCACACTGCACACATTAATAGTTACTGCTTTAGGAATCCTTTATGAAAATGGCTTCCAGATACAATCTAAATGGGTAGTGTTTATGCCCTTACTTGGTCTTCTCACACTATGCTGGACGTGGTGGCGATTAAATCAGTCTTACAAACAACTAAATGACGCAAAATTCAAAGTAATTGATGAATTTGAAAAACATCTTCCGACAATGCCATTTGTGTCAGCTGAATGGAGGGTGCTTGGCGAAGGTAAGGATCCAAAGTTGTACCGTTCATTAAGTGATGTAGAGAATTGGGTTCCAATAATTTTCGCCGGGCTATATGCATTTGGCTCAATACTAATCCTGTTTGCTTAATTTACTTATTATGATGGAAACACTTCGGGAACGCCTCGCCAAAGTACAACATAGTACCTGGTCACATTGGATGAAATATTTATTTAGCGTTTGTACAAGAAATGCGAATGGCTCATTTACTATACCCTCGGATAAAGCTGAAAGATGGATGCGACAGCTATCAACTTCGTATGAAGAGTTAAGTGACTCTGAAAAAAATAGCGACCGCGAACAGGCAGATAAAATACTGTCAATTCTTGAATAATTCTCTGCATGAGTAAACAAAGACACCTTCCCAAAATATTCATAAGCCATAGTGCTCATAATGAAGTTGACAAACAATTTATGAACACTCTTGTCAACCGACTTGAAAACGCTGGCTATAAACTTTACTGCGATCAGAAGCGGCTGAAAGTTGGTAGTCATTGGCGCAATGAGCTGTATACAGCTATAGGATGTTGCAATGCAGCAATTATATTAATAACGAAAGAGGCTCTTGACGTGCTTGCCCATCCATGGGTATTTCATGAGTGCTCTATGCTAACCATTATAAACTGGGCTGACAAAGATTTTCCGATTTTCCCCATAACAATGAACGGCGTAACAATCAGTGATATTGAGAAGTCGCCCTTCGGCGCTCTTCGAATTAGCGACAAGCAAATAGTATCATTCAACAACATTGATGAAATAATCGAGAAGATAACAACTCAACTTTGCGATTTGAGTTGCTCTGAAGAAAATGAGCCACTGTTTTACCATTATAAAAGGATTGGTTCACGGCTTGCGGCCGTAAATTCACAACTCATCAAGAATGCTATTGAACAAGTCGACTCTGAGTTAACTCGTTGGGATCCAATGAATAGAGAATTGCAATACAACTTAGCGATACTCCTCTTGTCATTAACTTCTAGCGAAATTATTGACGTCCTTCAAGAAATCTTACCATCTCTCGGGGAAAGCGACACAAAGAAGCTTTTATACTTCATTGCTCCTTTTTGGCTTGATCTTCCCACTGTAGCCAGTCTGGAGAATATGTTACAAATTGATCAATTGGAAATTCAAAAAAAATCCGGTAGCAAAAATCAGAATTATCAGAAACTTAGAAAAGCGTTCTGCTTAAATGCCAGCAGACAGGATACTGGGCGTATGCATGCTAGTAGGGCTGGCTTTCTCAGAAAACAGCCATATCGAGTAATTGACTTTCCATATAATGATGCAGGAACCGATGATGAAAATAGATATGCAAGTCACATTATCGCTAGAATGCGTACATCTCTTTTGGATTCAGATGCCATAGTTGAGGAATTTGCTATTAAGTATGCCTTGGATCACCCGACATTTATTATTATTCCATATGGCGTAGATAAAGATATTATTCTCAATTTGCGTAAACGTTTTTGGTCTTTTATATTTATGGTACTTATTGGTAATGACGACCCCACGGATTGGAGCGATTCTCAATTCATGATACTTGAACCCCTTCTTGAAAGTGGAAAAGAGGATAAAGTATATTATCAACTCAACGAAGCTATTAACCTTGCAACCACAATAATAAATGGCTATTAGGAGGTATTATGAAATATACAAAAATGTTCAGCACCTCAAAAAGTGGCATTAATGAAAATTATAATCGCAGCGGTCCAGCACGATTAGCAGATCGAACAAAAAATCCTGTTTATGAATACACTCCAGAAATTGAACTAGCAATAAATGTTGCGCTGGCTACAGGACGCCCCTTACTTGTTCGAGGGCCTTCTGGTTCTGGAAAATCATCTCTTGCTCGTTCTGTTGCACATCGACTTAAGTGGCGTTACTACGAAACTGTCGTTACAACAAGAACTAAGGCCCAAGACCTATTATGGATCTTTGATAATATTCGAAGATTAAATGATGCCCAAAGCAAGGAACCGCTAAAAGAGGCAAAACATTATATAAAACCAGGAATACTTTGGTGGGCATTCAATCGAAATTCTGCTGGCATGTTTGACAAGCAAGAGCCATTATCGCCACAACCCAACTCTGAAGATACTGTAATACTTATAGATGAAATTGATAAAGCCGAACCAGATGTGCCAAACAACTTACTGATTCCCATAGGATCACTAGAATTCTATATAGACGAAATTGACCAGATTATTTCAGCTTCGCCCGAACACCCACCCCTAATATTCATAACTACAAATGATGAACGTCAACTACCAATGGCTTTCTTACGAAGGTGTCTACTTCTAAAACTTAATCCGCCCAGTCCAGAACGATTAATAAAAATTGCAGAACAGCACTTTGGCAAAAGAGATGATAGTTTATATAGTATGCTCGCTGAGCAGATTACTCAAGCCGTTAAGAATAAAGAAAGACCAGAAGCCAATGCCGCTGAGTATTTGGACGCCGTCTGGGCATGTATTAGTTTAAATGTAAAGCCACCCAATGAAGGGGAGGAACCATCGCCTACTTGGCTTGCAATCCGAGAATCAACGCTACTAAAGCCTGCATCAGTTCAACATATCAAGATTTAAAATGGCTCATTTTCGATCTGAAATATATTTAGCAGATTTAATTCAAGCAGTGCAGGTATTACGCCCTGATCGAGATGCTTTAAGGGATATTGCAGTTTTACTTGGATTCGAACTAGCAACAACAAAAGAAACAACAATCTTGGTCCCCGAACCAATATTTTTTCCCGAAGAACAAACAAGATCTCCTTTTTACAAAAAGCATAAAGCTCGAAAATCAAGAATTGATGCAAACACTGTAAACGAATCTTCCATGAAGGTAATTGAGAGCAATGCATCGGTCAGAGTACCAATACGCAATTTACCAACTCCGCTTGAGGAGATATCTGAAGTAAACGTATTCTTGCCAAAATTTCTTCCTTTATTGACTCCGACATGGACACGGGCAATCATAAGTAAGTTGTTGTCTGTAAATATTGAAGATGACATTCCTAATATAACTGAGTTAATTAATATTCTAGCTGAGAATCAGCCCCTTGATCAAATCCCTTATCAGAAATCACCATCACTACGAAGAGGCACTCATGTATTGGTAGATAGTGGACCCGGTTTAGCACCATACATACGAGATCAACTACAGTTAATTGAAGAAATACAACAAACTGTTGGGCCAGATCGAGTTGATATTTGGGGATTTGTCGGAACGCCTTTAGAACACGCGATTCATTACAAAACACACACTGAAACGACATATAGGCCACCTCCATATGGAACGCCAATACTATTGTTAACAGATTTAGGAATCGCTGTCCCGCCACTTTCGATAGAAGTAGGAACTATAGAAGAGTGGGTGCAGTTTTTGTCTTATTTTTCTCGAAACGGGTTTACGGTTTTTGCTTTAGTACCTTATAAAGAAGACCGATGGCCTAGCGATTTAAGAAATCTCATTACGATAATTGAATGGAACCATACAACATCAGTTAATACAATCTTAAAGTCATTAATAAAATGATTGGAAGCTAATGGATACAAATAGTAAAGCCATTATCAACCTGTTAGAGAACACATCTCCCGAAATAGTAAAAATTGCCCGTTGGGCCTCTTTAGCCGCACGCGTCGAACCTGAGTTAATTAGAACGATAAGGTTGCATTTTCTTCCAGAAACTAATGCTGGTGTTGAAGCCGATTTGTGGTTTAGTCCCCTTGTTGAAGCTTCAAGCCCACTAGGATTGATGTTTCACCCAGAAATCTTGTTTGAACTTCGCAAGGAACTTGCAAGTGAGGCTAATGGGCTATCACTCGAGAAGGTTTGGGAAATCATCCAATTTGTCCACGAGGATGCACCACCAGCTATTCGCCTCGAAGAAAAAGTAACATACTTGGCGCTAAAGAGTGCCCCTCAAGATATGATTGATGAAGCATTATTACCTGTTGTAGCTGCATTACTTGAACGTAAAGACAAAGGAACCGCAAGATGGGTTAGGCGTATTCTACCTAGACTACCAGAAAACGTAAAAGCTACACCTGCAGCACAAATATTAGATATTCAATCCTCTGTTCACTTAGGGCAACGAATTTTGCTTGGGAATCCTTCGTCTGAATCAATTCGTTGGCTTGAATGGATAGCTCCAAGTCAAATGGAACGCACTACGATTGGGGTACGACTAATTGAATTGCGAGGGAAATCAAGATGGGAATTTAGCAATCCACCTGCGCTACAATCGCATGTAATAGAAGCCCCAAAAACAGACCCTTTAATTATCGAAATGAGTTGGAAAAAATCACCAGGAAAGGTTCTAGAAACCAAGCAGATTTTTCTTCCGTTAAGTGATCTGGTTACAACACCAAATCCAAACACTAAAATCACAATAAGAACTGGTATCGATAAATCGTATATTTTTACGCCTCATACGAAAGAAAATAAAAGGAGACAAAAACTTTCAAAAGAGAGTTCGAAAGACTTCCAAGAAATAGGAGGTTCACCAATACCTGGACTTACATTGAGCAACTTGCTCCGCGGACATACTGATGCCATCACTCAAATTGCTTATTCACCCGACGGGCATTTTATGGCCTCTTCATCAGACGATAAAACAATTCGTATCTGGGATCTCACGGGCAATGAGTCATCCATTATTTTACGCGAACATGATGGAGACATTTCATGTGTTACGTGGTCTCCAAACGGAAATGAACTAGCTGCCGGATCGGAAGATAACGCTATATATATCTGGGAGACAAATAACTGGCGTCTTGTCCATAAAATTCAAAAACATTTAGATAATGTAAGTTGTTTAGAATGGTCGCCAGATGGAAAATTCCTTGCAAGCGGAAGTTTTGATAATACCGTTAGGATCTGGGGCACAGAGACATACAGTGAGCTATTAACCTTTGATTTTCACGAAAACAGAGTTCGAAAATTAGCATGGTCTCCAGATAGTACCAAAATAGCGTCTGCTGGAGATGATAAACTGATTCATGTTTGGAATCCGAGTCTTGGCCAGTTATTAGGTTCTTGTAGTGGACATGCTGATTGGGTTCGAAGTGTTGTTTGGCTACCAAATAATCAAGAAGTAATCTCATGTTCCGACGATGCAACTATTCGTTTATGGAATACTAACACGGGCCAGCAATCAATTCTTATTGAGGGGCATACTGGACCTATTACAAGCATTTCCTTATCGGTCAATGGAGATTTATTAGCATCAAAATCAGTCGATGAAACAATTAAAATTTGGCATACAGACAGTTGGCAAAATGTAGCAACTTATGCCGAGAGCACAATTGATTACTCAGATGCTAATTTAGTGTTCCATCCCAAAACAATGAACCTTGCCACTCTAGGAAATAATGATCAAATTATTCGAAGTTGGGAAATTAATTTAGCTGTTTTAGTTGGTCTTTCAACAACTGAAAATACTTTCAGATATACCACCGCAAAAATAGTTCTAGTTGGCGACGCGGGTGTGGGTAAAACTGGCTTGGGTTGGAGATTAGCACACAATGAATTCAAACAGCATTCCTCCACGCATGGTCAGCAGTTTTGGGTTGTCCCTGAGTTGAAGAAAACGCGCGAGGATGGTACAGAGTGCGAAGCTGTGTTGTGGGATTTGGCGGGGCAGCCTGATTATCGTTTGATTCATTCACTCTATTTGGATGATGTTGACACCGCATTAGTACTATTTGACCCAACAAACAGGCAAGATCCGTTGTCAGGGGTGGATTTCTGGCTCAATCAACTGAAAGATAAAGATAAGAATTTGCGAAATTCGATATTGGTTGGAGCAAGAACAGATCGTGGTACATCAACTCTAACATCTGATGAACTCCGAGCATATTGCGAACGCAATGGAATTTCAGGAGGCTATATTCCAGTAAGTGCAATGAGTGGCGATGGTCTGGATGAATTGATAGAAAGACTTAAATCGCAAATCCCTTGGGAGCAGATGACAGCAACGGTAACTACGCTCACTTTCAAAAAAATAAAAGAATTTGTTCTTGGTCTTAAGGAGGACCCAAAACGAAATTTTATTTTGGTACAACCGGATGGGCTACGGAGGCAATTACAAGCAACTGATAGAGATTGGATATTCAGTGATGCCGAACTAATGACAGCGATTAGTCACTTGGAAACACATGGCTATATAAAAATTATTCACAAATCAAATGGAGACAATGCTATTCTCCTTGCTCCTGATGTCTTGGCAAATCTTGCTTCATCCATTGTCTTGGAAGCGCGCAGAAATCCACGCGGCTTGGGTGTTCTAGAAGAAGCTCGTTTAATAGAAGGCAGTTATTCTATCCAAGAATTAAATAATCTCAGCGAAGACGAACGAAAAACCTTAATTGATGCAGCAATAAGCCTTTTCCTTGAGAAAAATGTGTGTTTTCGTGAGACATTTAATCAACTGACCTTCCTTGTTTTCCCGTCACTCATAAATGAGAAACGCCCTATTGATGAAAGTATCAAGACAATAGAAGGGGAAAGCTACAGAGTCAGAGGCGCCGTTGAAAACCTCTACGCATCGCTAGTGGTTTTGTTGGGATATACAAACACATTTACCCGTACACAACAATGGCAAAATCAAGCTCAGTATGAAATGGGAGAGGGCGAAATCTGCGGATTCGTACAATCAGAATATCAGCATGGTGAAATCGAGTTAATATTATATTACGGCGAAGATACTCCCGACCCAATACGCTTGATGTTTCGGGGTTTGTTCGAACGTTTCATAAGCAGAAGAGAATTAGACATTGCACGGTACCAACCCGTTGTCTGCCATAATTGCGGCACGCCTTTGGCTCGCAATGTAGTGATAGATCAATTGAGCAAAGAAAAAGATTTTAGTTTTTGCCATGAATGCGGCAACAAAGTATCACTACCAAGTTCTGAACCTCTCACGCCCCTTTCACCCAAAGAAGAAGCTGAATTGGATGCTCAACAGGCAATTGCTCAACATCGTACAGCTTTTGAGGCAGCATTGGTTCGTATCAAGGGCTTGCTCCGTGATAAAAAAAGAGGAAAGAAACCATCTTGTTTTATTAGCTATGCATGGGGTGTGCCTAAGAATGAACGTTGGGTATTGCAGCTTGCCAAAGATCTGCGTAATGCTGACATTGATGTGCTTCTTGACCGCTGGGATAGCCTGCCAGGCTCCAATCTCGATTTATATATTGATCGAATTCTCTCCAGTGACTTTGTAATACCTGTTGGTACACCTGAGTTACGCAAGAAATATGATACTAAGGAAGCTGATCCTGTCATAGCAGCTGAATTGAAACTTATCAATCTGCGTGTACGCCAGCCAACAAAGTATGGTGACACTGTTCTGCCTGTTTTGCTGACTGGTACTGCCAAAACTTCATTTACGCCTCAGCTTCAACCATTAGTAAGTGTAGACTTCAGAGAATCAGAGTTTTACTTCCGCAAATTATTCGACATGATTTGGCGGCTTTATGATCTTCCCTTCGATAACCCCCTGTTGGAAGAACTTCAAGCATCCATGACACCGCAGACAAGATAAACAACCTCATGCCCACCAGCCTCACGCCTCCACCTAAAGATGACGAAGTCGAATGTGGCAATTGCGGCGCGTACATTTGACCAACCTACAAAACTAGATTTTGCGTAGGAGTGAGAATAGTTAGCGGAGACCATCCCGGTCTCCGCTTTTAGTTGCATCCCAATTTGCCCCAGCGCAAAGACAAATGAAATGCCAGCACATACAATGTATGTATGAAACTGCAAACCCGCTTCATCCCACTGATCGCACTTGCCATCCTTGCTCTGCTCTTTGCTTTATGGGCGGGGCTATTACGTTTGGGTTGGGTTTTGCCCAGCCTCC
>Ga0180074_1000181_pt1 | contig 13199 bp, 8 predicted proteins | sample EasRiv366_16_10D_FD_121773 | JGI IMG/M metagenome (GOLD analysis project Ga0180074, IMG submission 121773) | Soil microbial communities from meander-bound floodplain in the East River, Colorado, USA - East River metaG ERMLT366_16_10D | ecosystem: Environmental > Terrestrial > Soil > Floodplain ...
ACTCCATCCGATACGATCAGCGGCGTGGTGCACAACACCGTCACGGCAACGGGTTCCTTCAATGACCCGACCGGACCCGTCAGCGCCAATGCAAGCGCGGACGCCACCGTCACCGGACATGTCTGCAGAATCATCGTCAAGAAAGTAACCGTTCCGGCAGGTGACTCTCAACTCTTCACTTTCACTGGTGACTTGAGTGGTTCAATTGGCGATGGCGGCATGATAACCGTTGATGTTCTGCAACCCGGTACTTATGATACAACCGAGACAGTGCCAGCAGGTTGGGACCTGACCGACATCTCCTGTGACAACGCTAATAGTTCCGGCGATGTAAGCACAGGCATTGCCACATACAACGTCGCATTCGATGAAACCACCACCTGTACCTTTACCAACACCAAGCGTGCAACCATCATTGTCAAGAAGGTAATGGTAGGTGATACGGGTACATTCAACTATACAGGCACGCCGTCAGGATCAATCTCAACTAACAACGGCACGATACAAGCCAGTGTTATACCTGGTCAATATATTTCCACTGAGACACTACCCGCAGGTTGGGACTTGACCAGCGTCACGTGCGACGATGGTAACAGCAGTGGTGATGTGCCAGGGAAGAAAGCTACCTTCAACGCTGAAGCAGGCGAGACCGTCACCTGTACATTTACCAACACCAAGCAGGGCAAGATCATCGTCGTGAAGCAGACTCATCCTGATGGATCAACTCAAAGCTTCGAGTTTGATTCGAGCTACGGCTCGAACTTCTTCCTGACGGATGGTCAATCCAACGACTCTGGCTTCCTGTTGCCCGGCACCTATTCGGTAGCAGAAGTCAACATCCCGTCAGGCTGGGTGCTGGCAAACGTCACAACCAGTGATGGCAGTCCCATTGACGCACTCTCTCTGCAAGCAGGTGAAACCCTGACAGTCACCTTCACGGATACTCTGGCAAGCAACTTCACTGATACATCGTTCTGCCCGTTGCCGAACAACCAGTTCCGCCTGCTCTATCAATTGAACACGCTTTCCCCAACCACCTATCGGTTGCAAGCGAGCAACCCGGGTCAGTGGTACTACAACGTGTTCGTTACTGGAACACCAGGCACCGCGGTGAATCTGTCCATCAACATTCCGTATCCGTTCGTGACCCAGGATGGCGCGGGTGTGCCCATCCAAGTCCATGATGGTGTGACCCTGAACAGTAGTCAATGCTTCGTGCCAAGCCCAAGATTGACAACAGGCTACACCATCGGTACATACGCCCCGACACCTCTCTCCTCAAGTGGAAATCAGATCATTTCGATTGAGGACTACGGAGCCGCGCCGAACCCGAATCTGCTCAACGAATTGACCACCGTCACAGTGAGCGGAAATATCCCAGGCACCGGTTTGCTTTACGTCACGATCCATCTTGACTACAACTTCAAGAAGACAATCGGCTGGTCGAAGGGTGAATACGGCGGCGCGAGTGACGCGTTAGATGCACGCCAAGGCTCCGGGGGCACCGCCCCAACCATTCTCAATGGGCAGACCTACAACTTCTCGTTTAGCGGTTTCGGAAGCGGCACATCAACACCCGTCAGCGTGAACGAGTTCAAGAAGTTTGCCGGGTTCATGGGCTTTGTCACAGAAACTCCATCAGGAGACCCGATAGCAGGTACGCAAGTCAGAATCTATAAGCCGGACGGAACTATCTTGACGACTGTGACTACCGATGCTGATGGCTTCTACTACTACGTGTACAATCACAAAGCCAAGTCGGCGACGTACAAGCTCCGTCTGCTGGCATACTATCCCGGCGTGCCAGAAGTAGCGATCACAATCAAAGCTAATGGTTTTGGAGGAGTAAACTTCGAGGTGCCACAATAGCATAACTCAACCCACTCAACACACTCGGGCGGCGGAGACATCTCCGCCGCCCGAATTTTTGTTTAACCGCACCAAGTACTAATTTCCTAATTGACAGTATCAATAACGCGGAATATGATAACAAAGACAGGAGCAGGGTTTTGCCAGCCTTATATTTTGATCCTGTTTAGATTATTTGGGGTGGACAGTTTTCGTACTCCTGTCGCATGTACAACTCAATAAAAAAATAGCGCACGCTCACAACACTTCTATTCGATATTAACTTCTTATGAATCCATCTGCAGACTATAGAGGTATGAACATGAGAATAATACGCCGCTTGCTTACTTTTTCCGTGCTGATCGTGTCCCTGGGTGGATTGAGTCTATTCGTTCAAATGCCTGACGGGACAGCCCTGGCGCAAACAGCCGACCCGGTCTTCGTTGGGGCGGGCGACATCACCAATTGCAACGGGACTCGAGACGAGTCGACCGCACAACTTCTCGATACCATCGCTGGCACGGTTTTCACCCTGGGCGATAACGCCTACCCGGATGGAACACTGGCCGAGTTCAACAACTGCTACGGTCCAACTTGGGGACGCCATAAGAATCGCACCCGTCCTGCACCTGGCAACCACGACTACCATACGGTTGGTGCAGCTGGCTACTATACCTACTTTGGTGCAGCCGCCTCACCTTTGGATACCAATTGCACGAGTAACTGCAAAGGCTACTATTCCTATAACCTGGGAGCCTGGCACATCATAGCGCTCAATAGTGAGATTGACCACACGACTGGCTCAATTCAGGAGCAGTGGCTGCGGGCAGACCTGGCCGGGAATCCGAGCATGTGTACTCTGGCTTACTGGCATAAGCCGCGCTTTAGCTCGGGTGCGAATCATGGCAACGACTCCAGTTTCCAACCGTTTTGGCAGGCCCTCTACGAGTATGGGGCCGATGTGGTATTGAATGGTCACGATCATGAGTACGAACGCTTTGCACCGCAAAGCCCAACGGCACAGTCTGAACCAACCCGCGGCATCCGCGAGTTCGTTGTAGGCACAGGGGGCGCAGGCTTATACTCCTTCTCCACAATCCAGCCTAACAGTGAGGTGCGTAATAACACCGCTTTTGGAGTGCTGAAATTGACCCTCCATGCAACCAGCTATGATTGGCAATTCGTCCCGATTGCCGGGCAGACCTTCACTGATACGGGCAGTGGCAACTGTGTGAATGCAGGCCCGACCCCAACAATCACACGCTCGCCGACAACGGGTCCAACAGCGACTCGCACTTCTACACCGACCGCCACTCGCACGTCAACGCCCGGTCCGAGCGCTACACCTTCGCGAACACCAACGACAGCTTCTTCTGTTATGATCACCTCACAGATTATCAGTTCAACCGATGATGCCGAAGAGACGGTCAGCAATGGCAGCATGAACCTGACCAGTACCGACCTGGAGCTGGGCGCTGACGGTGGCGTCAATCAGTGGGTAGGAATGAGGTTCAACAACATCACCGTTCCACGCAACGCATCCATTCTCAATGCATACATCGAGTTCGAAGTGGACGAGACCGGTTCCGATCCAATCTCAGTCCTGATTCAAGGTCAAGCCTCAGACAACGCCTTAGCCTTTTCCTCTTCGACGTACAATATCTCGAGCCGCGCCCGCACCACGGCGCAGGTCACCTGGAACAACATCCCACCTTGGACAACGGTGGATGTCAAATGGCAGACGCCGAATACTTCTTCCATCATTCAGGAGATCGTCAACCGACCGACTTGGGCATCTGGTAACTCCATTGTGATCATCATCAGTGGCACGGGTCGGCGGACGGCTGAAGCCTACGATGGGGAGATACCAGCCGCACCGAAACTTGTGATTCAATATGCAACAGGCGCAACGCCAACTCCGACCTCAACTCGGACTGCCACTCCCACACCGTCTTACACGCCCGGCCCGAGCGCTACGCCGACTTTGACAGCCACTCGCACGCCAACGCCTGGCCCGAGTGCTACGCCTTCGCGAACACCGACAACAGTTTCTTCCGTTGTGATAACCTCACAGGTGACAGGTTCAGCGGATGATGCGGAAGAGGTCGTCAGCGGTGGCAGCATGAGCCTGACCAGTACTGATCTGGAATTGGGTGCAGACGGTGGTGTCAACCTGTTGGTGGGAATGAGATTCAACAACATTGCCATTCCACGCAACGCATCCATCCTTAATGCTTATGTCGAATTCGAAGTGGACGAGACCGGTTCCGATCCGACCTCCGTCCTGATTCAAGGTCAAGCAACGGATAATGCCCCGACTTTCACCACCTCGACCAGCAATATCTCGAGCCGCGCTCGCACCACAGCGCAGTTGGCATGGAACAACATCCCGTCTTGGACAACGGTGGATGTCAAATGGCAGACGCCGAATATTTCCTCCATCATTCAGGAGATCATCAACCGACCCGCCTGGGTATCCGGGAACTCCATTGTGATCATCATCAGTGGCACGGGTCGGCGCACCGCTGAAGCCTACGATGGGGAGATACCGGCCGTGCCGAAACTTGTGATTCAATATGCAACAGGCCCGACGTCAACACCCGGCCCGACAGCCACTCACACCCCCACGCCCACCATAACCCAAACACCTACTGTCACTCGCACGCCAACGCCCGGTCCCGGTGCTACGCCGACTTTGACAGCCACTCGCACCTTCACGCCCACTGTAACTCGCACACCAACGCCCACCCGCACGCCAACCCCAACGTTGACCATCATGCACATCGGCGACCTGGATAGATCGAGCACCAGTCAGAACGGTAGATGGACTGCCACTGTGACCATCACCGTACATGATGCAAACCATAACCCCGTGGCCAATGCTGCAGTCAGTGGCACCTGGAGTAATGGTGTCAGTGGCACAGCCTCCTGCACCACCGGGAGCAATGGCCGGTGTAGTGTGAACATAAGTAACATTTCCAATGGGCAGAGCAGTGTGACCTTCACTGTAAATAATGTTACCCGCGCGGCGTCAACCTACACATTAGCCAACAACCACGACCCAGACAGTGATAGCAATGGCACCACGATCGTTGTTGCCAGGCCATAAGTTTGTCTAATCAGACGAACAATGTTCAACCCAATCCTAAAATGCGTTTAGGCGGCGGAGACATCTCCGTCGCCTAAATTTTATTTTGGAAATAAAGATGAATGTTTTACGATGATTTTGCCATGAGTTGCTTCGCCAGCCAGACAACACCCAACGCGATCAATATTAATGTTCCCAGCGGTATCAGCCACATGAAGAACATTCCAAAGGGATTCATCATGTCGTAGCCATAACCCATCATCGGCATATGCATACCATAGCCAAAGCCATTACCATAACCGCGCCCCATCACGCCATAACCTGCGTAAGCATTCGGGAAGATTAACTGCCATACAAAGGGCATTGCAAATTGCAGAACAACCAGGGCAATGGCGATCCCGATCACCCATTTAATTGTTTTAGACATTGTTCCATCTCCTTTACCATCCAGTTCATGGAACGGGATGAAGTGATTTTGAATTTTTCTTATCATATCCCGCTTATGTAAAGATTTGATAAAGAAAGTGACAACATCTGATAAAACCTTGTCCTAAGCACTATCGAAGGGCTCGCCTTGAGCAAAGTCGAAGGGTTTGGGATATACTACCTTTATGTCTCCCGACCGCATCGGACTCTTTGGCGGCACGTTCGATCCGCCGCATCTCGGTCATCTTATTCTCGCTTCTGAAGCGCAGACACAATTGGAACTCGACCGTCTGCTTTGGATCCTCACACCCGAGCCGCCTCACAAACAGGATCAGTCCATCACATCGCCAAAACATCGGCTGGCGATGGTGGAGCTTGCGATCAAGGATAACCCTGCCTTTGAACTTTCGCGCATCGAGCTGGATCGACCGGGTCCGCATTACACGTTGGATACGATCAAGCTGATCGCAGAGCAAAACCCCAAAGCCGATATCGTCCCCATCATCGGCGGGGACTCACTGCGCGATCTACCCAAATGGCATGAGCCGCAAAAAATCGTGTATGCCTGTCACTGGATCGGCGTGATGCGCCGTCCAAACGAAGAATCAAATTTGGATGAAGTGGAAAGTCAATTACCGGGGATCAGTTCCAAGATCCACTATGTCGATGCGCCGTTGCTTGAGATCGCCTCGCGCGAGATTCGGAGTCGCATTGCCAGGGGGCATTCAGTCCGCTATTATCTGCCAGCCTCTGTCTACGAATACATCAACGAACATCATCTCTACGATCTACCTGCTCTCGGCAGCGTCCTCGCCGCCGAGGACGGCGGCTTGAGCTAAACATGTCGCTACTCTTCGATGCCCTCTTCTCATCCGTTGCACTGAGCCATTTCATGGTGGATGTGTTCAACAGCAGCCGCCCTGTTTTGTTGACCTATCTCGGTCTTTCTGAAACACAGATTGCCCTGATCTCCACGATCTACATTTGGACCTCCGCCATGACCCAGCCATTTTTCGGCTGGGCATCTGACCGCGTCGGTCCGCGTTGGCTAGCGGCGGGCGGTGTCTTATGGATGACGATATTTTATACGGGCGCGGCGCTTATCTCCGGAACTGGCGGACTCATCTGCCTTATCGTTGCCGCGCTCGGCTCTTCCTCCTTTCATCCTGTTGGCACAACCCAAGCCACTCTGCAGGGACGGCATCGCATGGCCGGGCGTGAAACCACTGCTGCCTCGTTGTTCTTCATGGCAGGGCAATTGGGACATTTCATCGGTCCCATCATCACGGGCGCAATCCTTTTCTGGTTGGGATTACATTGGCTCGTGATTCTCTCGGTAGTTTCCATTCCCATTGGTTTCTCACTCGCGTATCAATTACGCGACAATCATCCCCACCCAAAACCGATCGGCGATGGCAAGATCCGTTTGCAAGCCAGCATTGGATTTATCGTGCTGCTTGCCATTGTGGCCACGTTGCAATCCTGGGCGCAATCGAACATGATCGCCTTTGTACCCAAATACATTAAAGACATGGGGCTCGGTGCCGGAACCTATGGAAATATCGCCGGTTTGTTCATGGGCGGTTCTGCCTTGGGTAATGTCATCGGCGGAAATCTAGGTGACCGTTTCACCAAAGGCAAGGTTGCAGCAACTGCGCTTTTTCTCGCAGCAATACCTATTTACATCATAAGTCAAATCGGGTGGTCGCCCTGGCTGTATTTGTTGATTCCGCTTGCAGGCGCGTGCACAGGCTCGGTACACAGCATTATGGTTGTGCTTGCCCAAAGGATCATTTCAGGCGGCATGGCGCTGGCTTCTGGCTTGATTCTTGGGTTCATTTTCTCCTCGGGCGCACTGGGCATGTTGCTCACCGGTCCGATTGCGGAAAATTATGGCTTTCCCACGGTACTCATTATGACTACCGGCTTGGTATTACTCGCTTCGCCACTGGCATTTATGTTGAAAGAGAAACCCGCCGTAAATCATGCCTGAGTTATGATTTACGACCTGCCAACATTCCTGTACTAAAAATTATATATAATTTATAATCACGGGGAAATTAAGGAGTGCAATGGCTGTTAATCCCACAGTACAAGAAGAAAGTGAATTGATTCAAAAACGTCCTCTCAAAGAGGATATTTTTGATGTTCTGCATGGCAAGATCATCTCGGGCACCTATAAACCCGGTGACTGGCTCAGGCAAGACGATATCGCCACGCAACTCGGCGTGAGCATGACCCCGGTCCGCGAGGCGCTGGATCTGTTGGTGGCGGCTGGGCTGGCGGAACGTGTCCCCTATCGCGGCGTGCGGGTACGAGAGATGGTCACAAAAGATGTGGTGGAAGCGTACGGCCTACGTTTGATCCTCGAAGCGTTGATTGCCCGGGAGGCGGCAAAGAACATAACGCCCGAGCAGCTCAAAAGTCTGGAAAAGATGCTGGCGGAGATGGGGAAACGTCACTCGTTGAAGGATGTCTCCCACATCCGGCAATTAAGCCGCGAATTCCATTCATGTATCGCAGAAGCAACTGGCAATGAATTGCTGATCAAGTTATATGATGTCGTGTCCAATGCGTTCCCCGATTGGTTGTTGTATGAAGCGATCTTCCGTAAACCCGAATTATTAGCAAGCAGCATGGAAGCCATGCAACAGGAACACACGGCGATCCTCGATGCCTTTAAAAAAGGGAACATCGAGAAAGCTGTTCAAAAATCCATTGAACATTTGCTGGAATCCGGGAAGTGGCTGGAAGAATATCTGGATGTCCCCACCGAATTGTTGCGCGAAAAAGAAGCACAGGTATCGTTCCTGTTGAAGAATTCAAAATAAGGAGACTGGAATATGAATGAAGAAATCTTAAAACAGATGGCGCAATGCATCATTGACGGAGACTCCGATATCTCAGTTGAGCTTGCCAAGAAATCCATCGAATTGAACATGCACCCCCTCGATACCATCACAAATGGATTCGTGGTGGGCGTAAATTACATCGGTGACCAGTTCGGCAAAGGTGAAGCCTTCCTGCCTGAATTGGTAATGGCTGGCGAAGCGATGAAAGCCGCGGTCGCTGTGCTTGAGCCTGAGTTGCTGAAACTCGGTGAAGCGCGTGAGATCATGGGACGCGTGGTGCTTGCCACCGTTGAGGGCGACATCCATGAGATCGGCAAGACACTCGTCGGCACCATGCTCGCCGCTTCAGGTTTTGAAGTCGTGGATTTAGGTGTGGATCAGCCTGCCGATAAGATCATCGGCAAAGCATTGGAGATCGATGCGCAACTTATCGGCATGAGCGCGTTGTTGACCACTACGATGGTACGTCAGCGCGAAGTGATCGAAGAGCTTGATAAAGAAGGTTTACGTCCGCGCATCAAAGTGATGGTGGGCGGCGCACCGATCACAAAAGATTGGGCGGAAAAGATCAAAGCCGATGGCACCTCTGAAGATGCCGTTGGCGCTGTGCAATTGGCGAAGAGGTTGGTTGGTAAAGAATAAAAATATATTCTGGTGGTCGAGTAGTGTCGAGCGATAGCAAGACACTACTCGGCCACCAGAGCAATAAAACAACACAGAGAGAGTAGAGACATAAGCCTCGGGAGGGCGCTATGTCGAAAAATATTAAGTCAATTAGCAATCCAAAGTTAAAGCTTGAAATCTTAACAACTGAAGAAGTCAAAAAGATCCACGAAGCCACGTTGTGGCTCATCGAGAATGTTGGTGTACGTTTCCCATCAAAACGGGCAATGGAGATCTGGGAAGCCAACGGCGCGATGGTCGATCACGAAAAGAAGATCGTGCGCGTCAAAGGCGACCTGATCGAAGAAGCGCTGACGAAATGTCCGCCGACCTATTCATTGGGCGCACGTGATCCAGAGCAGGATCTGCCACTCGATGGCAATCACGTCTATCTCGGAACGGATGGCTGCGGCGTGGAAGTGATCGACATCCACACGGCTCAAAAACGGACCTCGTGCCTGCGCGATGTACAAGAGATCGCTCGCGTCGCTGATGCCACTGAGGAAGTTGCATTCCATTGGGTCGCCGTCTCCGCACAAGACGCACCAGTCGAAGCCCGTGGGCTGCACGAGATCAAAGCCGTGTGGGAGAACTCCACCAAGCACGTGCAAACTGAGAGTATCTATAACGTTCACGAAGCCAAAGCTGCCATGGAGATGGCGGCAGCAATCGTCGGCGGCAAGGACAAACTCCGTGAGCGACCGATCCTCTCGTTGATGCAATGCACTGCTCCCCCACTCGGTCATGATGGCGGCAGTTTGGATGCGGCACTGATCGCCGCCGAACACGGAATTCCCACCGGCTTCATGACGATGGCATCCTGTCTCACGACAGGTCCCGTCACGATGGCTGGAAACCTCGCCGTCGGCAACGCGGAAGTGATCGCGGCAACCGCATTATTGCAACTTGCATATCCGGGCGCGCCCGTCTTTTATGCCGCGGCGCAAACTGCATCCGATCTACGCTTCGGCTCCTACACTGGCGGCGGACCCGAAGATTATCTCTTCGGCGCTGCCACCAACGTGCTCGCGGACTTTTACAACATTCCACTTTCCATGGGTTCTTTCGCAACCGGAGCAAAGGAACCAAACTGGCAGGCTGGCATTGATGGCAGTCTATCCACGTTCATGGCAAGCATTGTCATGTCTGATATGTTATTGGGCTGTGGGTTCCTGCATGGCAGCCGTATCTGGTCCTATGCCGAAATGATGATGGATTGTGAGATCTTCTCCATCATTCACAAGATGATGCAAGGCATCGAAGTGAACGAAGAGACTCTAGCATTGGAAACGATTGCCAACGTTGGTCCCGGCGGACACTATCTCGCGCAGAAACATACCCGCAAACACATGCGCGAATTGTTCATGCCGCAATTCATGGATCGCCGTCCATACAGCGAATGGGAAGCCAAAAAAGACGATGCGCGCGATTGGGCAGTCAATAAGGCTCGCAAAACTTTGGCTGAACATCAACCAGATCTATTGGATGAAAAGCTCAGTCTGGAATTAGAAAGAATTATTAAGTCGGTAGAAAAATAAATGCCCTAATCCGTTGGTTGAGTAGACGGCGGGAGTCAACAAGTCTTTGCAAGCCCGCTTGCCTCCGCCGTCATATCGAGACCACCGCTTACAAATAAACAAAAGATAACTTGAATAGATGTGGTCTCGATACGTCCCGCGAAGAGCGTGCGGGACTACTCGACCACCAATATATCAATCTCTTTCGCCAAAGAGAACTTTAGAAATAACCCCGGAGGTGTCTTATGCAACCCAAACTTCTGCTCCTAGATGATAAAATGATCGCTCGTATCTTGGATGAGGCATATCAACTCCTGTTGAAGCCTGGCATTAAGGTCAACAATGATGAGGCTAGAGATTTGCTTGCCTCTGCCAGTGCGCAAGTGGACCCGGAAACGAATGTGGTCCACATTCCCGAACAGATCGTGCATAGAGCGTTGGAAAGTACGCCACGCGAGTTCTATCTCTACGATGCCGATGGCAACCCCAAAGTCAAATATGGCGGCGATGCTGTCCATTTTGACCCCGGCTCATCAGGTATCACGATGCTCAATTCCGAAACGCTCGAGCACGATACAACCGAAACTCCACATCTTCTAAAATTAATAAAAGTTGCAGAGCAACTGCCACAATATGATGCGCAATCTACAGCCGTGATCTGCCACGATGTACCGCAACAAGTCCAGGATTCATATCGTCTCTATCTGGCATTGTTGTATTCCAAAAAACCGATCGTCACCGGCGCATTCACAAACAAAACGGTCATTGAGATGATCGACATGCTTGCCCTGCTCGCAGGTGGACATGCAGCTGCCCGTGAAAAGCCGCGTGCCATCTTTGATGTCTGCCCTGCACCGCCGCTTATCTGGAGCAACTTTGGTGCAGGCAATTTGATCTCCCTCGCACGTGCGGGCATCCCTGCTGAGATCGTATCCGTTCCACTATCGGGTGCTGCCGCACCAGTGACCATGCTTGGCACCGTCACACAACACACTGCCGAATGTCTCGCAGGCATTACCATCCATCAACTTGCCAAAGCTGGTTCGCCTGTCGTTTGGGGCGGAGCCGCCTGCATCTTTGACATGAAAAAAGGTGCAACACCCATGGGCGCGGTCGAAACTGCCATGCTCGATTGTTCGTATGCCCAGGTTGCAAAATCGCTCAACATGCCAACCCACACCTATCTCGGCGCTACCGACTCAAAACTCGTCGATGCGCAAGCCGGTCTCGAAAGCGGCATCACAGCCATGATCGGCGCGCTCAGCGGCATCAACATGATCTCTGGTTCCGGCATGTTAGATTTTCTCTCATGTCACAGCGCCGAAAAACTTGTCATCGATGCCGAAGGCATCTCGATGGCAAAGCGCATGCTTGAAGGCGTACAACTCCGCACTGAAACATTGGCGACCGAGTTCTACGACAAAAACATTAATTTCAAGGGCGGAGATTTTCTCAAACAACGCATTACAATGAATCTCTTCCGTAAGGAACAGCATTTACCCAGCGATGTTATTGATCGTGCCTCCATGCGCGATTGGAAAAAAGCTGGCTCGCTGGATACTTTCGAACGTGCCAAAGTAATGGTAAAGGACTTGCTCGCTTCATACACCAAGCCGACACTTGATGAGGCTAAAGAAAAAGTGCTCCATGCCTTCATGCTTGATCTTGCCAAAAAAGCCGGCGTCGAACAGTTGCCCGTTCTCGAAGACCTTCAACCTGCATAAGCTCCACCCGGGCAACTGAAGAAGTGGTTATTCACGAGTGACAATACAACACTCGATACTCACATTTCACAGTTACCCAGGAGATATGCCATGCAACCTAAACTATCCTTGCTCAATGATGAGTTGATTGAGCGCATCATCGAAGAAGCCTATCAACTCATGCTCAAGCCCGGCATCAAAGTACAAAATGCCGAAGCCAGAGGACTGCTCGCTGAAGCCGGCGCACAAGTGGATGAAGAGGCTCAAGTCGTCCGCATTCCCGGACAGATCGTCCGCAAGGCATTGGAGACAGTTCCACACGAGTTCAAGCTTTACGATTACGATGGCAACCCTACAGTCCAATATGGAGGCGATGCCGTTCAGTTCGACCCAGGCTCATCGGGAGTCGCCATCCTGATCCCGGAAACACTGGAGCATAAGACATCCGAAACAGAGGATTTGATCCGCATCATCAAAGTGGCGGAGAGCCTGTCACAATACGACGCGCAATCCACGGCAATTGTGTGTCACGATGTGCCCAAGGAATTGCATGACCTGTATCGTTTGTATCTGGTCATGTTGTTTTCGAAGAAGCCGATTGTCACGGGCGCGTTCACGAACACGACCGTGCATCATATGATCGACATGCTCGCCATCTTCGCAGGCGGGCGCGACAATTTACGTGAACATCCGCGTGCCATCTTTGATGTTTGTCCATCACCGCCGTTGATCTGGTCCAACTTTGGCGCAGGTCAACTCATTGCCTTGGCACGCGCGGGCATCCCTGCTGAAATTGTTTCGATGCCACTCGCAGGCGCAGCAGCTCCCGTTACCTTGTTGGGTGCAGTCACACAACACGCCGCGGAATGTCTTTCGGGCATCACGATTCATCAACTCGCGCACGCGGGTTCGCCCATAGTTTGGGGCGGCGCGCCTTCAACATTCGACATGCGCAAAGGCGGCACACCGTTTGGTTCGGTGGAAACTGCGATGATCGATTCGTCATATGCGCAGGTTGGTAAATCCCTCGGGCTTCCAACCCATGCCTATCTCGGCGCGACCGAATCAAAAATTTTGGATATGCAAGCCGGTCTTGAAAGTG
>Ga0180074_1000182_pt1 | contig 13194 bp, 13 predicted proteins | sample EasRiv366_16_10D_FD_121773 | JGI IMG/M metagenome (GOLD analysis project Ga0180074, IMG submission 121773) | Soil microbial communities from meander-bound floodplain in the East River, Colorado, USA - East River metaG ERMLT366_16_10D | ecosystem: Environmental > Terrestrial > Soil > Floodplain ...
CGTTCTCGTTCAACTGCCAGTCGCCTCAGACACAGGCATCGCAAATATGTTAAAGTGCAAACTTAATCTGACATTGTCAAACTATGAATAAAAAGATATTTCCGACTTTCCTCCTTCTAGTATTCATCCTCGCAGCTTGTGTCACCGTCTCGCAAGAGAACGCCTCGACAAAAGCCTCGGTTCTTTTCGTGACGTCTACTCTGCCTCCCACCAAACCGGGCTTAACCGTACCGACAGCGATTCCACCCACCCTCACACTGACGCCTGATCCGCTTACCCCCAGCCCCACCCCGGCAAAAAGCAACTGCTCTGATGCCGCCATCCTCGTGGAGGATGTGAATTATCCCGATAATACAGTTGTACCTGCCAACGAGAAATTCACCAAAACATGGAAATTGCAAAACACAGGCAAATGCCTATGGACCGGCTATACCATCGCCTTCGTCTTCGGTGACCGCATGTCCTCACCCGACTCTGCACCCGTCCCTGAAACTGAAGCCGGCAAACCTGTGGATGTTTCCATTGAACTCACAGCGCCGGCCAACGATGGCACTTATTTGGGAAACTTTGAATTACGCAACGCCGAAGGGCAGACGATCCCGATTGGAGTAGAAGCACTCTTCTGGGTTAAGATTATTGTTGGAACCGGTGGAGCATCGAACCTGCAAGGCACACCGATCGCCGTACAAGTTGGCAATTGCAATTACACCAACAATAGTGAATATGTTCAAACCTTGATCGAACTCATCAATCAAGCGCGTTTGGATGTAGGGCGTACACTACTCACGGTCAATCAACAACTGACGAGCGCCGCGCAGGGACATAGTCTCGATATGGCTTGCAATGATTTCCTGCGTCATAGTGGCTCCGATGGCTCATGGACCGGAAAACGACTTATACAGGCTGGCTATCCCAATCCCTATTATCTAGAGATCATCGCTATCGGTCTGCCGCAGGATGCGATGAACCAATGGAAAAACGATGCAGAGCATTGGAATGCTGTGCTCAACTCACGCGTCACCGAGATCGGCGTGGGGTATGTATTTTCGAAGTTTAGCTCATTCGGCGGCTATTGGACCGTGGACATGGGTGGTCCGTAGTTTATTATCTTCCCCACCTCGGCTGCCAATCTGAAATGGAAGTATTCGTCAAACGCGTTACACCCGTCCCATCGGGATGCATAATGTAAATCTCGTTATTGCCATCGCGAAAAGAGGTGAAGGCGATCCAGTTCCCATCCGGTGACCAACTGGGACCAAGATTGTCACCTCCATCCGTGAGCCGTTCCAAACCAGTTCCATCTATATTGATAATGTAGATATCGTGGTCGCCTGCTGGTCCGCGATAGAATGCCAGCCTCGTTCCATCTGGTGACCACGTACTGCGTCCGCCCATATTGTTAAGATCAGTCACCTGTTGCATATTCGAACCGTCTGCGTCCATCACAAATAACTGCCGCGCCCCTGCACGCGAAGAAGCAAAAGCGATCATCGAACCGTCCGGCGACCAAGTTGGGTCAATGTCATCTTTACTCGTGATCGCGTGAGGATTCTTGCCGTTGGGCTTCATCAGCCACAACCCGTTGCCACTGTTCGCGAAAATGACCCATTCACCGTTGGGTGAAAGTTCCGGTCCATAGAGACTGCCGATCCCATTTGTCAGGCGTTGCAAATCAGCTCCGGCGCTGGAGATCGAATAAATTTCATAGTTTCCAGTTTGGCGGGACGAAAAGTAAACGGTGGTCCCATCGGGAGAGATGGACGGATAAAAAGCAGTTGCATCAAAATCTGTAAGCTGCTCACGCCCAGTGCCATCGGCGTTCATGATGCAGATCTGGTCGATCTGTTTCACAAAACAGGCAAAGGCTATTTTGCCGGAAGGCGGTGTCCCGTCGAAAAAGTTGGGAAGCGGCGAAGGAATAATTTGTGTAAGCGCTAACGCATCATCTAGAGTCGGGAATATCTCGGGGATCAAAGTGGCTGTGGGAGATTCAAAGACCGCAGTGCCTGGAACAGCCGTAGGAAAATCGCTACTCGCGATCTGTGTCGCATCTGAGCGCGGCACAGGCAAACTGTTCAGGATGTAATAAATCCAGCCGCCCAAAACACACAGCACCAGCACACCACACCCCAACCCACCCAACAGGAATTTATCAAACGTGGAGAGAAGTTTAGGTGATGATTGCATTGCGTTCGCGATTCAACAAGCTTGGATGTGAAGCGCCAAATTTACGACTCCGCTCTGGAGAGTCTGCGCATGGCAACAATTTGCTTGAGATGATCCACTTCATGAGCGAGCAAGAGTAGTATCCAGGTTTGGTAATTACAAACACCAAATAATTCATTCACTTCAGTTCTTGTGAGATCAGGATGATTGCGAGTCCCTGCGATCACGGTTGTGATTTGTTCAGTTGCAAAGACCATTTGCTGACGAAGTTGATCAGCAGATACGCCTGTCTTTGCACCTTCGCCAAATCCACGCGCGGCTTCTATCACATGCGGCAGGGAACTGGTTGTAATATCCAATAACTTGTTAATGTAGAAGCCCTGTGTATAGATCAGGTGCGTAACACTTTCACTAATCGACCAGAGAGAATGAGCAGATGAGGCGTAGCCCACTTGCGCATCGGTCAAGCCATCGAGCGCTTCCTGTACACGCCTGCGCATATTATGGAATGTCTCGATAAACTCATCCACTACAAATTGATTGGATGCTTCGAGCCATGTGATCTCGCGCGTGAAAGCAGAGTTGAGGAGCGGGTTGAGAATATCTGAGGACAACATGCTGGGATTTTACCGCAGGTAAGAAGATAGAGGGCGTGCTACTCAACGCTGCCCATCCATTCCATAATAATTGATTTCTCTTGAATTGGTTTTTATTGAGGCGGTGCCCATTCTTGCAGGAAAGTCATGAATACATCGGGAACATATGAAATGGCGCCATCCTCAAGTTCTGCTGTGTTTTGGGAATGCAGGAACGTCCCATCACTACCCAAAATGAAAATATGAGGGTAACCAGTCACTTCGGGGTATTGCGAGAGAAATTCCTCATTCATATTTTCTTCGCTGACATTGATTTTCAGAAGAACATAATGATTGGCTCGAAATTGCAAAATATCACTGTGGGTTTCATAGAACTGATCCATATATTTACACCAAATACACCAGTCGCCGCCCAATTCCAGCATGATCCTTTTGTTTTCGTTCTGCGCAAGGACAATCGCCTGCTTTAAGTCTTCTGTCGGATTTCGGGCAGGGTCGTAATAGTCCACCAGTGCAGAATCTTGAAGCTCGGGGAGGCCCTCTTGCGGTGGCGATTCGGTATTTTGTGGCAGCGAGGTTGGAACTGCTGTAACAGCCTTCTGGACAGGCTCTGAAATCCCCGCACAAGCCAACATCAGCACCATAAAAAGTGAAAGAAATAAACCACGGCGAGTCATAGTATCCTCCTGAACGCTATTGATCTTATCCCAATTTTCGATGAAAGACAATATGGACAAAATACTACAAAATCACATTGGGCATTTTCGCCTGATATTCCGGGAAAACCTCACCCGTCGCGGGGTTATTCAATCGCTTCAACAAAATTTCGAATAACACGTCACGATAATCGGTCGTGACCGCCAGATCGCCGGGTCCAATCAATTGACCTTCTCTAAGCCCGGGCCATTCGCCGTGAACTTTGCCGCCGTCTACGTTGCCGCCCAGCACCATCATCATACTTCCATGGCCATGATCCGTGCCGAGGCTGCCATTCTCCGAAGCGCGCCTTCCAAACTCGGACATGGTGACAGTGGTGAGTTGCTGCATGTGATTAAACATATCCGTATGAAAGGCAGCGAGTCCATCAGCCAAGTCTTTCATCAGGTTCGGCATGAGTCCATTGGTGGAGCCTTGTGCGAAGTGTGTATCCCAACCGCCAACATCGATCGCAGAAACTTCGAGTCCCACCTCGGCTTTGATGAGCATGGCGGTTTGTTTGAGCGCGAGCCCAAATTCGGTGTCAGGATAATTTGCATTGCGTGATGCAATATATGTTAGAGGGTCAAGCGTTTCCAACGTATCCATCATGGATAAGGTATCTTGTCCCATGATGTCATTTTCATAGACTGTATTCAACGCATTCCGCATTTGTTGCAAAGCACGCGCGTCGCCGCCAAGATGAAAATCCGCGATCGAGCGCAATGCAGAAACAGGCACGGTTCCGCTCAAACTGCGTTGCGGACGAGTCCCCATCCCTACTGCGCGCAGAGGCGATGAGTTGCCCGTGTTCAACGTGGCAAGATGACGACCGATCCACCCGGAAGCAGGACCGCGTTCATCGTCCACACCGCGTTCCATGAGTTCCATTGCTTTGAAGTGGCTACGCGATTCATCGGGTGCGCCACAGGCATGGATGATGGCAAGTTGTTCGCTTTGCCAGGCTTCTAGTAATGATTGCATATTTGGGTGAAGGCCGAAGAAGCCATCCAAATCAACTGAACGTTCTTCCTTCTTTGCACTCGAATCATCCGGGCGTGGAATGCCTAGTGATGGACGTAATTGATAATACGCATCTTCCCCATGCGGCACAACCATGTTGAGCACATCTGCTGCGCCGCGCAGGAAGACGACAACCAAAGTATCACCACGCGGCGCAGTGTTGACGGGAGCGAATGAAAGGCGGGGCATCCAGGTGGGTAAAACTTGTGTGAGCATTATTTATCTCCATATCAGACGGTGGTCGAGTAGGGCGAAGCCCGTATCGAGACCATATCAGGCTATTTTCATTTCTACTTGTTATCGGTGGTCTCGATACGCCTTCGGCTATCGCCTCAGGCTACTCGACCACCAACATTATCTCCATTGAAATGCAGGTGAAGCAAGCAAACTTGCAGTAACGACTTGTAGCGTCTCATCTTCTGTGGCACCTGCCGAAATAACAGAATTCATTAGTTCATCACGTGCATCAGGAGCAAGAGGTGCGCCTAATAACAAAGAGGAGACTACATCTATCTCTTCTGGCAAACTGTCTGCCTGTGAAACATCCATCAGTGTTTTGAGTCTGGTCTTCGTTCCTTTGATCTCATCCCGAATCAACTCAAACGCAAATTGCCAGCGCGGCATGAGATTGCCCTGCCAGGCTTCACTGCGATCAGGATAACCATCAGGCGTGGGCCAGTTGAAATAAAGTTGACCCATGCGCAGCAGATCGTCATGCAACGCAACAGCATCAGTTTCAGCGTTGAGCATGCGCAGTGCAGAAAGCACAAAATTCGCTGGACGTTTATATTTTGGTCGAGCCAGTGGCAGACCATCCAACAAGATGACTCGCAAAACAGACTTGATATCGCCCTGAGTGCTGAGAAAAGTTTGTGTGGCATTTTCGATCAACGCTTGCGGATGCTCATCGGCGATAAAACGACGCGCAAGTTTGGTGGATATAAATCGCGCCGTGCTAGGATGCGCGACCAGATGCTCGATGACTTGCTCCGCTTCTTCCTGTCCCGACGGTTGAATCGTGAGACCCAAAACTTTTTTCTCGCCAGTATCGTGGATGTCTTCCTTGAAGACAAAATCGCCGAGCCAAAAATGTTCTTTGACATTCCAGCCCGTGAGACAACGCGCGAGTTCCATGACATCTTGTTGAGAGTATCCGCCATCCACACCGAGCGTGTGGAGTTCCATCAGTTCGCGCGCATAATTCTCATTAGGATGAATCTTCTCGTTTGCCTGATTATCGAGATAGATCAGCATTGCAGGCGAATGCGCGGATGCCCACACCAGATCGCGGAATGAACCCAGCGCATGTTTGCGAATCACTTCGCGATCGTCGACAGTCTTGAGAAAGAAGCCATTGCCCTTTTCGATGAAGATGTTGAAGTGGTTGCTCCAAAACTCGACCATGATCTCATAGAGTTGACGCTTGCTATAAAGTTGTCGCAGCAGTGTAGCTTGTCGAAGTTCATTTGGAACTTTCTCGCGGTCGTAATTCTCAAAGAGTTGATTGCTGATGCCTTCAAGTTCATTAGCGTCCATTGATAATGTTTTGAAGGGATTAAGTAGAAGCTCGCAATCAAAATCGTTGATAGAGTCATGCGCGAGTTGCTCTTCAATGTAAGCCTGTAACCCGATCTCTGCGAAATGTGCACGCTCTTCCACACGCGGACCGAAGGTGAGGCGATTGAGCGCGAGGAAATCTTGTGCGTTCATCGCTGTCCATGAGACGGAAGGCAAGTCACCGGCTAGTCTGCGGTACGCGAACACGGGCGCACAGGAGGTAAGTGCTACGCTGGCGGTGACGAGGGCACCGAGTTTGAGGAAGTCACGTCGGGAGAGGGTCATGGCAGTAAAGTGGTGAGTAGAAAGTGGGCAATGAAAGAAGAAAGAAGTTAAGCGTGAGAGGGTGAAGGGGTTGTTGAAGAAATTTGTGTCTTCTCGCGCGGGAGCCAGTTGAGTATGGCAAAACCAGTAGCACCGAAGGCGATGATAAGGGCAAGTGGTAGGAGAAAGAACCAGCCGAGGATGGGAAAGAATGTGGCAAGTTCGAGAATCACTGACCCACGGATGAAAGCACTAAGTGGTGTGTAGTTGTTGCCTGCTTGTTTCATCTGTTCGCCCAAATGCGCCGCGATGCCAGCCGAACCAATGGAGGAAAGCGCGAAGGCTGCGGCGATCAGAATCCAGCCGATGAATTTGGCAGGACCGAAAGGCAGTGCGAGCAGAATGATGATGGGAATCGTCACAGCAATGATGATGACGAGCCCCAACCAGAAAGATCGGGCGAGGGATTTTTCGATGCGAGTCTGTGCGCGGGCGATGAGAGCTGGAAACAATAGCCACCACGCGGCGAGCATTGCGGGAAAGGCAATGCTAATGATGAGTAGAATGAAGAAGATGGCGGAAATGTCTGCCATGGGAAATATCCTTTCTTGTGTTTTGATATAGGGAATACAGGCGTGTCGGGTGAAAAGTTGCAAGGGTTTTTAAACACAAAGGACGCGCGTGTTGCGCGCCCCATGTGGAAAGATGAACGAGGAAGATGGTATTAACTGTTGCGCTGGAAGAGTCCCAAAATCACCGCCCCAATGCTTACCAAGCCAAGATAAGGAAATAATAGGAACCAACCCATAAAAGGCAGGGCACATGCAAAGCAGAGAATTGCCGAGCCCCAAATGTTTCGTTTCCAATTGTTTATATCTGGGAAAATTTTTTCGCTGAAAATATTGACAGTCCCCGCCAGCCCAATGCTTAACAAAGCCGCGAGCATGACTGTGATAAGCAAAGCCGGAATAGTGAGAATACCTTTTATAAGCCCGCCAGCGTTTTCGGCAATGGCAAACAAAGCGATAGCGATCACGCCAAAGAACAGGAAGTTGACAAGACCTACACCGAAGGCACGCCACGGCATTTGACTGATAATATGCCGAGTCTTCTCCACACGGAATGTGAAGAGCGTGTTAATGACGAGAAAGTATGCGGCAAGGCTAATCGTTAGAAAAATGATGATGAGCAGTGGACGAAGAATGTCGGTCATGTATGGTGTCCTTAATTTTGGAGTCAGCCAGCTTGCTGGCTGCAGGAGCAAGCTCCCGCACTCCAGAGTTTTATTTCATTTGATTTCGTAACAACAACCCGTTCCCTACCAGCCAAAGCATGGATACGCCAGCGAGAGTCAACGCAAGAACCAAGCTGGATATTTCAAGTGTAGGGATTTGAGGCAGCGTTGGTAATTGGAAAGTGGAAAGTGCATCGAGCCAAATTGTCCATTGGGATTGCAGTTGAAGAAACAGGTCGGTCAGGGATGGCATTTGAATAGCAGGTAAAAGTCTTGAAATAAACGGCGCAGCGGCAATCACGGTGATCAACGCAAGCGCGGCTTGCAGAGTCGCTGTCAGCGTGAGCCAGGTTGGGAGTTGTGGTTGTAGGCTGGGGGTCGGAGCGAGGCGGGCGGCGATTGAGTGAGTCAATTCCAATTCGGGGAGTGATGCGATTTCGGTAAATAAAGTTTTTAGCGCAGTGAAACGCGCCGCGCATTCGTCGCAGGAGGAAAGATGCGTTTCGATCTGCGTGCGCTCCGCAGATTCGTTATCCAAATATTCGTTGAGTTGCACATCCGAGATGTGGTCAGTCAGATGCATGGAGTTTCTCCGCTAAAATTTTGCGGGCGCGGAAGAGATGACTCTTCACGTCGCTCAGAGGAATGTTCAATTCGGCTGCGATCTCATCGTAGGAGAGTTCTTGATAATGTCGCAATTCGACGACAGCGCGATACTGCGGCGGCAAGGACGAAAGCGCATTACGGACCTGCGCGCTTCTTTCTTTAACCTCAACCTGCTTCTCGGGTCTCACGCTTTCATCGGCATCCCGTTCCTCATCGAGCGCTACAGTTATCTTTTGCGACTCAAGATGATTGAGGCACAGGTTCGCAGCCACACGCCGAATCCACGGACCGAACTCGCGCTCAAGATCGAAGGTGTGGAGACGGTCATAGGCTCGCATAAAGGTTTCCTGCGCCAGATCTTCGGCTGTAGCATGTTCGTGCAACATACGGTAACAGACGTTGAACACACCCGTTTGATAGCGCGTGACAAGTTCGCCGAACGCGTCACCGCCTGCGGCGCCGCGACGGGCACGGATGATGAGGTCGCGGTCTGTGGACGCGGTCATGGCTACAGTGTAATACAGGTGCGGGGGTGAAAAAGTTGCAGAGATTGATTAAGTCAACAAGAAACGCCTTCAAAACCACCTTCGTGCCAATCCGCTGAACAGGGTTGCTATTTCAGACTGTACAAACAGCTTACATGACCCAATGGGGTTTGTTTTTCTCGACCCACCCTATGCTATACTCGGTCTATCTCACCCTCTCAGGCAAAAGGCTGTCATGGATAAGACCATTCTCGAAATTCCAACTGAATTGTTACAAGCTGCAAAGCTGACGGCAGATGAAGCCAAGACCGAATTGGCGATCCGCCTGTATCAACTTCACAAGTTGAATGATAAGCAAGCCGGTGAACTGGCCGGAAATCCACAAGTCATAGAAAAGCTGGCTTGGAATAACCGCGAAACGGGTCATTTTAAATTGGATGAGTTCCTCGATTGGGCTTCGCATGATCTGAAGACGCCGCTCAATGCAGTGATCGGTTTTACCAAACTGGTCATTAAAGGCATTGACGGTCCGATCAACGAAACTCAAAGCACCGACCTGACCACGGCCTTCAATGGCGGTCAACGTACGTTGAGCCTGCTCGGCAATCTGGTGGATATTGCCCGCCTGAACAATGGACTCATACTTTTGCGTGAGGAAAAGAATCTTGCCACACTCATCACGGAGGCAAGTGAACGTTGGAAGACTCAGAATCCCACCAAACCATTGACAGCTGATATCCAGATCACCTCCCCCACTTATAACGTAGACCCTCAACAGATGCGCAACATCATCACTCACCTGCTGAGTTTTGCCGCCGTCCGTGTGACCGAGGGCACAGTTTCGCTTTCAGCCACGGAGAACGAACAAGGTTTCCATGTGACCGTTCAAAGCGCGGGGAAGAAATCTGTAGACAAAATGGAAATGGATTCAGCGATGCTGGGCTTCATCACAAGTTCATTGATCAAATTGCACGGGGGAAAAATGGACGAGCCACTTGAAACCGACGACGGTTTGCTGTTGAGTTTTTCATTGCCACGCTAATATAAAAACATAAACGATAAAGTCCTTGCGAGTTACGCGACTCACAAGGACTTTTTTATTTGGGTAGACATATTCAATAGAGCGATGCAGAAAAGTGTGCCATGTAATCGGTTACAGATGGTTTTTTCAAGTGTTGACAAATGGCTGCAAATTTTGTCAACACTTTTTGTCAACAAATAGCAACTTTGTCAACACCTACCGTCGTATAGTGTCATCACTGTAAGCAACAAACCGATTTATCGTTCGAAAGGAAATTTAGAAATGTTAGATACTTATCCACAATCAATCGCTCAACCTGCGCAACGCAAAGCAATCCCCCTCACCAAAGGTTTGCCGCTGGTTGGCTCATTACCCCAAATGCTGAAGAATCCATTCGGCTTTCTGATGCAGGCCCGTAATACCTATGGTGATTTGTACAACCTCAACCTGGGTATCTCCAAAATGTTGATCCTGAACAATCCCCGCCAGATGCAACACATCATGGTGGACAACGTTCAAAATTATCGCAAAGGCGGCGGGATGTGGGATGCGATCCGCGCCATGCTTGGGAATGGATTGGTCGTCAGCGAGGGCAGTTTCTGGATGCGACAACGCCGCATGATGCAGCCGCAGTTCCATCGTCAACGTTTAGCCGCGTTGACCGAACTGATGGTCAGCGCCATCGATGAAGCACTCACTACCTGGGAAAGATCTGCAAAAGGCGCAGACTTCAACCTGGCTCCCGCTTTCAACGAACTCACCATGAAAGTCATCACCCGCACCTTATTTGGCACTGGGCTTGCTCAAGATGAAATGGATAAAGTTTCAAAGGCGCTGGACTACTCTGTGAATTACATCCTGAAGGCGATCGTGTTGAACTCATTACCTGCGTGGATGCCCGCGCCTGGGAAAAAAGAGTTCGAAAGATCCATCAAGCAGATCGACGAGACTGTTTATCGTATTATCACTGACAGCCGCAAGAATAGCGGTTCCGAGAATCATCTCATGGCGATGCTGTTGGACATGGTTGATGATGAAACCGGCGAAGGCATGACCGATCAACAATTACGCGACGAAGTCACGACTCTCTTCCTCGCCGGATATGAAACCACATCGATCGCATTGACCTGGGCTTTTGATTTCCTCGTCCACAACCCTGAGATGATGGAAAAACTGCGCGCCGAAGTTGACGCCGCTGTTGGTAGTGATCGTCTGCCTACTTTCGCAGACCTGCCCAAGATGCCATACAGCCGCATGATCTTGCAAGAGACGTTACGCATCCGTCCACCTGCCTGGCAGTTGCCGCGCACTGCGATCGAAGATGACGAGATCGATGGTCATCACATCCCGGCTGGTACGAATCTCATTGGGTTGATCTACATGTGTCACTATCATCCGGATGAATGGGATAACCCTGAAGTGTTCAATCCTGAACGCTTTCAATCCGAAAAGTCGGAGAAGCGTCACAAATTCGCCTACATGCCCTTCGGTGCCGGTCAACGCAAATGCATCGGTATGGACTTCGCTCTCATGGAAGGTCAACTGGCTTTGGCAATGGTTGCACAGCGCTACACGCTCACGAAGACCACCGCAAATCTCGCTGAACCGCAACTTTCCACCACCCTGCGCCCCAAAGGTGGAGTGGTAGTCAAGCTCGAAAAACGAGCATAAGAAAAGTTATTTACTCACCTTACGCAGTGTCATTCTGAGCGAAGCAAAGAATCTCTGAGATTATTAAAGAGACCCTTCGCTAGCGCTCACATCGTCCCGATGTCCTTCGGGAGGGTGACATGTCTAAAAGAGTTAAGTTCGTAAGGTGAGTCAGTTACAAAAAGAAAAGGATAAATCTAATGAACACACCTACATACAAACATGCCGTTGTGATCGGAAGCAGCATTGCCGGTCTCACTGCCGCACGCGTATTAACCGACCATTGTGAACGCGTCACGATCATCGAACGTGACATTGCACCCACCATCAAGGAATTCCGCAAAGGTGTACCGCAAGCCCGCCATCCGCATATCCTGCTTAAAGGCGGAGAACAGGTACTTGAGAATCTCTTCCCCGGACTCAGGCGTGAACTCTTAAACAATGGTGCACTGCCCATCAACATGGGATCTGACATGGACTGGTTCATGCTGGGACAATGGCGCAAAAAATTCACATCATCGATCACCAATGTCGCCTGCAGCCGCCCGTTGCTTGAGTCTGCCATTCACTCTCGTTTGATGGTGCATCCCAAAGTGACATTCATACAGGAAAGTGAAGCCGTCGGGTTACTTGTGGATGAGAGCAAGACACGGGTGGCTGGTGTTCGAATCCGCTCACGGCGAGATCAAACCACCTCGGAGATCGCAGCAGAACTCGTCGTAGATGCGAGCGGACGTGATTCAGATACGCCGCGCTGGCTGAACGCCTTGGGCTTTCCTGCGCCAACCGAGGACTCGGTCACATCCAAACCAGGCTATGCAACCAGGATCTACAACATTCCGGCAGATTTTAAAGAAGAATGGAAAGCGATTTACATTCAACCTTCAGCACCAGACCTGACGCGCGGAGCCATCATCGTCCCCATGGAAGGCAATCGCTGGCACGTCACCGTGTTTGGCATGGCTGGTGATTATCCTCCCACCACGGAAACAGGCTTTTTGGAGTTTGCCCAATCCCTGCCCGATCAGCGGATCTATGAAGCGATCAAAGATGCCACACCGCTGACCGAAGTCTGGAGTTTCCGACGCGGTGAGAATCGCCTGCGCCACTATGAGCAGCTCTCACGCTATCTCGAAGGTTTTATGGTCTTTGGTGATGCAGTCTATGCGCTCAACCCAGTCTATGGACAGGGTATGACAGTCGCCGCTTTGGCTGGCATGGAAATGGACAAGTGCCTGCGCGAACAACAGGCAGCACATGCCGATGGCGACCTGACTGGGTTGGCAAAATCCTTCCAGAAACAACTTGCAACCGTGATCGCCGGACCGTGGCAACTCGCCACTGGCGAAGACCGCCGTTGGAATGTGGATGAAAATATCACGCCGGCAGACTTCCCAACCCGGATGATACAGAACTACATGGGCAAGCTGTTCCAGGTTTCGCTGACCGATACCAGTGTATCTGAAGCCTTCTTCCATGTACAGCAGATGCTCAAGCCGCCAACATCATTATTCCACCCGATGGTACTTTGGAAGGTGCTTAGCACACGTACAATGGTTGCAAAGCAAAACAAACTGACGAAGACCACCGAGCATTCTGCCGAATCGCAAATCTCAACAGCATTGCACCCAAAGACAGAGTTGTAGTCAAGTTAGAAAAACGATCGTAAGAGAGTTCAATACAAACACAACTCGCCCCTGAGCGGACATCATTCCTCAGGGGCGAGTTAATTTACTTTGCAAAGTTTCACATATAACATTATAAGAGGTTAAATACATCGTAAAGTAAGTTTTTGACAAAAATGGGCATCTGGTAGAAAATAGCCAGATGAACAAACAACACATACAACTCAGTCCAACAGATCGAGAGTATCTCGAAGCCTTGATTAGCAAGGGC
>Ga0180074_1000183_pt1 | contig 13170 bp, 12 predicted proteins | sample EasRiv366_16_10D_FD_121773 | JGI IMG/M metagenome (GOLD analysis project Ga0180074, IMG submission 121773) | Soil microbial communities from meander-bound floodplain in the East River, Colorado, USA - East River metaG ERMLT366_16_10D | ecosystem: Environmental > Terrestrial > Soil > Floodplain ...
TCCCAATCTTGTTTGCAATAACGCCGCCGTATACGCGCCGACGCCCCAAAGGGCCCCCAATGCAAGATTGAACTGTCCACCATAGCCCTGCGCTATGTTAAGCCCCAGGCTCAACAAAATCCAGATGCCGATATTGTTCACAATGTGCACCTGGTAACGGTTTTTGGCGAAAGCGGGAAACGCAAGTACAAAACACACAACCACCCCGATCAATATCCATTTGAGAATGCTCGATTTATTCTTCATGAGCCCTCCAGAATTCGATAACAATTCTTATACCTTTTCTATCGTAATCTCGCCCACAATGCCGGAAGGCTTGATCATGAGCACGACCACCATGACGATGAACGCGATCGCTTTTGTCCATTGTGACGAAACGTAACCCGAGGAGAGTGCTTCGAGCACACCAAACACCAATCCTCCCGCAATCGCGCCGGGGATACTGCCCAGCCCTCCCAAAATGGCGGCGGCGAACCCCTTTAATCCAACTGCCGCGCCCATCGAAGGGGCGACATATACAATTGGCGCGGCTAAAATTCCCGCGGCCGCCGACATCATGCAACCGATGGAAAGGGCTAATGCATTCATGCGGTTGGTGGCGATTCCCATGGTTCGGGCGATCTCGAAATCAACGGCCGAGGCGCGCATCGCCATGCCCAACTTGGTCTTTGACAAAAATAACTGTAATCCGACCATAAGCACGGCGGACACCCCAATCAACAGCGCCATTTGAGGTAGGACGCGAATACCGTAGATCTTCCACGGGGTATTGGACAGCGGCGAATCAACGGCAAACCCTTCCGCGCCAAAGATGATGGTGAAGAGGTTATCCAGAATAAAACCCAGGCCGATCGTGGCCAGAAGCATCAACATCAGGTCGAGTTTTGCCAGTGGGCGGAAGATTCGTTCAAGGAGTAGACCCAGCAACGCATTACACAGGAGTCCGATAAAGAAGGCGGCGGCATAGGGCACATGCAAACCCAGCACCATGCCCCGATACCAGATGATCCCAAAATAAGTGCCAACCATATAGATGCTGCCTTGTGCAAAGTTGACCAGGCCCATCGAGCGAAAGGTCATCGAGTAACCCAGCGCGATCAACGCGTACAGGCTGCCAATCCCTATGCCGCCAATTATTGTTTGTAAAAAAATGCTAGTAGTATTCATCGGGCCATCCTATTCTTATCAACCAGACTTGTCAAAAGTTCCCTTATTGTTTTCTCGGAGGCGGTTTCAGCGCCTCCGAGAAAATTAAAACCTGGCTTTAAACTACTGCTCAAAGTACGTCAATTGGCCATTCTTGATGACGCCGACGAGGCTGGTGGTTAGGGATTCGCCGGTCTCGTCAATGCACATCTTCCCTTGAAGACTCTGGTAGTCGCAGACTTTGTGCATTTCGGCCGCGACATTTTCAGGGGTCAAGGGATGAGCGTTTTCCATGGCGATAAAAAGCACCTGGGTGAGATCATAGGTGTTGGCGTTATGGAATTCGGGATCAATGCCCCAGCGCGCCTTGAAAGCGGCTGCAAAAGCTTTTGTTTGCTCATTGGCTTCGTTGCCGGGATAGGCGGCTGTAAAGTAAACTCCCTCAGCCGCATCGCCCGCGGTTTCAAGAAACTTGGCACTACCCATCGCCACACCCCCGGCAATAGTGCCCTCGAAACCAAGCTGGCGGGCTTGTTTGGCGATCAGGCCGCCGGCGACTTCAGATGAAGCCAACAAGAGTACCTCGGGCTGTGTTCCTATAATCTTGGTTAATTGCCCGGTAAAGTCCTTGTCGTCGACACCGTGTTCCTCGACGGCGAGGGCCTCCAGATTATTTGCTTTGAGGGCATCGATCTGGTAGGCGGATTCACCTTTTCCGTATGCGGCATTGTCGCCGATAATGGCGAACTTGGTAAAGCCTTCCTTCTTAACCAAATGGTTTATTAAGGAATTCTCAAAGGCGGGACCGGCGGGACCGGCGCGAAAGATAAACGCGCTGCCCTGCCTGGTGATATCCACGTTGGTGCCGTTGGTCATTTGGGGAATCTTATACTGTTCGAAAATCGGCAGGTCCGACAAAGCCGTACTGCTGTTGGTGGTAGCCCAAACCGCCATGACTTCATCTTCTGTGGCGACTTTTTGCGCCAGGCCAGTCGATTTGGTTGGGTCGGCTTCATCGTCGTAGATAACCAGTTGTATTTGACAGCCTTGAATGCCACCTTGGGCATTTTTCTGCTCAACAGCAAGCGTAACGCCTTTTTTCATATAATCGCCCAAAGACGCGGTGGTGCCGCTCATGGCACCAATGATCCCGATCTTGACCTGTTGTTCGCAAACCACAGGTGCTTCGGTGGGTGCTTCCGTCGCCACTTCGGTGGGTGCTTCGGTCACTACGGGTGCTTGAGTCGCCGGTACCTGAGTCGGAGTAGCGGCAGGGGCACAGGCTGACAACATTAGTCCCAAGATTAACAAGATGTAGAACACTTTTTGTTTCATTGGTGATTCTCCTTTTCGAGTCTCCTCATATTTTTCGAATAAAACAGAAATTGCCGACGAAAAACTTTTGTTAATGCTTCGTGAGATATACCTCCTTTCTAAAGACCCATTGCGATATCAGGACTGTGTCGCAATGAAAACATATCAACATTACTCCAGATGCGCCCAGCTGTTCTGATCAACTGTTATTCTCCTTTACGATAAATATCATTAATGTTCCAATAACCAGGGGTTGGTGTGGGAATATTTTCCATCGGAACGTGAATTACAGTCGGCAAGCCTGATTCGAACGCCTTACGAAGTGCAGGACCAAGTTCGCTGGCTTGACCAATAAAGAATCCCTGCGCACCGCACGCTCGCGCAACATCAGCGTATGCAACCCTATATTCTTTCCCTTCACTCTCGAACAAATTACCAAATGTCCAGCCATAGTGGGCTTTTTCAAGCCCGGCAATGGTCCCAAAGGCCGCGTTATCCATTACCACCCATACCACAGGAATTTCTGCTTCCATGGCGGTAGCAACCACGGACATACTATTACTGAAAGCACCGTCACCCACAAGCGCCAGTACCGCCCGATCTGGCTGTGCGATCTTCACACCCAAGGCAGCTGCCGGACCAAATCCCATCGTTGCCAGACCACTTGGAGTGATAAATGTTCCCGGAATAGTGAATGGGAATTGTTGAGCTACACCGTTTTTATTCCAGCCAACATCTGTAACCAAGAAGCCATCGATGGGTAAAGCCTTTCTGACTTCGCTTAGGATACGTTCTGGGCGCAAAGGGTATTGATCCGAACTCCATTGATCAGACCAGTTGGATGCGAATTCAGCACGTCCTGCTGAAATCTTTTCACGCAACCCCGGACGCTTGGGCCGCGGCATATCCTTGGCTACTGCCAAAATCATCCCAAGAGCGTTCCTGGCGTCTGCAATAATTCCCAGCTCCGTTTGGAAATTACGACCTACCTCGGCAGGATCGATGTCAATATGAATCAATCGTGTGGGTGGAATTGCAAAGGTGTATCGTGAATCCCATGAGCTTGAATTTGCCTCTGCGAGACGTGTGCCAATCGCCACAATCAAGTCTGCGGTACGGCAAGTTTCATTCGCTACTGGTGTTCCCCAGAATCCCGTCATTCCCAACAAAAGTGGGTGATCATCCCTCATACTTCCCTTTCCCATAAGGGTATGTGCTACGGGCACTTCCAATGCCTCAGCCAGCGCAGTTAATTCATCACTTGCGCGCGCACCTTGGACACCACCGCCAACATATAGGATCGGTCTTTGTGCTTCTGCCAGTGCATGGGCAACGTATTCAGCCGTTTTAAGATCAATAGTTGGCTTTGACATTGTTGCAGGAATTTTATTAAAGGCGCCAACTGGTAAATCCGCCGAAAACATGTCCATTGGGACATCAACGAGTACGGGACCGGGGCGACCAGTTTGTGACAGGTGAAAGGCACGTTCGATAATGCGTGGAAAGTCTTCAACCCGATCTACACGGTAAATGCGTTTACAAAATGGTCGATAAATCTCATACTGATCCCCGTCCATGTGCAGGTTTACTTCTTGATGAGGATGACGGCCGAAGTAATACGATGGAACATCTCCCGCTATGACCACCATTGGAATTGAATCAAGAGCTGCATTGGCGACGCCAGTAGCTGCATTTGTCAGACCTGGACCCAGATGAGTCATTAACACTCCTGGTTTTCCTGACGCACGCGCATAACCGTCGACAGCATGTGCAGCGACTTGTTCATGGCGGGTAGAGATGTAACGTATTTTTTTACTGTGGCCCAAAGCATCTAATAATGCAATAACAGTATGGCCGGTCAGTCCAAAGACTACTTCAACACCTAACTGTTCAAGATAGTCAACCAATTGATATGCAGCAATCCGTGTATCTGACATGGTTTTTATACATCTCTTTCTTGTGTTGATATACTTAATCCAGATGCTGAGGAATTCGATACGCGCCCTATGCCTCTGGCAAATAAAAAAGCGAGCTGTGCCTTGCCAGAATCAACTTACGCAACAGGGCATCTACTCGCTTTCTCGTAATCCAGGACTGCTAAGCTATGCTTAACTATTGGCGGAGACCATTTTCGCCGCGTGACACATCCTAATAGGGCCAATTCAGGCTCAAAAGAATTTATCTGCTTCTGTAGGATTTGTGTTTCGGTCAAGGGCATAAATCTCTACCTCGCGTCTCACATTGTGAGACAGCGTCTCAATTATTGTGTTATTATAGCGGTGTTCTTGAGAAAAATCAAGACATGAAATTCTGCCATAAAATTAACAACTAAACGTGATTTACGTGTATGTCTTTGAGCTGCGATGACTGTAATAGTGGCTGCTTCGCTACTATCTAGCTCAGAATAGTGAGCAGGCAACTTAGAAAAAGAATTATGATCCGCGCTGTTCGAAATAGTCTGCACAGAATTCTAAAACAGGTGAAACATGGTCGATCTGAATCGAAATCTATTAGACCTATTTCAATTATCTGATGGCCTATTACTACCGGAGGAATCAGTTCTTGAAGAAACCTCTAAAAAACAACGCAGCCTCAGCGACTGCAATGCAGATATGATCCTTCAAGGGTTAATTACAATGAGGAACTTGCTGCAAAAATTAGCGAGTGAAAATCAAGCAGGCTTGGCGAATTTGGTCGATGAAATGGATTGGAGCTATAACGAGGGAAACAAAAGTAGGCTTTCGAAGGGAAATCTCAATTTTCCATCTGTATTCGAGTTGACACGACATTTATCGAATTGGATATTGGTTTTTATTCCGCCTATTCAAGCACTGGGCATTCGTGGCGATATGGAGCTGATTAGTTGTCTTGAATCAACAGATTATCATATTTCTACTTTAGCAACAATGATGCTTGGATATAAAGAATTTAACTACCTTGGAAGTATTGAAAAATTCAGCGGCATGTTAGATAGCAAATGTCAGACCAGCTTTCGACTAGAAACTGGTCGTCTCATCTACACCGGATTTCATGATCCACAGGCGTTGAGAAAAGAGATGGTACCAAACATCATTGACAATGATGATCAATATGACACTGTTATTGGAAATGATGTTCAAAGAAAAAGATTGTTATCCTATATCCGCGAGTTAGTTGTATGGGATATCGCTACAAGAGGCGAAGGACCGCGAAGGAAATGGGCGAGCTGGTGGGCATAAATATCGCTGGACTAAAATACTGTTGCCCTTTGGCAAGGGCCCGTTTGATGATTCCATCCCCGGTAGAAAACGCACATTCTCATAAAGACTATGGCAATGCAAAGAGTTTGCGCTCAAACACCTGGAGCGGATGCAATATGAAAGTCCGAATGCAGCTTAGGATTTGGTTTTGTTACTTTTATCTCAACAGGTTGACAATTCCATTAGTTGGTCATCAGCTGTCGAATTGGCTACAGAACCCACTGACTGTATAACCGCCGCATACAAATTCTTTGAGATCTGTTGATATTCTTTTTCCAATGAAGAGTCACCAATATACGTGTCATTCCAAGAACCCAATTCGCCAAACACCCACCCTTGAAGAGCTCCTGCAAGTAATTGCCGAACTTTTATATTCTTAAAAGTAGTTGGAAGCAAATCAGTATAAAAAGGTAGAACAGGAGAAGGGTCGTGCAATAGCTCAATTGCTTTCCCAAACCATTCTCCCCAACCGAATTTACGTCTTTCTGAGAAGTTTTGAGCTTCCACTAAAGTGTTTTCCAAATCTCGATAAGCAGTTTCAATATTGGGAAAATCTGTAATAACAGGGATGTTGTAACGTTCATAATATTCTACTTTCCATATTCCAGTTTGCTGGGTTCTTCGGTTCATAAATGACCAGTTGCCCTCCCAGCATTTCCCCTTATCGGTCTGGATAACCCAAGCGCCGCCGGCAGTAAAGAGACTCGTAGCATATGGCGGAGGAAGATGCTGCAAATTCAATAAATCCAGTTTCAGATATCTAATTCCATCAGTTCCGAGATGAAAAAACCAACCACGTGTGTCGTTCGCAAGAATCTCAGACTTTCCCACTGCGTAGTCTATCGCAATCCTCTTTTGAAATGAAACATCGGACACATATTGAAATGTAGAATGTGAAGGGAATAGCTCACTTGATTCCCCCCTCTCTGAAGAGAGATATTCATTGCCATAAGCAATTAATGCCATAGTTTGAGCAAGTTCAATATTCATAATTATCGAATTAGTAGACAAAGAATATGCAACCCATTCGTAGTGGATGATTTTGTGAATTATACGACAAATGCAGAGGCAAAGCATTCAATATTCATCGGGACATAGGGTTGAGAGAACATAGCGAAAATCTATTCTTCAGATGGTTCTGAATCGCTGTTTGTCAGCTCAACAACAACTTCGGCCGGTATTGTAACGCCTCCGCTAAATGGACTGACTGAATTTCCTCACTCCCCGCCAGGTCCGCAATGGTTCGCGCCAGTTTGAGGATACGACGATATGCACGTGCCGATAAATTGAGTTGCGTCATCGCCGCCCGCATCAAACTCTGACCCTCATCCTGCAGCCTGCAAAACTGCCGTATCTCCCCGACGAGCATATCGGCGTTGCAGATGATGTCAGAGCTGCCATTCGAAAAACGCTTTTGTTGTACATCTCTTGCTGCTTGCACTCGTTTTCGGATCATTGAAAGACTCTACTATTGCGCAAATAGAGTCTCTGTAGGTGTTGCGAAAGTGTTGCGATCAGGATAAAACGCAATTGAAATACTGAACACATTGGACATGTACACCCCTAAAAAATGCCGAAATCCAAACAAAAACACACAAAATGGACGTATTGGAAGCGTTGGAAAATGAGACTTTAGAATCACACAGTAGAAGTCGGGGGTTCGAGTCCCTCCGCGCCCACTCTCCTATAGATTCAGTACCAAACCAACATCCCCTGTCCAAATGGGGATGTTGGTTTTAATTTTATTGCAGTTCGAAATACTATGCTTCAATTCTATTTTGAGGGTTGAAAACTAAGATTATAATAATGATTAAACCAGTTCATACTGTAAAGGGGATAAATCGTTGTATTTTCAAGTTAACGAACAGATAGAGGTACTTAACTATGAAAACAGGTCGCCAGGCAACGGGGAATCCATCTAAAAAATTGAAAGAAAACAGTAAGCTTGATCGCTCTGCGGCCAAGTCGCAGGGCAGCCGCGCGAGAAAAAAACGCCAGAGGACCTCAGACATACAGTTCGCAAATATCGTCGAGAAAATGCAGGAGGGATTCGCAGCACTGGATAGACAGATGAACTATGTTTATATTAACCAGCGGGGTAGTGAGTTGCTAAAGCGCAAACCTGAAGATCTGATCGGCAAAAACCATTGGGAGGAATATCCCCAGGCTAAAAATACGTCCTTCGGTAAGGCTTATTTGCGAGCGCTGGAAAGTCAGACTCCCATCGCTATGGAAGATTATTATGCTCCGATGAAAATTTGGCTTGAGAAACGCATCTATCCCTCGGAAGATGGGCTTTCAATTTTCTTCGACGATGTTACTGAGCGTAAGCGAATCGAAGACGAAATCAGGAATGTCTCCAGACTCCCAACTGAAAATCCTAATCCAGTCATGCGTCTGACTTCAGATGGCAAAGTTTTATTTGCAAATGATTCAAGCGTATCCTTGTTAAAATTCTGGGAACAACAAAACGATCAATCGATTCCAGAAGAATTGCGGAATCGCGTTGCCGAAGCATTTGCTTCGGGCTCGAGGAAACAAATCGAAATTGAGCACAATGAGAGAATTTTTTCCTGCGCACTTGTCCCGATCCTTGAAGCTGGTTATGTTAATTTTTATGGTAATGACATCACCGAGTACAAACGCGCGGAGGAGAAGTTGCGCGAATCAGAAGAGCACCTGCGTCTTGCCAGCCAGGCTGCCAAGGCATGTACTTGGGAATTGAATATTCTGGATCAATCCTACAAGTTGGGTGATAATTTTGCAGAGGTGATTGGGTTTTCAGCAGATATACTGCCAAAGAATAGCACTGCTGTAAGCAACATGATAAACGTGTCTGAGGATTTGCCGGCCATTCGCGAAATATTGATACAAGCTGTGCAAACCCGGAGTGAGGTACCACCCCTCCAATATCGCGTGGTCAACCCTGAAACCGAGGAAATTGTCTGGCTGTGAGGTGAACGCAAAATTGGTATATGACCCGATGGGGAAACCCCATCGAATGTTCGGTATGATGCAGAACATTACCGAACGCAAGCGCGCCGAAGAGTCCTCGCGACACGCACGTGAACAAGCTGAGGCAACTGCTGACCGTATTGCCCGCTTGCAACAGATTACAGCTGCCATCACCGCGACTACAACTCCAGCGCAATTGGCCGAGATCGTCCTTCATCAAGGTACGCGTGCAACTCGCGCCGCTGCAGGAATCTTAGTGGAGTTACTTGGCAATGGTCAGGAAATAAAAACAATTGCGGCACTTGGCTATCCATCAGCTGCGATACGTTCGGAGCCAGTTCCGCTCTCAGCCCCCACGCCCATGTCGGATTGCATCCGAACCAGGCATGCAGTCTGGATACGATCGCATCAGGATTTTGCTGTTCAGTATCCATCACTGGCAGAATTCAGGCGTAGCATTGGGAATGAAGCGACGGCAGCGCTGCCACTCATTGTAGGAGACCGTGTGTTGGGTGGACTCGCATTTAGCTTTGTCGAATCACGTGAGTTTGATAATGATGAACGTGAATTTTTCCTCACTGTGGCACAGCAATGTGCTCAAGGGTTGGAACGAGCACGTTCAGAGGAAGCGCTGCGTGCATCGGAAGCACGCCTGCGTCTCGCCACCGAAGCTGCCGGGATTTTTGCATGGGAATTGGATCTGAAGACCCAAACGTATACAGTAGCTGACAACTTTGTAGAAGTGCTCGGTTTTTCACCAGCTTCATTGCCAAAAACCGTACCTCAAGTTTTACAAGCCTTGAGTTCTGAGGAAGATGCCCAGGTTTTTTTCGAGTCTCTCAACGCGGCCGTCAAAAACCGAACAGACTTACACAACTTGCAGTACCGCATAGCAAATCCAGAAACTGGACAAGTGGTTTGGTTGGAAGTGAATGCAAAAAGCGTTTATGACCAGGATGGAAATCCTGAAAGAATGTTGGGAGTTGCGCAAAATATCACCGATAGCAAGCAAACCGAAGCGTATGTCCTCTACTTGAATAACGAGTTGAAGGCCCGTCTCGATGAAATGAATACACTCATGGATATCCTGCCGATAGGAGTATGGATTGGCAATCATGATTGTTCTGAGATTACTGGTAACCCCGCTGCCTATCAAATGATGGGTCTGACCGCGGGCTCCAATGTATCGATCACCAACACTGATTCTGACATGCCGCCAGGAGTTCGAATCTTTGTGGATGGTGAAGAGGTATCACCGGAGAATGCGCCCATGCAGCAGGTTGCGCGTACTGGAAAACCATTCCATAACTTTGAACATGAAGTGCTCTTTGCGGATGGGACGCGTAAAGGTATTTATGGAAGCGTTGTGCCGCTTTTCAATGAGCAGGGTGTGGTGCGGAAGGTCATTGGCACTTATATGGATTTCACTGAGCGCAAACAAATGGAAGCAGCGTTGCAGCAAAGCGATGAACGTTTCGCAAAATTTATGCAGTATCTGCCCGGCCTGGCATGGATCAAAGATGTCGAGGGGCGTTACGTCTATGCCAACGAATCAGCTGCGAAGGCATTCCGGACTCCGCGTGAGAAACTTTATGGCAAAACTGATCAGGAGATTTTTCCTCCAGAAGTTGCAGATCAATTTCAGAAGAACGATCAGCAAGCACTCATGAATAGGATCAGTGTGCAAGTGATTGAGACGCTGGAACAGGATGACGGTGTTCTCCATTATTCACTTGTCAATAAGTTCCCAATTCCAAGTCTGGACGGCAGCATAACACTGATTGGCGGGACAGCTTTCGATATCACCGAGCGTAAGCAGGCCGAGGAAGCTCTACGTCAACTAACTCTCGAACTGGAACAACGCGTGCTGCTACGCACTGCCGAACTGCGTTCAACCAACGAACATTTGTTGGAGGAGATTGAGCACCGTATAACGGTAGAAGAAGCCCTGCGCGCCAGCGATGAAACCACACGTCTGATTTTAGATACATCGCCTGATGTTATTGTGATTACAAACAAACAGGGACGCATTATGCGCGTCAATGCCCAGATCAAAAGCTTGTTTGGCTATGAGCCGAACGAAGTGCTCGGCAAACAGATTGAGGCCTTCATTCCTCAACGTTTCCATGAACGCCACATCCAACACCGTTCCCACTACAACTCATATCCGCATCGAAGACCGATGGGCTTGGGAATGGAACTTTCGGGGCAACGCAAGGACAGCACGGAATTCTCTGTAGATGTAATGCTTACACCAATCCAGAATCAGAACATCGTGGATTGGGATACGATGGTCACAATTCGTGATAGTAGAGAACGTAAGCGGATGGAGGCGGAATTGCGTGAAAGCCAAAAGCGTTTGCAGATGCTTTCGCAACGCCTGGTAGAGGTACAGGAGGAGGAGCGCCGCGCCATTGCACGTGAACTCCATGATCGCGTCGGTCAGAGCCTGGCAGCTCTGAGCTTAAATCTAACCATCATCAGCAATCAGCTTTTGAATCAAGTGAATAAACAGGTCGATACGCGGCTTTCAGATTCAATCCAACTGGTCAAGGAAGTCATTGTCCTCGTTCGTGACGTGATGGCCAATCTACGCCCTCCCGTTTTGGATGATTATGGACTGGAAGTAGCGCTCCAAACGAATCTCCAGGAACTTAAATCGCGTTATGGCATCAATGTTAGTTTTGAAAAACCCCATAACCCCATCCCGCGTCTGAACCCCAGCATCGAAATGACCATTCTGCGTATTACACAAGAAGCGTTACTGAATATTGTCAGGCATGCCCAGGCTGATCAGGCTACTTTGTCTTTACAAGTGGAAGGTCAAATTATTAGCTTGATCATTCGAGATAATGGCAATGGGATCAAATCCTGGCAGGAGGCGAATCGGCCTGGCAGCCATGGATTAATGATTATGCGAGAACGTGCGGAAGCAGTTGGCGGAAATTTAAGGATATCATCCCCACCGGGGAAGGGAACCCAAATTCAAGTAGATATCCCGTTTCAACCTAGAAGCTCAAAGGAGCAACATCAATGATTACAGTTTTGCTTGCCGATGATCACACGATGGTCCGCCAGGGCCTGCAGTTTCTACTCGAACAACCAGGCGATATAAAAATCGCAGCCACAGCCTCTAACGGTCAGGAGGCAGTGAACCATGCCCTCCTGGATTGTCCTGATGTAGCGGTGATAGATGTTTCCATGCCCGTCATGGATGGCATTGAAGCGGCCAGACAGATTCACAATAACTGCCCAAAAACACACAATTGTGATGCTTTCGATGTATGACACTCCTGAATACGTCCAACGCGCCTTGCGAGCGGGTGCAGTGGGCTATGTTCTAAAAGATGCAGCTGGCGATGAGCTCGTGCAGGCGGTACGCACTTTGCATAAAGGCTATAGTTATTTCAGCCCAACCATCGCAGAGATAGTCAGGAGCTTTAAGTGACATAAGCACAAAGCTCAATTTGAGAATTCTAGGTTTTCGGTTTTCTTGTAAGAGAGTTGTAAGAACTCCAGCATTCGCTCAAAACTGCTTTATAATTTTCCCATCATGGCAACCCGCACAAACGAAGCCTGGCTAACTGACCTGCGCGCAAACGGTGAAACCCGGAGCATGGCTCTGGAAGACCTGCGCGCCGTTATTCAAAAAGGCTTGCCCTACGCGCTTTCGCGCTGGCTCTCCCCCGACCTCCCCCAATTTAGTTCACTTGTTGACGAGGTGACGCAGGAAACTTTACTCCGTGTCCTCGATCAACTGGATACCTTCGAAGGTCGCAGTCAATTCACCACCTGGGTCCATAAGATCGCCGTGCGCATCGCATTGACTGAACTCCGCCGCAAACGCTGGCGCGACTCTTCCCTGGATGAACTCACTGAAAATGAAGACGCTCCTCCGCCCCCCGGCCTGCTCGCTGATTCCCAAGCCAGCCCTGAAACCTCAGCCGAACGCGGCGACATGCTGACACGCGTCCGCAGGATCATCGAGGAGGAATTGACGGACCGTCAACGCCAGGCATTGATCCTGCTCGGTGTGCAGGATATGCCCATCGAAGATGCCGCCCGTAAACTCAAGACCAATCGCAATGCACTGTATAAACTGTTGCATGATGCGCGCCTAAGATTACGCACACGCCTTGCCTCTGAAGAGATCGCGCCCCACGAAGTGCTGGCGCTCTTCGAACAGAAGTAAGATTAATGCTTGATTAATCATCAAATCGACGTATGAACCTTCGAGACCTTATTCAAAAAGTGCGTAATCGCATCACTCCTCAGGAACAACTCTCTAACGAGGCAGTTCTGGGATTCCTGCGTGTGCTGGAAACCGTGGAAGCTGAGGAAATCTCCTGCGATGAGTTGTATACCAAACTAGATGAATATGTGGACCGCCAGGTAGATAAGAAAGACGCGGACCGAATTATGCCGCTCATGCGCGAACATCTCAATATCTGTCCAGAATGTTGTGAAGAATACGAAGCACTTCTCCATGTGATCGAATTAACAGTAGACGAAAAAA
>Ga0180074_1000184_pt1 | contig 13156 bp, 5 predicted proteins | sample EasRiv366_16_10D_FD_121773 | JGI IMG/M metagenome (GOLD analysis project Ga0180074, IMG submission 121773) | Soil microbial communities from meander-bound floodplain in the East River, Colorado, USA - East River metaG ERMLT366_16_10D | ecosystem: Environmental > Terrestrial > Soil > Floodplain ...
AAAGCCAAGTGACGCCGGGTCGTGTTTTTGTTTTGTTGATCGTGGCAGTGGGCGGGGTTGGCTCGGTTGTCAACGGCGCGCCGTTTTACACGCGCATATTTTATTTGGGTGCGTTGTTGATCGCGCTGGCGTGGCTGTTGACCGTGTTCTCGCTGCGCGGTATCAAGGTCGAAAGAAAAGCGCGTTCGTTGCGCGCGGCAGTGGGGGATATCTTCGAAGAACATTATGAGGTCATCAATTCAAGTTTCATCCCGAAGTTGTGGCTGGAGATTTCAAACGATACGACCATTCCACATGCTACTGGTTCGCGCGTGATCACCCTGTTGCGTGGACGTCAAAAACGTTCCTACACTGCCCGCACCTGGCTCACCAGTCGCGGCGGATTCTTGCTGGGTCCCACCACGATCACATCGGGTGACCCGTTCGGGATCTTTCGTGTCTCTAAAAGTTTTCCAGCTACATCATCATTGGTGGTGTTGCCCATGCTCGTAAATGTGACCGAGTTCCTTTCACCGCCTGGTTTGCTGCCCGGCGGTAAAGCGATCCGCCGCAAGTCACAGGATATTACGCCGCATGCCTCGGGTGTGCGCGAGTATGTTGCTGGCGATGCCGTCAAGCGGATTCACTGGCCCACCAGCATTCGCCGTAATCAATTGATGGTGAAGGAATTTGAACAGGATCCGCAAGCAGAAGTGTGGTTGTTTCTCGATACGAACAAAAGTGTGCATTTTACAAAACCCGGTGAACTCTACGAAGCGCCGCCGGTGGACGATCTGTTTTTGTTGAAGCGCCGCAAAGTGAAATTGCCGCCTTCAACTCTGGAGTATTCGATCTCGATCACAGCATCCCTCGCGCGTTATTTTTTGGAGGGACGTCGTTCAGTAGGGTTGGTCTCGGCTTCGGGGCGCACATACAAAGTGATTCCGGCAGAGCGCAGTGAACGCCAAGAAGCCAAGATCCTTGAAGAGCTCGCCTTCCTGCAGGCTGAAAGTACGTTTACTTTATCTACACTCGTTACCGCGCAAATGGGACAGTTGCCGCAGGGCAGCAGTGCGATCCTTGTGACGCCCACGGTCTCGCCCGAACTTTTATTGGGCGTGGATAGCTTGCAGCGCCGCAGTTTGCGGCCGGTGGTGGTGCTGCTGATGCTGCAATCTTTTGGCACCCGCCAAAGCAATGAAGACCTTGCCAAATCTCTGCTGGAACGCAATGTGCCGGTTTGCCGCATCTATTGCGATTCCGATCTTTCTGAAACCCTCTCCACTTTTTATTCCACCACCAACTTGCAGGAGCGCACATGGCGCAGACCCGTATTGTCACACTTGTAGAGTTGCTCAAGCCGCCGTCCCCGGCGGCGTAGGGAGCATCAGGAACATATATGGCACAGACTCGTATTGTCACACTTGACTTGAATTTTCAAGGACGTCCGCACGTGATCGCTGCGTATTTGATTCGACACGGCGATGCAGTGATCCTCATCGAAAGCGGACCGGGCTCGACTCTTGCCGCCCTTCAAGCTGGTCTGGCACAAGAGGGCTTATCTGCCGCTGACGTCACACACATCCTGCTCACACACATTCACCTGGACCATGCTGGCGCAGCGGGTTGGCTGGCTCAACATGGCGCGGAAATTTATGTGCATCCCATTGGTGCACCACACATGTTGAACCCTGAGAAGTTGATCGCCAGTGCCACCCGGATCTACGGCGACAAGATGGAGTCGCTGTGGGGTGAGTTTCTGCCTGTTCCGCAGATTCAACTCAAAATCCTGAATGACGCGGAAGCGATCAAAATCGGTAACGCGGAATTTATTCCGCTTAACACCCCCGGTCACGCGGAGCATCATTACGTCTATCTCTTCGAAGATATTGCTTTCTGCGGTGACGTGGGCGGAGTGCGCATCCCGGGTTATCAATATTTGCGTGTGCCGATGCCGCCGCCGGAATTGCACATCGAACGTTGGCATGCAAGTATCGCGCGCATCCGCAAAGAAAACCCTGCGCGCATCGCGCCGACGCACTTTGGAATTTTTGACGACGTGGAATGGCAGTTGCACGAAGTGGAAAAGGGACTGGATAGCGCCGCGCGCTGGCTCGATGCGACGATGGCGGCTGAGCCTTCGATCGAGCAAATGCGCCAAAGTTATACCGATTGGATCATGGCAGAGGGGGAGCAGATCGGTTTGGACCTCGAAGTAGTGAAAGCCTACGAACTCGCCAACCCGCTCGGCATGAGCGCCGATGGGTTGCTGCGGTATTGGAAGAAAGTGAAGATGGCGGGGTAAAAGTAAAACGTCCCGAAGGTTTGACTTCAATAGGACCTTCGGGACGCTGTTGCATTGATGATTAGCGATTAGTCTGTGATTACAACTTGATCGTCTGGGTGTTCGGCGTTCCACTTGGCAACCAACTCATCACTTGTTTTGCCGATGTGTTCGCGGTTGATGATCGTGCCGGTGAAAATGCCGGGGATGTTCAAGCCATTCCCGAAAGCGGTATCGGCGCGGTATTGCAGATCGAGCGTGCCATCGAGGCTGATGTTGGGGGCATAGGTGCCAAGCCCTTCCACTTTGACGGCACGACCGGAGCGGTTGAACTCGATGATCTGGTCGCGCAGTTCCTTGATGACCTGATCAATGGAACCTTCCACCAAACCTGTAGCGCGTGAGAGCGCGCGGATTAATTCGGGGCGTTGCACGGTGTTGCCCTGTTCGACGCGGGGACGATACGCCCCAATTGCTTTAATTTTACTTGCCATTCTTTTTATTCCTTTTCTAAATAATTGGTTGATCCATTCGGGGATTAGCGTGCGTGGCCTTTGCGTGCAAGACCCCTATTGGGACAGCCGCACAGTATATAAGAAAATAAACTTAATGACATTTACGTTTTTGTCAGAGGGGTTTGCAATTACTTTGCATACCTGCACAGTTGCAGTGCACAAATCATCGGCGTCGATTGGTCCAATCCTCGGCGAGGTTTACCTGAAACCTCGCCGAGGATTGAGGCAATCCTGCCCAATGATTCACTTAATCGATGCCGTCGATTCAACGAATCATCGGCGTAGATTGGCTTAATCACATCTATCTATCTTTCTTTTGGCAGGAAATGAGGCTTGAGGTGATATTTCGGTGGGGTTGATTCTAAAAGGTCGCTTCGCAAAGATCCACGTTGAACGAGGGAAGAAAGTAATGTGCACTTTCATACTTATTGCCTTTGTTTAAATGCCACGTCTCTGTACAATTTATTTGTCTGCTAGGGAGTCAAAGGATTATTCACTAGGACAATTTATACAATCAGGGGCACGTTTCTGGTTGCAGACAAAATTCGGGAGGAACCAATGTTTGCACTTAAAGCACGGAAAGAGATTGCAATACTGACATCTGGTACAAGAGCAGGTGTTCGCAGTTTATTGATCGCAGTGATTTTATTCAATGCACTGATGCCAAGCGCTGTGAGCACCGCCGCGGCATTATCAACCTCAAGCGCTAACCAAGCCGACTTGGTACCTGCGTCCATTGCAACTCAGGGGCATAAAGGGCTGGCAATCAAATCATCGAATCATGTTCGGTCCAGGCTTCAACAAGAAACCACACCTACCGGATTGCCAACTGATACTGCAATATTGACCCCGCAGCCTTTGAACACACCTTCCCCTACCGGGACGATGTCACCCACACTTGAAGGCACATCAACTGCTATGGTTACACCTTCGCGAGCGCCAACCGACATATCCATTTCAACGCAGGCGTCCAACTTATCAACTGGATTATCGGATTTAGCCGTTGAGTTATCAGCGACTCCGAACCAGGCAAAAGTTGGAGATCAGGTTACTTTCACCTTGAAGATCGTCAATAATGGGGAGACCCCTTTCACCGGTCTGCATTTTTCCAATTTCCTTCCAGAAGGATTCAATACCGTTCATAATGATGTCAATGGTTTTGCCTTTGATGAGAAAACCCGGGAGCTGTCGTGGACTGCCGAAAAAGAAACAGCCATACTCGCGGGTGAGAGTCTTATTTTGGAATATACGGTGAGCGTTGATTTGCCCGTACAAGTTTCACAGATCGTTGACACCGCAAGTTTGATGGCAAACGAGTTGAAGGAACCCGTTCTTGTTGAAGCATCCCTGACATTCTCTGGCGCGGATGATTTTTTGACCCCGCTTGATTCAAAAGGTGGAGAGGCGCTCGGTTTGGATGGGCAGGTCAAGGTCAGTTTGCCTAAAGATAGCTTGGAATCTTCTGCCGTAGTATCCATTCAAGATTTAAAGCCAGCCTCAGCTCCTGTAATCGATGGTGAGCCCTGGCTGGTATTCGAACTTGGGCTGCGCGCGCCGCAATTGCAGGATGCACAACCTCTGTCGCCGGGGACGGCAACAGGAGCAGGGGAAAACGATAGAGCCATTCCCCTGGAACCCGTCGAAGCAAAATTCAACAAAGCAGTGGAACTCAGTGTTTCCTTTGATGGACTTACAGACCTCGCGACACTCGGCGCGGATCAAGCGCCCTTCCTGGTCACATTGGATGAAGCCTCTGGCACCTGGGTGCGTATGCCATTGAAGACCATTGACCGCGAAAATAATAAGGTCACGGCAGAACTGACCCATTTCTCCACATGGGGGGTGGGGTTTGGTCCGTCCTTCCCACAGAATGGCGCGAATGTGCTGCTCTTCGATAGTGCCTATCCTTCACTTTTCACAGGACGCTCCAACTATTCCATCCCGATCTGGACGCCGCCCGGACGCAATGGGATGCAGCCCAACCTGGCGTTATCCTATTCCAGCGGCTCAGCGGATGGTGTATTGGGCGATGTGCAGGCTCCCTGGGTGGGCATGGGCTGGAGTATCGATACCGCCGAGATTGCCCGTAAGATTACTACTACCAGCTCAGGCTATGGCTATGAAAATAAATTTATGCTGCTGCTGAACGGCAAGGGCTATGAACTTTACCTGGACGACACGACACCGGACCGCTATCGCACCAAAGATGAAAGCTTCCTGTATATTCAACGTCATAGCGATGCTTTAGGCAGCCCAAGCACATCTAATGCCACCGGCGAATGGTGGGAAGTGGTGACCAAGGATGGCACGCGCTGGCGGCTGGGATATACGACGGGTTCGGAACAACTGGCGGCGATGGTGGGGTACCCCGGGACCAACCCGCCGACTGGTGCGTGGTTAACATTGGGCTATGCGGGCAATGAACCGAATGTGGTGACAGGGCGCTGGCGCGTTGATCAGGTGACCGATGTGTATGGCAATCAAATGACCTTCACATACTATGAAGAGTCTCGTATAGTGGCAGACACCAGCGCCAATTATAATCAGGCGAGTTATATAGACACCATTGCTTATACCAGCCATACATCAGGAACACCAAGTGCGGGTTATTCGGTTGTATTTGTGCGCGACAGCCGTGGGACAAATGATGTACCTACGAGCCCAACCGCTTGGGATGATTGGGATACATATCGTTTGGACCGCATTGAAGTCTATTATGGAACGGCGGTTGTCCGCACCTATGACCTTGGATACACTATCCGTTCTTATAATGATGGTCCCTTTGGGGTCACGAATTGGCAAACAACAACCCTGACTTCCATAGCAACCTCTGGAAGCACAACGCTAACCCCCATCGTTAACACCTCAGCTCCAACGGTCGCGTTTACTTATGTGGACAAAGACAACCGCGCCGCGAATGGCTCCAGTTCGAATGAATGGGCATACCCGCGCCTCGCCACCATTTCCAACGGCTGGGGCGGTGTTTCCACGTACGTTTATGAAAACGATGGACGCCCGTACACTTCCTGGTACAACTGGCGGGTGAAGGAACTGGCTATCGCCGATGGTGTCAGCGCCAACCCGATCAAGACCACATTTGCTTATGCCATCCCATGTTATAAGGATGCATGCACTACTGGCACTGCAGAACTAATGGGGTATTACCAAACCACGGAGACCAAACTGGATTTTGGCGGTTCAGCGCTCTCGAAAACGGTTCATACTTTCATGATCGATCCCCGTTATCCCGGGCATGAAGAAAGGATCCAGTATCAGGATGTCTCTGGCACAACGCTTCGTGAAACAGACACCACTTATGAAATTATTTCACTGAATGCCGACCCCGATGGCGCTTATTTAGTCAATCGCATAGGTGTAATGGAATATGTCCTTCCAAATGGGAGTACGTCGGATTGGGTCAGGCGCACCCAATATTACTCCACCCCAACAACCGGAAATTTGGAGTGGGAAAAAGAGTATTTGCCTGTTGGCTTGTATCGCACGACTGAATACCAATATGTGATCAATCCTGATCCCGCAGTGTGGATTCTAAATACGCTCTGGCAGCGCACACTCAAAGATGGCAACGGAGACATACTTTCGCAACAACAATATGGGTATGACGGCAGTTTGCCAGGTCAGGGTGGAGGATTCCTAATCCAGGGAAAACTAATGCTTAGTCGTGTAGTAAACGGGACCCACACCATTGATACCGGTTATTTCTATGATACCTTGGGGAACGTTACAGAAACGCGTCAATATAAAGCCTACGGCAATACCAACAGTCTGCCAAACGGAACATTTTTAGCTTACTTAACTACCTATGACACAGCTCTTCAAACCTTTGTCGTATCCACTGACCCACCCCTGATCCCGGCTACCATCACGACGTATGACTATGGATTGGGTTTGCCGCTCACGGTCAAAGACCCCAATAACAATATCACCACAACCGCGTATGATGGGTTGGGCCGCGTCACCTCTGTGTGGTATCCGGAGTATGCACAAGCCAATGTAAAATATACCTACCCAATTCCCTCTGGTAATCCGCTGGCGATTGCCGCACCCTTCAACATCAAGATGGAAGTATTGGATGAAAGCCCTGAACCAGACGAGTATCGCCAAGCCTGGCAGATCATGGATGGCTTGGGGCGCACGATTCAGTCTCAGGGGCCGTATGAGACGGCGGGTACGTTAGTCCTGACCGACACATCTTATGATGCGCGCGGCATGACTTATTATAGTGGCGCACCGCGCACCTATACCGGAGCCGGAGGAACTTATTATGCGCCCACTTGGGCGAGCGTGCCCCATTCCATCGTCAGTTATGACGCGCTGGGGCGGACCAGCTCGGTGGCTTATGCCGATGGAACTTCGGAGACGATGAGTTACTCTGGTTTTCGTACAATCATCAAAGACCGCAACAGTCACCAAAGGATACAAGAGAACGATGTCTTCGGGCGGCTATGGAAAGTGGAAGAGTATACGGGCAGTAATCCCTATACCCTATATGCCACCACGACTTACCAATATTATGCAAATGACCTGCTCTGGAAAGTAACCGATACCGCCAACAATGTGACCACGATCAACTACGATATCTTTGGGCGCAAAACCGAGATGACCGACCCTGACCTGGGCAACAGGCATTACCGCTACGATCCGCTTGGCAACCTCACGGCTCAGATCGATGCGAAACGCCAAGCCATCAATATGTATTACGATGATTTGAACCGATTAATCGGCAAGACGTACACTACCGGTCCCGTTAACGCAGATACATATCAACCACCCATAGACCCAACCTACTCCGGCTATACCGTGAAGTACTATTACGATGAGGGCGCGAATGGCTACGGACATCGCACCAGCATGGTGGACCCCAGCGTGGACCCCAGCGGCTCCACAACCTGGACTTACAATGTGTTGGGGCAGGTGGTGAACGGGACTCAGAACATTGATGGCACAAACTACACGGCGAGCGGGAGCTATGACGCCTTCGGTCGTCCTCTCACCCAGACGATACCCAGCAATGGCGGGACTGAATCACTCACGTACACCTATAATGCCATGGGCGCTCTATCAGGGCTCAACAACGGTACCACTGCCTACATTTCATTGACCACCTATGACGCCGCGGGCCGTATCAATGTACGCGCGTTCGGCAATAACACCATTCAAACGGATTTTGGCTATTACTCCTGGAGCACGGCCGCGCAAGGCGGGCGTTTGCAACAAGCGGTGACTCAGAAGACCACAAATCTGTTGCACGCTGTATACGGTTATTCGACCGATACGCCGATCCCCGCCGATTACAATGGGGATGGCAAGGATGAAGTCGCCGTCTATCGGTCCTCCAACTCCACCTTTCATGTCCTGAATCAGCCATCTGTCCCATATGGCATCCCGGGCGATGTTCCGATTGTGGGCGATTACAACAACGATAACCATGCCGATATCGCCGTCTTCCGCCCTTCTACGGCGACCTTTTACGTCAAGGATCAGTTCTCGGTTGCGTTTGGCTTGCCCACCGATACGCCGATCCCCGCCGATTACGATGGCGATGGCGATACCGATGTGGCGGTCTATCGTCCTTCCACGATCACCTTTTATGTTCGGAATCAGTTCTCGGTGGCGTATGGCAACCCGGGCGATACGCCCATCCCCGCTGATTACGATGGGGATGGCGATACCGATGTGGCGGTGTACCGCCCATCCACTGCCACGTTCTACGTCAAGGATCAGTTCACGGCGCAATACGGCAGTGTGGGTGATGTGCCCGTGGTTAAGGACTACAATGGAGATGGCAAGGCAGACATTGCGGTGTTCCATCCTGCCACGGGTGTCTGGGATATCAAGGATCAATACACTGTGCAGTATGGCGATTCGAATGACAAAGCCGTGCCTGGCGATTACGATGGGGATGGCAAGACGGATGTGGCTGTTTTCGACCAGGCGAGCGCGGCGTGGGATGCGCTCCAGACGGCGGGTTTGCAAAACCTGAGCTATTACAAGTATGATGCCGTGGGTAACGTTCAGAATATTTACAGCCCCTCTGAAATCCAAACCTTTGTTTATGATGAGTTGGATCGCCTAAAATCTGCCACCGTGACCAATGGTCCCGCACCTTATGCCCATACATGGGATTACAGCCCCATTGGCAATATCACCGCGAAAAACACACTTACCTACACCTACGACCCCAATCACAAACATGCCGCGATGTCGTTCTCGGGCGGGAACTATACCTATGATGCCAATGGCAATATGACCTGCCGTGTGGAAGGTGGATTTACCTATAAGCAGGAGTACAATTTCGAAAACCTGCTCTCGGCTGTGAAGAAAATGAGCGGAACTTGTGCAAGCGGTACCGTGCTGGAGACAACCAGCTTTATCTATGATGGTGACGGCAACCTCGTGAAGAAGACCAAACCCGATGGCAGCAAGACTTTATACATTGCTGGAATCTATGAAGTGGACAAAACTTCCACCAATACAGTCACTCGTACCGTGACATATTACCCCGCCGCAGGTGCGATGCGCATTAACAATACACTCTACTACACCCTCAAAGACCACCTCGGTTCTACCAGCATCGTGACAGATATCAGCGGGAACAAACTTGGCGAACAGCGCTATTATCCCTATGGCGAGACGCGTTGGCCGACGGGCACAATCAATACGGATAAGCTGTTTACCGGTCAACGCGAGATGACGGGACTGGATATTTATCACTACGGGGCACGCTTCTATTCGCCCAAGTTGGGGAGGTTCTTGAGCGCCGATACGATTGTGCCGGGTGCGGCAAATCCGCAGGCGTATAATCGTTATTCGTATGTTCTGAACAATCCATTGCGATATACTGATCCCACCGGGCATGGACAATGCCAGACTCAGGAAGATTGCGACGATATGGGAACTACCCCGATGGGTACCGGCGGAAGTGGTGGTGGGAGTACTGGTAACAATGGTGGCAATGGGGGTGGCGGAAACCCTCACGATGATGACGATAATGATCCCAATCCTAATTGTGTTGGTTGTGAAACAGGAGACGACGGTGGAGGGCATCCCTTGCTTAGTCTTAGTAATGATACGACCCAAAACTGTCAATCCAATCCATATTGTTTCTATGCAAATCAAGCAGACGTTTTTGGTCAAGCTAATTCTATGTTTTGGTCAGGACTTGGTTTTGGGGCTCTTGGTGGTCTTGCAGCTGGGATTGGATTTGGTTTAATTGCAGCAGCATTCCTGCCAACTCCGATGTCTGTACCTGCTTTAGTTTTTGGAATTGTACTTGTTGGGGTCGGTGTTGGACTTGGTCTTGAAGCAGGGGATTCGCTTGGTGTCTCTTCATATTTAACGAATATTGGAGTTTCGATGGATACTAATGAAGTTGTCCAATTTAATGTTCAGTCTAACGCTTATAATGCAGAAGGAACGAACTATAGCTACGAGCCAAGCATGCCATTTACAAGCCTCCTCATGCAAAACTGGATGTTCGATCAACAGAATCAGTGAAACAATAGAATCAGCAACAATGTATAACAAGGCAAGTTTAGATGAATTAAACTTGCCTTGTCAAAATGTTTTACCCAGAGAATTGGAGAAGAAATGCAGAACCGGTTATGGATATTGATCATAATCACAGGTATTGTTATCTCATATATGGGAGGGCTGCTTGGTGCAGTGTTGATTCTACTCCCTCTTAGAATCTTGCCTAATACATACGCTTTAGTTTGCAGCACAGTAATATTAGTAGCAGTAATATTACTGTTTATTAAGAATTTTTTGGATCTGATAGCTATCAAAATAGACATCTCGAAGGTGTCAAGGGTTTTTGATTCAAGTATGTTGGCGCTTTATAAATTTGTTTTTCATATTGGTTTAACAACTATTGTTATAGTTATGTTTCTCACTAACATTCTTTTTGGTAATTGAAGTTGTTTTTGAGCGGCAAACCTTCGATATCGAAAACTGCCTCGCTTCGACATTGTTCAGGGCAGGCTCTGGTGGAATCTATGAAGCGGACAAATCCCCCGCTGGCAGCGTTAAAAGAACCGTGACGTACTACCCAGTTGCCAGCGCAATGCGTATCGTCGACAGTATCAGCAATAATCTCTATTACACCTTAAAAAACCATTTTGGCTCTGTCAGCGTGGTGACCAATGCGAGCGGCGTCACCGTGGCGAACAACGCTATTATCCCTACGGCGAAACGCGCTGGACGACGGGCACGATCTATACGGATCAGCTGTTTACCGGTCAACGCGAGATGGCGGGACTGGATATTTATCACTACGGGGCACGCTTCTATTCTCCCAAGTTGGGGAGGTTCTTGAGCGCCGATACGATTGTGCCGGGTGCGGCAAATCCGCAGGCGTATAATCGCTATAGCTATGTTTTGGGGAATCCGTTGCGATATACTGATCCCACTGGGCATTATTGCGTCGGTGATGATGAAGACTGTGCTGACGAGGCTGGCAATGGACCTGCTCCTAGCGGTAATAGCGGTGGTAATAATGGTAATGCCGGTGGAGGTGGAGACCCGCATGACGATGACGATGACGATTACGATCCGAATCCTAATGGGCTTCCAGGGTCACCCGAATGTTATCCCGGTGAATTAGTTTGCCAAATCGTAAATAATCCGGGTCCCAGTTGGACGACTGTGTATACAACTACCATAGTGACAAATTCTCTTGGTGGAGAAGTTCCTCCAGTATATGGAGGCTGGAACTTGCACTGGGATTCAAGGTTCCTCATTCAACCCTATGGGTTTTCACTTGATCCAGAGTATGCCGATGGAAGACCTGTAAGTGAACCACTCACTGTCTTGCACATTCCCGCAATAAATGGACCGCCACAATATGAAATACTAGTTAACACAACCACGACTACAACAACAGTTGTCTATGATCCAGCTGGGAAGGTAATCGGAGCAAGTACAGTCGTAGAGTCCAATTCTGAACTGATGACTCCATACTGGCAAAATAACGGACCTCCCTACGACTTTCCTTCCTCTTGGAACCCATAGCATCATCGTTTCTAGTGAATCTGTTATAAATTAACGGCTCTCCCGCACTTTCCGTGAATTGTCATTACGGAGACGCACTGACCGTTGGAACTCTGGCAATACTTTTGTGAATGACGCGCTGCTTTAGTAGATCAAGCTTTGCGCGCCCGTGCATCTGTCGTTTGATGAGTTTCAAACGATTGACCTGTCCTTCAACCTGGCCATTACTCCAGGGTTGCGAGAGCGCCATTTTCACAGCCTCATAATCTCTTCTCAATCCGATCGCGAAGTTTTTCATACCGGGCACGATACCCTTCTCTGCGCGATGTAACCAGTCTTCAAATTCATCCGCAATTCGTTCTCGAACTATTTTTTGAAAACCTTGCGCCAGTTCATATGCGTTATTTATTTGACTTGAAGATCGGCATAAATGCTGAATAATCTTTTTCTCCTCTTCATCTAATTTCTCTGCAGGCTTTCCCAATAGAAATGCAGCTTTCGATACCGGTAATTTTGAAGGCGGAGCTTTCGGGGCTGCATGTGCGTACTGGTGAGTACAAGCCGGACCGCGCAAATCGGCCACATACCGAGTGATTACTTTGTAAGAACCTTTGTAGCCAAGCTTGCTCAGTTCAAGGAATAATTGCTTGGGGCTCCGGGTGCCTTCATCCCAACGTTTTGCGATATATTGCTCAAAGCCCAGTGTTTTACGGCTAGATCGAATCTGCTTTGTTGGCGGTTCAGGCAGGTTGACGTATTTCATTGCCGTGTTTGTCGCCATTCCCAGAGATTTTGCGACACCACGATACGACATCCCTTGCCGATGTAATTCTTGAACTTGCTTATAAAGCTCCTGCCTGTGGGCCAGACCAGCAGATATGGCTTGGATTACTTTTTGCTCTACAACCGGCTCAGTTTCAATACTTTCAGGCGGCGAAATCTTCAAAACCCATGAATTTCGTTCGATAATGTGCTTGAGTATGTCAGTTAAGTTTGCTAAGAGATGAAATCGATCGGCAATTTGAATTGCATTTGGCGCTCCCCGTGTCGCCCCTTCTGAATAACTACCTGATCGGTCTCGTGTAATGAGTTCAACGTCGGGATGGGCTTTAAGCCAGGTTTCGAGTACGGCACTGGTACGATCTGGCAAGAGATCCACAACCGTATGCCTTTCCAAATCAACCAAAATGGTTCCATACTTTCGTCCTTTTCTCATAGCCCAGTCATCCACCCCTAAACATCTGGGGGTGGAATAATTATCTTGAGAAGTATCCCGAATAATTCGCAAAAGTGTGTCCGGTGAAATATCTCCATAGTGTAAATTGGTTGCCATTCTTGACCCACCTTCTCCTCCTGATTCGAAAGC
>Ga0180074_1000185_pt1 | contig 13122 bp, 16 predicted proteins | sample EasRiv366_16_10D_FD_121773 | JGI IMG/M metagenome (GOLD analysis project Ga0180074, IMG submission 121773) | Soil microbial communities from meander-bound floodplain in the East River, Colorado, USA - East River metaG ERMLT366_16_10D | ecosystem: Environmental > Terrestrial > Soil > Floodplain ...
AACAAACTCCACAACTCCATCGAAGAGATGGTCGCTTCGGCTGAATTCATGCTCGCTCAGCAAAATGAGCCCGCCAGTAATTTGCGACTGCTCTTTTCTAAAATCTTATGAACGACTACTTAGTAGCTTACCCAATAAATTATTATATTATTACGACCATAACATTGGTCAGCTATTTTACGGTTGGTTTCCTGCTGCCATTTCTGATCGTTGGAGGGAAAGATCGTTCTGTGGTCTTATTCATATTTGGGATCTCGATCTTTTCTTATGGACTGCAGTTTGAATTGGAACGCGGGCAGTTTCATACACTCGCCATGTTTTTTTGTATTTTGGCTGTTTATCTATTTCACAAACAACCAAAATATCGTTTCTTTGCATACTTATTGTTTTGTATCTCTGTTCAATTCAAAATTTACCCGGCATTGTTTTTTGTAATGTTCGTGGACGATTGGCAGGCTTGGGCGAATAACATAAAGAGATTTGCTGTTTTGGGACTGGTCAATTTTCTGCTGCTGTTTCTTTTGGGATATTCATATTTTTCAAGGTTTATTACGCACATCAAGACCAGCAGCGCGGCTTCAGTTGAGCTGTGGAACGGAAACCATTCGATCATAGGTTTTCTAAATTATATATTGACGCCAAAGGCTGGGCTGCTGGGCGAAAGTTCGATGGTGTGGGTTGGTAAAAATATTAACCTGCTTGGAAGTCTGTTTATATTGTACTTTGCAATTGCTTTCATCATTGTGTTGGGCAATGCCTATCGGCGCAACGTTCGGGATATAGACCCGCTTTTGTTGATGGTGTGCATGATTGGCGGGTTGATCATTCCATCCATAAATCATGACTATACGTTGCCATTGCTTACGGCTCCATTTGCGTTGATCGCATCTGAGCAATATATTCGAGACATTCCGCAAAAGAGGCTTGCTGTTATTGTTTTGTTGATCAGCTCATCTTCTGCATATGCCTTGACCCTATTGCCGTTCATTCACAAACCATTACTTTTGAAAAACAGTTTTCCGCTATTAATTATCCTGCTGACTGTAACCACCTTCTTGAGTTTCCTTCGGGAAAAAGGAAGTGTAGATATTGATATTGTCCAATGAATGTAGCTGGCTGTAAGGAGAAATCATAATGGAACAAAGAACAAAAATTGGCTATTTAGTCGGTGGCGGACTCAAGGAAAATTTTCGGGTGCGGTTGGTCGTTTCGCCGCAGGAGATTCAGGAGGGGGCGTTCGTGGTGATCCAATCGGGCGAGTGGAATTATTATGGCATCGTCACAGATATCGCCCTCGGGGCGACGGATGAACGTTTTGCGAGTGAGCAGACCGAGGAACGCTTCCCGGCGCATATCGCGAAGGCGCTGCATGGACAGACTCTGTATGCCAACCTCGAAGTGTTGCCGAATTTGATGCTGGAAGTGGGTCCTGAGTTGGGGACGCCTGAATATCAACAGTGGCAAGGCAAAATTGACGCTGGGTTGAAAGAAGCGCCGCGGATTTTGCCTGTGAAGAATATTCCGCCGCATCATGCGCAGGTGTTTTTGGCGAATGAAGGTGACATTGCAGAAATATTCGGAAACCCAGATGATTCAGGCAATCTGGTGATCGGCTATACCCGTGAACAAAATCATCCCGTGTGCATTGACCTGGAGAAGTTCGTGCAGCGGTCATCGGGCGTGTTCGGGGCGACGGGTACAGGTAAGTCGTTTTTGACCCGGCTGGTGTTGGCAGGCATGATGCATTACAACAAAGCGTCGGTGCTGGTGCTGGACATGCACAACGAGTATGGCTTTGACGATGTGGCGTCAGATACGAAAAAACCCGTGACGGGATTAAAAAGCAAGTTCAAGTCCAAGTTAAGAGTCGTTGGCTTGGGAGCCGGATCCACCATCCGAGGCAGCGTCCCGGATTTTAATTTGGAAATCTCCACGCGGGATATTTCCACAGATGATATTGAAACGTTGACGCGTGAATTGAATCTGAAGGAGACCACACCCACCACGTTGAATGCCTTGTATGGGTCGTTCAGGGATGAATGGTTTGCGAGTTTCAAGGCGATGAACCGCGAAGAAGTGGAAGTTGAGGATGAAAAGGGCAAGATGAAAAAGGTGCCACATCCCAGCAGTGTAGCGGCGTGGGCGAATGCGAACGGCGTGAATGTGGTCGCGGCGGAGGCGCTGCACGATAAGCTGCGGCGGCTGTTCGGCAAGCCGTATATCGTCGAGAAGCCCGCGGCGGACAGCGTACGCGAGATCATCCAGGCGCTCGAGAACGGACAGCATGTGGTGTTGTCGTTTGGTAATCACGATCAGGATCTGGATTATCTGCTGGTGTCGAATTTGCTGACGCGCAAGATCCGCACGGCGTGGGAGCATAAGACCAACGCGTTCAGAACGCATGGCAAGGAGGAACCGCGTCCGCTGGTGATCGTGGTGGAGGAGGCGCACAAGTTGTTGAACCGCGAGATGGCGGCGCAGACGACTTTCGCGACCATCGCGCGCGAACTGCGCAAATATTATGTGACGCTGTTGATCGTGGACCAGCGCCCGTCGCAAATTTATGACGAGGTGATGAGCCAGTTGGGGACGCGCATTTCAGGCTGGCTCGGCGATGACCTGGATATTCAAGCCGTGCTTTCGGGTCTTTCGGGACGGGAGGCTTTGCGCGGTATGCTGGCGCGACTCCAACCAAAGGAGGAAGTGCTGCTGTTGGGTTGGGGTGTGCCGATGCCGTTGCCGGTGAAGTCACGACGGTATGATGATGCGTTCTGGAAGGCGTTGATGGGTGGGAAAGAGAAGAAGAGTAAGGAGCAGAATTTGAAGGAGTTAGGGTTCTGATGATAAAAACAAGACGGACATCTCGTTTGAGACGTCCGCTTGTTTTTGCTATTCGGAAAATAGCAAGCTTGCAAATAGGTTTATTGCTATACTTTCTAACAATGTCGAAAAACCAAGTTTTCCATTGACAATTCTGATTGTTAGATACGCAACGACCACAACGAAGATAATTATCTTTCGTGGTGTGTCAAGGCTGAATAGTCTACTCAACCCTTGCAAAAACCACTCGATTGTTGCCGTAAAAAAACACCAGACAACAACCAATTTCCACTTCAGGTGCAACATTTTGCCTCTGAGGGCAATTAATTTGTGCAGAGAAGAGTGGACGTTTCAGCCCTTCGGTCCAATCCGACTCCGCCCCGCGCGGCACAGTTTAAAATAAACTGTGAGACCGCGGGACCGAGCCTCAAGTTGAATCTTTAACGAGCAGATTCTTCTCGAAGTCGGTGGGGAGGTTGGACCCCTATGTTAAGGTGCAGCACTATTGTTGTTGAGGCTTTTTTGCCTATGCTGTAAATTTATTCTAGCAAATTTTCACTTGAAATACAATCTTTTTGGCAAGAAGCAGAATTTGAAGGAGTTGAGATTTTTATTTGAAATGTGGAGTTGACTGGTAGTCAAATAGATTGACAGAACGTGTGGGCTAGTTTATAATGTTGTCAGGCTGAATGTTACCATTCAGATGTACCTTAACAGTTTATCTCCTTCTCTGGTGCGTGCCATTGGCATCTTTATGATGTCAATCGTCTGAAAAGACGATTTTTACACGACTACGCTGCATCATGCTGTCGCGACTGCGTCTTACTACGCATCCCGCAACGCAGCAGCGATCAGCCCCGCAAACGGCGACTGGTGTGTCTGGAAAATCATGGTTTGGGTTCTCTATGTTGCTCCACTTCGGTGCCAGAGAGTTTTTGGCGACTGGTGCCTCTGGCGCCAAATCCCAAAAGAAAGGAGGTAGGCAACTATGCAAACCAAACTGTTAAAGAGCTCAATTGATACACTGAAGAGTGTTCGAGAAGAGCTTCATGGCAACGTAGAGAACAGTGTTCTCGAGATGCTGGACAATGCGATTTTCGATCTTGAAAATCTCCAGCAGGACTCAGACAAAATTAGTGCACATTATGTACTATATGTTTTGGGTCAAGTCTTGGAAAAGCTCCCTATAATTGTCGAGCTAATTCACAGACTGTCAAATTCGATGAAGTAACGACCAAACCATAGTTTTTTCTTTAATTCCCAATCTTGAGGTTTATATGAATATTGGAAAAGCAATAAAACTTTGTCGCATACAAAAAAATATGCGACAATCTGAACTTGCTGACTTAGCGAAAATTTCTATCTCTTATCTTTCCCTGATAGAGCAGGGAAAACGAGACCCCATTTTTTCTGTCATCCAAGAAATTTCTCGAGGTCTCGATATTCCCATGAGCATATTAGTATTTCTTGCGACAGATAATAGTGAACTAAAAGAAATGAGCCCTGAATTATTCGAAAAACTTTCATTAACTGCTATGGATCTTGTCAAGGCAGCTGCAAATGAAACAACTTAGCTATAAAAATAAGCCGATTGGCAGTTTGACTTCTCTTGCTCGTACACTAAACATCTCAATACATGATCTTGTAGAATTGTCGGAAAACATTGGGACTTTCTATTTTCCCAATAAACCAACTATTAAATCAAATGGAAAGACAAGACAAACCTATACGGTGAATGACCCGTTGCATAATGTTCAAGATAAGATTCTTGAAAAGATAATAAGTGGTGTTGATTTCCCCGAATATTTACAAGGCTCAATTAAAGACCCTGAATTGCCAAGAGACTATGTGCGGGATGCAGAATTACATGCGGGACGTGAGGTTCTTTTGAAGGAAGATATATCCAGTTTCTTCTCTTCCACTCGCATGAAACTTGTTAATGATATGTGGAAATATTTTTTCAATTTTCCTGAAGATGTAGCAGGCATATTGACTAAACTTACCACTTACAAAGATTTTATTCCCGAGGGTGCTCCTACCAGCCCTGCAATTGCAAATCTTGTTTTTTGGAGTCGTGAACCTAAGCTTGAGTTTGAGCTGCGTAAAAAGGGTTATCTGTACTCAAGATATGTAGATGACATTACAGTTTCTTTCGCAACAAGAGTTAGTAAAGTTGAACTTCAGGATGTAACAACAAATATCTATGGAATGTTTAATGCGTGCGGCTTACAACCTAATCGAGACAAAGATGAAGATGGTTTTTTGAAAAAGAGGGTTGTTAGATCAAAGAGCAAACCAATGGTTGTACACGGATTGAACATAAACTCGGGAAGACCAACTTTACCCAAGAAAGAAAGATATAAGATTAGAGCGGCGGTAAAAGAACTTGAATTGCTATCTCATTCGTCTGCGTCTTTGGATGAAATCAAGAAAGTTTTCGATAGTGTGATGGGTAGAGTCAATATGATGAAAAGGCTTCACCCAAATGAAGCACAAAAATATGTTGAGAAATTAAACGAAATCACGAAGACAATTGATGCCATTAATGCCAATTGAAATTGCAGCGATTGCTTAACGCGAGTAGCGAGAAAACACTGGGCTGAATGTCCCGGTGTTTTTTGTTTTAGGGATGGTATGATCAAGAGTATGAACATCCAGGATTCCATAAGAGCAGAGCTTGATACAACGCGCACAACTTTCCATAGTATGCTCGATTCGCTGACCGAAGCAGATATGCATAAGCAAAGTCTCAACCCGGGCTGGACGAACGGCGAGATCCTGGCGCACATGACCTTCGGCTTTCTCATCATCCATGTGCTTTTGCCCATGGCGCGCCTGTGGGGACGATTGCCGAAAGGTTCGTCCAAACCATTTGCCTGGTTATTGAACGCGGTCACAGGTCCATTCAATTGGGTCAATGCCCTGGGTGCGCGCGGACAGGGCAAGGTCTTCACCTATCAGCGCGTTGGGAAAATCTATGACCGTGTCCACGCCGCGCTGTTGAAACAGGTCAATTCGATCCGGGATGATGAGTGGCAGAGAGGCATGTATTACCCAGTCAAGTGGGATTCCAATTTCGACGAATTCATGACTCTTGAAAAACTATTCCACTATCCAGTTGTCCACTTTAATTTTCATTTGACGCAGATCGCAAAATAGATGCTTGCCCGTAGCTACCCTAACGGGCACGCGTAAGAATTGTCTCGTAATAAATTTATTCTTTAAACGCTCTAAAAGATGAACATGCTGCAACCCCATGTTCAGGAGTGTTCATATGATCCGAAAATTAAAATCAGGCAAATATCGTCTCTACTCAGAAAAGAAGGATACCAAGACTGGCAAACGTAAAAACCTTGGCACATTCAACAGTCTGGAAGCCGCGAAAAAGCATGAACGCGAAGTGGAGTTCTTTAAGCGCAAGAAATAAGTGAAAAATCCGAAGTCATAGGGCTTCGGATTTTTTGTTTCCATGCATCAAGAACGAGAAAATACGGAATGGAATATCCCGGTGTTTTTGTTGTGGGTGGGGCATCGGCGGGCTAGCCTAAAGGGCACACGTATCCCTGCCTCAGTTCGTGGCACCACGGGTGTGCTTCGCGAAAGTCCACTTCAGTGGACTCCGCCGTTAGCCCGGAGGGCTTCCATGTGCTGAGGGAGGATTTCCAATCCGCCGAGGAGGTAGAGATTGCTCAACCTGAGTAATGACGGATGATGCAGGGGCACGGCAGGGAATCTGAACAACCTTGACGGATGATCGTCCTGCCGTGCCCCTACTAGCACCAACGATTTATAATTTGCATATGGTCAAGTTTGATCCGCAGAAACATCATCGGCGGTCCATCCGCTTGCAGGGATATGATTATGCAAGCGCGGGTGCATATTATGTCACGATCGTTGCATGGCATCGTGAATGTCTGTTTGGGGAGGTGTTGAATAAAAAGATGATGTTATCCAAGTTCGGTTTGGTTGCAAAACAACAGTGGGAGAAATTACCGAAGAGATTTCCAAATATTGAATTAGGTGCGTATATGATCATGCCAAATCATATGCATGGAATTATTGTAATTACCGATGATAGGGGCACGGCAGGGAATCTGAACAACCTTGACGGACGACCGTCCTGCCGTGCCCCTACGAGCATCAACGATTTATAATTCTTACATGCCAAAATTTGATCCGCAAAAGCATCATCGGCGGTCCATCCGCTTGCAGGGATATGATTATTCCCAGGCAGGCGGATATTATGTCACGATCGTTGCATGGCATCGTAAATGTCTGTTTGGGGAGGTGGTGAATAAAGAGATGGTGTTAAGCCGTTACGGGGAGATCGTTCAGAAATGGTGGGAGGAAATTCCCGTCCATTTTACGAATGTGGAAACAGGGGCATTCATTGTCATGCCCAATCATGTCATGGAATTATTTTTATTGTAGACCGTAGGGGCACGGTCTCCGTGCCCGAGGAATATGGTGAAAATGAAATTTCCAATGATGACGACACATTACCCGAAATCCAGGGCGGGGAAACCCCGCCCCTACAAATATTTAGGGGCGTGCCAACCCTAGGACAAATTGTGGCGTATTTCAAATACAAATCCGCCAAGGAAATGAATCTACTTGATAACATAGGCACGGTCACAAAATTTTGGCAGCGTAACTACTACGAACATGTTATCCGCAACGAAACCGATCTGCAAAACAAAACGGATTACATTAAATCCAATCCGCTTTTGTGGGAAGAAGATGACGAGAATCCAAATAACACACCATAACTTTGGGTTTTTTGTTTATATCAATCAATCACGAAAAACACTGGACTGAGAGTCCAGTGTTTTTCGTTGTAACGTTCAACAGGTTGTATTAACAGGTCACCAATCGGGATATTGATCCTGACCAGTATTTCTAGTCATATTATAGATTTTGCCATCCGTCAGGTGCACCACATAGACCTCCAGATTGCCATCGCGGTCTGATGAAAACATGATCCATTCACCCATTGAGTCCAGGGCAGGGTCCAGATCCTGGGCAAAATTATTTGTAATATTAGTAGGCGCGGCGCCATCGGTGGTCATTGTATAAATTTCGGGGTTGCCATCCCGGTCTGTTACAAAGGCGAGCAATTTGCCTGCGGTAAAGCCGGAAGGAGCATAGTCATTGGCTGGATTCCTTGTCAGGTTCGCCAAGCCTGTTCCATCAGGTCTGACCCGGTAAATTTCCTGGTTGCCATCGCGCGTTGTCGTGAATGCGATCCAATCTTCTGTGCCCAAGCCCAGAAAACGCGGCACAGAGAACCAGGCAGGGGCAAAATCGCCGCCGGCATTGGAAGTCAGATTGCGAACTTCAGAGCCGTCGCTGCGCATGATGTAAATTTCCTGGTTGCCATCACGGTTGGAAGTAAAAGCGATCCAACTGCCATCAGGCGACCATGTGGGCTGCTGGTCATCACCTGGATTATTGGTCAAATTGACAGGCGGGCGGCGGTCCAAACCGGTGAGATAAATTTCATTGTTCCCATTTTGATTGGAGACGTATGCAACGCGCGACGAGTCGGGCGCAAGCGCAGGCTGCAGGTCAACTGCCGGGTTATTGGTCAAACGTAATAAAGATTGATTGGCAAGATTCATGGCATAGATCTCAGAATTGCCATCCCGGCTGGAGGCAAAGAGCATCACTCCCTGAAGAGCTGGAAAGACCGGCGTCGGGGAAGGAGGCGCAACTGATGTGGTGGTAGGTACAACTACAGTGATGGTAGGTACAACTGCAGTGCTGGTTGGGAGCGGCAGAGCGGTTACGGTTGGAATATTTGTTGGCTGAACTACTGTTGCCTGGGGCGACTGTGTTGGTGCAGAGACAATCACTGTGGCAGTCAACGCAGGGTTGTTGGCGTTGCAAGGGTCCAGATCTTTCCCATCCAGAATCCCATCATTATCCGAATCAGGCACCAGCGGTTGCGGACAATTTTGATTTTCCTGACCATCCTGGAGTCCATCTTTATCTGAGTCTGTTTGGATCGGATCCGTGCCCAGTTGGACTTCAACGCCATCACTCAAACGATCTTGATCCGTATCCGCATTTAACGGATTGGTTCTGCGGCTGATCTCATCGCCATCGTTGAGGCTGTCTCCATCGGTGTCAACTGTGAGTGGATTCGTTTTGTACTTGAGGATCTCGTCTCCATCAAACAAGGCATCCTTGTCTGTATCGTTGACCAGCGGATTTGTCAGATAGACACTAACTTCCTGTCCGTCGGGCAATGTGTCTCCATCGGTATCCGCTTTGAGAGGATCGGTGCCAGCTTTGATCTCATCGCCATTGATCAACCCATCGCCATCTGTATCTGCCAATTCAGATCCCGGAAGCGCCACTTGAGTCTGTCCGAAGACGGCTGTTTGTGTGGCGCTCACAGACTGCTGCGCATTGACGATGAGAAACAGTGCCAACAGGGAAAAGGCCATTGCCCCGAGCACTAGTCCCACCGCCAGCCAGGGTGGCATGATCCCTTGTTCGCTGACCTCTCCCGGCAACTCCGTCGACACATTCTCAATGGATTGAACTTTGACAGTAAAGGGATAGGTCTTCTCATTTCCAACGATCGGGCGTGACCTGAGCCTGCTACGGAATACGTAGATGCCCTGCGCTCCAGGCTCTACCTGAATCCGCTCCTCAGGAGGAATCTCAACGTAAACCGTTTCAACTTCCTGCACGCCGGGCTGCGACTCCTTTTTGGCGATCTGAACTTCTTTTTCGAACATCAATACATTCGCAGAATTTTGAAAGCTCAAATTGTAGGTCTCGGCTGTGTTGCCCTCATTATTGATGACCAGATGTCCAGCCTGACCAGCCGGAAGGGTTGCTGGTTTCAAAGCTGCAGAAGATTTCCAGAAAGCACCCACCGTCAGAATACATTCCACTTCGGCTTTTTGGTCGGGAAAACCCTGGCTGATCAGCAGGATCTTAAAAGGTGTCCGCCCCACATGTGCCTCTGGCGAGCGAGGCACACGAATGGTGAAATCGATCTCCTTGCTTTTGGAAGGTTCAAGTTTTGTAAATATCGCGTTTGTGGATATCCAATTGGCGGGTATACCCTCAATGCTCAACTGGAAGACATCCTCCATCAGCCCCTGGTTTTGCACAAGAATCGGAATCGTTACACCCGCGCCCGGAGTGGCAGAGAAATAGATCGAGCCCAGTGCAACCCCAATGCGTCCTTCTGACTTGTAAGCCGCCACCGTCAAAACGCTGTGTGCAAGCGCCTCAATGGTTGGGTCACTCTGACTGACTGCACGAACATCCAGTGGGTATTGACCAACACGATCTTGAAGAAGCGCCGGCGTCTGAATGGTAAGAGTGATCTGCTTTGCTTCCTCGGCTGCCAGGTGAACTACCGGGGTATCAATGGTCATCCACTCTGGTGGTACCCCACTGACCCGAATATCAAAATAATCCTCGGCACTACCATGGTTGATAATGCCAACGTGAATATTGACCTTGCTTTCAGGCGCAACTAGAATCTGTTCTTCCTTGATCGCCAGTATTAGCTGGACTTCATTTGAAGTTGTATCTTGTTTCATAGTATGTCCTGTCTGTATTCAACATAAATACCATTTGTTCTCAAACCTCCCTCAAAACAATGTGGCAAATGATGTATGAGAAACTCTATAAAACCCCCAATGGTCTATAGTAGAACTCTTGACTATCAAAAAAACCAGCTACGAAATTTGCCAGTACAGACAGTTATTAAGTTGGCGTGTATTCAAATTAAAGTGTACACGCTCTAAATTAATTTATTCATAAAATTAGATTAAAATCTTTTTAAGATTGTGCGTGTATGGAACCACTTTTACGGAAGAAGATGATGAAAACCCGGTCAATACAAACTAGGAGAAAGCCATGACAAACTATATTTGTGCCACCTGTGGAATTCAACACGCGGCAACCGACGAGCCGCCTGCGCATTGTCCCATTTGCGAGGATGAACGCCAATACATCGGGCACACTGGTCAACGCTGGACGACGATTCAAGAAATGCAAACGAAGCATCACAACCGCATCGAGCAAGTCGCCCCGCATCTGACCGGCATTGGCACCGTCCCGGCCTTTGCGATCGGACAACGTGCGCTTCTAATCCGCACCCCGAATGGCAACGTGCTCTGGGACTGTATCAGCCTGCTGGATGATGCCACGGTGGAAGCTGTCCGTGCGTTGGGTGGCATTTCCGCCATCGCGGTTTCGCATCCGCACACGGTCGGCTCACTCGCGGAATGGAGTCACGCGTTTGATCACGCCCCCATCTATTGGCACGCAGATAACCGTCAATGGGTCATGCGCCCCGACTCCGCCTTTGTATTCTGGGAAGGCGAGACGAAGACGATCATGGATGGCATCACCCTGATCCGCTGTGGCGGTCACTTTGCAGGTTCGGATGTGCTCCACTGGGCACAAGGCGCGGAGGGTCGCGGTGCATTGTTGACCGGCGATACCATGCAAGTCGCGCAAGATCGGCGTTACGTCAGTTTTATGTATAGCTACCCCAACATGATTCCGTTGAACAAGCGCGCCATCGAACGCATCGTGAACGCGGTGGAACCATTCGACTTCGATCTTATCTACGGCGGTTGGTGGGATTACCTCGTGACTGATGCCAAGTCCGCGGTGAAGCGCTCCGCTGAACGATATATCAAAGCGATCAGCGAGTAACTTTAGCTCTCCAGGAGAATAACGATGTCCAAGTCTGTACCCAGGCTCTCTCAAATAACTCTTGCAACTACCCGCACGCTTGAAATGGTCAGGTTTTACGACACGCTTTTTGGTACGCAATTACAAGCGACCAAAGCCTACGGCACAACTTTATATAATGGCACATTGGCGGGGATTCCGCTGGTTATTTGCCCAAACGAAGTTGCGGGCGTCGCAGCCGAACAGAGTCGTCATCAGTTAACTCTTGCAGTAGCTGATCTTTCGTCTCTTCTGGAACTTGTGGAAACCAGCGGCGGCACTATCGAGACTCCCAACATGGATTCAACGACCACTGCAATATTGCGTGATCCAGATGGCAATACGATTGAAGTAATCAAAGCCTGAAGAGTTTGAGTGGCTGGAACTTTAACCTGCGAGTGGGGTTTCATTACACAATCTCACAACAAGGAGCACAATGTGGCACCCATTACACAAGGGCAAAAGATCTTCTTTGCAGTTATCTGCGTGGCGGCTTTATTGGTAGCTGTATTGGGGTTATTCAATCCTGTCTATCTCGCTACGATCTTCACCTGGCTTGTCTTGCCTCCATTGCACGCGCGCTTTGTCGGCGCCATCTATCTCTTCGGCGCGGTCTTCATGGCAGGCTGTCTCTTCGCCAAACAGCAAGCCGAGGTCCGCTGGGGCGTGCAAATGATCGGCATCTGGACGGGTATGCTCTTCATCATTTCTCTGCTGAATTTGAGTGCCTTCGATCTCAGCCTGCTGCCCGTTCAGATCTGGTTTGCCTCTTACATCATCTATCCAATTGTTGCGATCGTGATGACCATTCGTCAGCCCGCAATGCTGCAAGCCGCATCACTTTCCGGTCCGACACTGGCTCGCTGGGCAAAGAACTTTTTACTCACTCAGGGTGTTGTCGTCTGCATCGTGTCGGTGGCTTTGTTCTTTGCGCCAGGCTTCATGTCCACGCTCTGGCCCTGGAAGGTGACACCCGTACTCGCACAGATGTACGCAGGTCCGCTGCTCTCTTACGGGTTGGGCAGTTTCCTCTTCGCAAAACAGGAACAGGCGTTGGGCGTCCGTGCCATTGTCCCTGCCATGTTGGCTTTCACCTTGACCACCTTGATCGTTTCGTTCATACACGTCAGTTTATTCTCTTTCAGTGAGATTGCTGACCTATTATGGTTTGCATGGTTCAGTATTACATCGATCCTTATTGCCATTATGACCGTTCGCATCCTGCCAGCCAGATAAATGACTTATCCATGTGAAACAAAAAGGACTCACTCACGTCAGTCCTTTTTGTTCATGATCTGTGTCAGCGCGTTCTTGAAAACTTCATAAGGTTGCGCACCCACCACTGCATAACGATCATTGATCACATACGTGGGCACGCCACTTACGCCGATTTGATACGCCCAGTTCACCTGGTCAGCAACATTGGCAGTGTACTTGCCGCCATCCACCTCGCTTTGCATTTCATCCGCATTCAAGCCAACTTCTTCCGCAGCAGAGCGCAACACATCCCAATTGCTTGGGTCTTGTCCATCGGCATACACTTTACGAAACACGATCTTATGGAACTCATTGCCTTTACCGTGTTCGCGC
>Ga0180074_1000187_pt1 | contig 12941 bp, 8 predicted proteins | sample EasRiv366_16_10D_FD_121773 | JGI IMG/M metagenome (GOLD analysis project Ga0180074, IMG submission 121773) | Soil microbial communities from meander-bound floodplain in the East River, Colorado, USA - East River metaG ERMLT366_16_10D | ecosystem: Environmental > Terrestrial > Soil > Floodplain ...
CGAAATCCGCAAAAAATATGGGGTCGATATCAACGTCGGCGATACGCGCGGACCCAGCGGGATCTTCCGTTTCCTGCGCACGATCAACCCCATGCTGGATATCGTCCGCGAAATGGAAAAATATTGTCCGAATGCCGTCCTTCTGAATTACACCAACCCGATGGCGATGTTGTGCGGCGCAATCCAACGCCAGAGTTTTATCCCAACGACCGGCTTGTGTCATTCTGTGCAAGGGACGGCGCAAATGCTCGGCTGGTGGATCGGCGCAGGCATGGATGAAATCACGTACACGTGCGCGGGCATCAATCATCAGGCGTGGTATCTTGATTTCAAAGTCAATGGCGTGGATGCGTATCCACAAATTTATCAGGCGATCACCGAGAGTGAAGAAATCTATAACATGGAGCAGGTGCGCAATGAGATGTTCCTGGCGCTTGGCAGATACGTGACCGAGTCAAGCGGACACAACTCCGAATACAACTGGTGGTTCCGTAAGCGACCTGACTTGATCGAAAAATATTGTATGCATGGTACAGGTTGGAATCCCGGTGAGTATGCTTATATTTTGAAGGAATACCAAAATAACGAAGCGAGCTGGAAAGATCAGGCGAAGGAATGGTTTGCTGCTGAGACGCCGATTGATATCGAGCGCGGACATGAGTATGCGGCGTTCATCATCAATGCATTGAAGGGCGGTGAGTCGTTTACGTTCAATGGCAATGTGGCAAATACACATCTGATCACCAATCTGCCGCAGGGTGCTTGTGTCGAAGTGCCGGTGCTGGTGGATAAAGCTGGATTCCATCCCATCCATGTTGGGGCGCTGCCTGCCGAGTGTGCGATATTAACGAATGTGAGTTCTCAAATCGAAGAGATGGCGATTACCGCGAGTCAACTCGGTGACCCAACCATGATCTACCGCGCCATCTGTCACGACCCGTTGACTGCGGCGGTGTTGTCACTGGCAGAGATCAAAACTATGGTCAATGAAATGTTCGCGCAGAACAAAGATTATCTGCCGCAATTTAAGAATTTCACGGTTTAGACGATAGTCAAATATAAAAGGAGACAAAAATGATTCCATCTTTTCTGCTTGCTAAGCTATATGTCAAGGGTTCCCTTAAGAACACTGATTCTGGTTTCGAGTTTGCTTTGAAAAACATCATCGACTCGACGATGTTGATCGGCATTGGTCCCATCACTGTTGGTGAAAAATCATATGAAGATGCAGCGATCACCATGACAGTGGGTGATAAGTCCACCAATGGCGCGGAACTCTCGCGCAGCAACTCTGTCCCCGTGCGGATGGGGGTGCCTCACGGTGTTAGTGGCTGGTGAAAAACTTGGCACTGGTGCACAGAAGATCACTGTTGCTGCAACGACAAGCGATATTGGCAAGATCAAATTTGATATTAGCGATACGGTTGCGTAATTCATAGGGTTGGAGCATTGCTTCGTCCCTATGATGAATGGATATGTCTATGAAGAAACTTCTGCCCTTGTTTGTCATTCTGCTTTTGCTTTCAGCCTGCGCGCCAGCACAGCCTGTTGACTTGATTCAACGTACTGTGTTTTACGCGGGCAAGGATGGCGGAGTCAAGACTGCGCTTTCATTGGCTGGATATCGACTTACCTCCGACCCTGTGATGGCAGACTTGTTCGTGTTGAATGGTGAGATTCCAGATGATGCGACGATCATGGAACGGGTGCATGACGGAGCAGGGTTGGTGTTGATTCTGGATAAAGCCATGACAAGCGAGCAGGTATCCACATTACTTGGGCAGACAGTGATGCTTACGTATGCAGAGGAGGCCGTTAGTTTGGTGGACACCACGGGCGGCAGTGACCAACTCGGGACGGAGATCGTTTGGAATGGCGCGCCGCAGGTGCGGGAGCGAGTCTCGGTAACAGGCTTAAGCCCTGAAGCGTGGACGGTCGTTTCAGGATACGAAAATGATGAGGGGATTCTATATCTTGTTTCAGGAAATGTAATTGTGTTCACACCGTCGCTTTCGGGGGAGGCGAATCCGCAAATTCAGGAGTGGGGCTATTTCAACTATCTCATCTATCATCTCGTGGAACGCGCGGCGGGCGCGAGTCCGCTTTCGTTTGCGGCGTACCCCGCGTCGCCGGTGCCGCACGCGGCTGACCGTAATGCGTTGTTCATCTTTTTGGGTGCGGAATTAATTTTGTTCTTCGGCGCGTTCGTGCTGGTGCGGCGGTGGAGTCTGAAACACCCTGAGGCGTTGGATGCGCTTGTAGCAAACCGAAGCAGGTTCGAGGTCCAGGAGGAGGCGACGGATTGGGATAAGGTAGGCTTCCATCGTCCGCTGTCCGGTTTGTTGGTGGGGATGGGAATCGGCATCCTGATGTTCATTCCGCTCATCATTTATCAAAATTTGATTCTGCCGCAATTTATTTTGCCCTCCGCTCAAGCCTTGGGGATGTGGGGACGCGTGACGCAGTTCTTTGGGTTGACGTGGGCGGTCTTTGATATTGGCACGTCGGTGGCGGCGATGAAATATTTGAGCCAGTACCGCGTCTCTGACCCGCGGCGCGCGTACAAATATGTGCAGGTGTATGTGTGGTGGCAGGCGCTTTCTGGGGCGATTCAGGTAGCGTTCGTTGTGGCACTGACAAGTCTGGGAATTGTGCATACGCCGTACGCGTTGTTCTCGTGGAGTATTGTGATCCATGCGTTCATTCAGATACCGGGTTTTTATGGTGTATTCCGCGCCACGTTGAACGGTTTACAGCGTGCTGACTACGCCCGTTACATTGATGCCGCGTGGGCGATTGTGTTTCCCATTTTGACGCAACTTGCGCTGGTACCGGTTTTTTACGCATGGGGTAAAGCCAACCCGACAATTGGCGCTTCGATGGGTGGCGTGCTCGGTCTGGGTGCGGCGGCATATGCATTGGAGTTGAGTCTGTTTCTGTTGGGGATGTGGCTTTACAAACGAATTGGTTATCGCGCCAGTGTGGTGTTCATGGCGCATTTTGATTGGGCGATCATCAAGGAAACATTCAGCTTCGGTGTGTTGGAAATGCTCGGTGGGATTTTGTTTGCGGGCGGTCAGGCACTTGAAATTTGGGTGACGCAAAACGGATTGGTCAATTATTCTGAAACCTGGGGCAACTGGGTATTGGCGAGTAATTTTCTGCTGGCGTTCACGGTCTCTACGAATCTGTTCGACGGAGTCATGCCCGCTGTTTCGGAGGCGCTCTCCAGCGGACGCAAGATGCTCAGTCAGTATTACAGTGTGCAATCCTATAAGTGGGGCGGAGTCATTAGCGCAGTGCTGGCATCTATTTTGTTGGTAGTTGCGCCGCGTTTTATCATCGGTTCATCGGGCGCAGAGTTTCAGCGTGCGGCGGTGCTTGCCATCCCGTTGACCATTTTTGGTTCGATCCAATTTTTGGGCTGGTTGGGCGATGCCATCTTCCTCGGGGCGAATCGTCCCTTCCTGCGGGCAGTGATGGTGTTGATCGAGCAGTCGCTCCGAATCGGTTTGATGCTGGTATTGTTGGCGCGATTCCAGATCATCGCGCTCATCATTGCTTATTTCGTGGGTATCTTTGTACGCGGTGTGGTCTCCTATTTCGTGGCACACAAGTTTTGTTTTCCGCAAAGATTCTATTTCTGGCAATCGCTGGCTGCACCTGTCATCGCGGCGGGATTGCATTACCTGTTTTTGAGTCTCATCGCGCAGTTCGTCTGGCAGAAGGATGAGATCTCGAGCATTATTTTGTTTTTCATCGGGCTCGTCCCTGCCATGCCGATTTTCTTTTTCTTTTATGCACTGGTCGGCGGTTGGGACGATGCCGGGCTGGACGAAGTCTCTGAAGCCAGCAACATGACCGGCTTCCTGCGCCCGATCATCCATACCGTATTCGTAGTGCCGAGTCGCTGGGGTGCAAAGGTCAGTCCATTGCATAACCGTTTCCCGATCACGATGCGCGCGTCTGCCATGGCAGAGGCAAAATCGCTGACGGATGAGCGCGTCAAATTGGTTCAGGGGTAAATTCACATGTCATTTCCTCCCATTCCTGCATTTCAGTCTGTTGCTGATTCTGAGGCTGTTATCACTGCGCAGAACGTCCGCTTCACGGTGTTGACCGATCGTCTGATCCGACTTGAATGTAGCAAAGACGGGCAGTTCGAAGATCGTCCATCGCAAGCCTTCTGGTATCGTGAACAGCCTGTGCCTGCGTTCAAGAAAACCGTGACCGACTCAGCCATCGAGATCGAAACCGATTTCGTGCATTTGAAATATCAGATCACGGCAAAAGGTTTTACAAGCAAAACACTATCCATCACGCTCAAACAATCAAATGTCACATGGACGTATGGGGCTCGTCAATCTGACAATTTAAAAGGCACAGCTCGCACGCTCGATGGTGTCGGCGGGAAAACCAAACTTGAAAATGGATTACTCTCCAGATCCGGTTGGTCAGTAGTGGATGATTCTGAATCATTGGTGTTCAATGAGATCGGCTGGCTCGAACCACGTCGCCATCAACAAACCCTAAAGGTTTTTAAAACCTTTAGGGTTTCGCAAAAGGATATTTATTTCTTCGGTTACGGTACAGACTATACCGCCTGCCTGCGCGACTTCACTAATATCGCGGGAAAAATCTCCATGATCCCGCGCTACATCCTCGGCAACTGGTGGAGTCGTTTCTGGGCTTTCACACAAGACGAACTAAAAACGTTGATGGAAGATTTTCGTTCACATGCTGTGCCGCTTTCGGTGTGCATCATTGATATGGATTGGCACATTACCAAAACCGGAAACTCCTCCAGCGGCTGGACAGGCTACACCTGGAACCGTGAGCTCTTTCCCGACCCCCATGCTCTCATCCGCTGGTTGCATGAACACGGCTTGCGCACTGCGCTCAATTTACACCCTGCCGATGGTGTGTCTCCACATGAACAACAGTACGACCGAATGGCAAAATGGATGGGCAAGGATCCTGCCGCCAAAAAACCGATCCCTTTCGATGTAACCGATCCGCATTTCATGGAAGGCTATTTTGATATTCTTCATCATCCTTATGAAAAAGACGGCATCGATTTCTGGTGGATGGATTGGCAACAAGGCACAAAGAGCAAGATGCCCGGTCTCGATCCGCTTTGGATGTTGAACCACCTTCATTATTATGACCTCGCACGTGATGTGCGTAAACGTCCCTTTGTGTTTTCGCGTTGGAGCGGGCTTGGCAACCATCGTTATCCTATTGGCTTCAGCGGTGATACTTTCGTGCGTTGGAGTGCGCTTGCCTTCCAGCCGCGCTTCACTGCCACCGCTGCGAACGTCGCGTATGGTTGGTGGAGTCACGATATCGGCGGGCACATGTTCAAAGATGGCACGCCCGAACTTTATTTGCGCTGGGTGCAATTCGGAGTCTTCAGTCCGATCTTCCGTTTGCATAGCACCAGCAAAGCCGCGCTTGATCGTCGTCCGTGGGGCAAGCCTGAGCGCATCTTCCACGCCGCGCGCGATGCCATGCAATTGCGACATGCACTCATCCCCTATATTTACAGCATGGCATGGCGCGCGCATCAGACCGGCATCAGCCTCGTCACGCCGATGTATTATGCGGAAAATTCCAACGCTTCAGCCTTTGAGGCTCAAGACCAATACTTCTTTGGCTCGGAATTGCTCGCTGCCCCGATCACGGCTCCCTCCGACCCCAAAACTGGATTCGCCGCCAAGAAACTTTGGTTGCCATCTGGGGCATGGTTCAACCTATTCAACGGACAAAAACACGCAGGCGATCAGTGGTATGAAGTGAAAGCAGCTCTTGAAGATATTCCCGTCTATGCCAAAGCGGGAGCCATCATCCCGCTCGCGCCGAAAGTCGGCTGGGGCGGAATCGAGAATCCAACTGAATTGGATATTTACATCTTCCCCGGCGCCGATCGCGAAGCATCCCCGAAGCGCAGCGAATGGGACAACGTCTTCGACCTCTACGAAGATGATGGTGAGACAACCGATTATCAACAAGGCAAATATGCCATCACACGTTTTGAATTAAAGAACGACATATTTACCATTCACCCAGCACAAGGCGACCTGTCTGTTATCCCCGCGCAACGCACCTATCGCATTCACATTGGCGGTATTAACACCACAGAAGATCTTGAATCGTTCACGATCATGCCGCACGAAACACGCATACTCCACATTCATCCTTCATCCTTCTAAATTCATTCTTTCCCATGACTCTCACAACCTCCTCCACCCAATTTCTACTCAACGAAAAACCCTTCCGCATTCTCTCTGGTGCAATGCACTACTTCCGCGTGGTGCCAGAATACTGGCGTGACCGTCTCGAAAAAATGCGCGCCTTTGGATTAAATACGGTTGAAACGTATGTCCCTTGGAATCTGCACGAACCGCGCCCCGGCGAATTTCATTTTGACGGCATGCTCGATATCGTCAAGTTCATCGAAACCGCAAACGATGTTGGCTTGAAAGTCATCGTCCGCCCGGGACCGTATATCTGCTCCGAATGGGACTTTGGTGGTCTGCCTTCATGGCTTCTCAAAGACCCTGATATGCAGATACGTTGTGCGTATCCGCCCTATCTCGCCGCAGTGGATCGTTTCTTCGATGTGTTGTTGCCGAAACTTGCTCCGTTTCAATCTACAAAGGGCGGACCCATCATTGCCATGCAAGTCGAAAACGAATATGGCAGTTATGGCAACGACAAGGTGTACCTGCGTCATCTCACTGACGGGATGCGTTCACACGGTATCGACTCGTTCCTGTTCACATCGGACGGTCCGCGCGATATTTGTCTACAAGGCGGCACACTGCCCGATGTGTTCAAGACCGTTAATTTTGCCTTTGATGCGAAAGAAGCATTTGCCAAATTGCGCGAATACCAACCTGATGGTCCGTTGATGGTGATGGAGTTCTGGTCGGGTTGGTTCGATCATTGGGGTGAGCCGCATCATATCAGTGAAGATGGCAGTGAATCCATTCAGCGCTCGCTGGATACACTGAATGAGATTCTTGCGATGGGTGCATCGATTAACTTCTATATGTTCCACGGCGGCACGAATTTCGGATTCATGAACGGCGCCAACTGCGACCCGTCACCGTATCAAGCCGATGTGACCAGTTATGACTACGCCTGTCCCCTCAGTGAAAGCGGTGATTTGTCTCCCCGTTATGAAGGCTATCGTGAAGTGCTGAAGAAGTATGTTGAGATTCCTGCGACTTTTGACGTTCGACCTTCGACAAAACGTGCCTATGGGTCAATCGAAATGACCGAATCCGTTGGGTTGTTGGAGTCGCTTGATGGGTTGAGTCAGGTTCGGCTGAGTGTGAACGCGCATCCGATGGAGATGTACGATCAAGATTATGGCTTCATCCTGTATCGTACGAAAGTCACCGGTCCGCGCATGGGCATCCTGCGCGTGCGTGGATTGCATGACCGCGCCCAGGTTTTCATCAATGGCGAGTTGGTGGACGTGTTCGATCGCGAATCGGGCAACGAATACTCCGCAGTCGATATCGTCAACGATGTGCAGTTGGACATTCTGGTCGAGAATATGGGGCGTGTCAATTTTGGTCCAGCAATGCTTGACCGTAAGGGCATCACAGATGGCGTGACGATCAACGATCAATATCAATTCGGTTGGGAAGTATTCCCGTTGCCGTTGAGCGATTTAAGTAAATTGATGTTTTCAGAGGTGAACACCGCGCCGCAACACCAACCAACTTTTTATCGCGGCACATTGCAAGTGGATGAGCCTGCTGACACATTTCTCGCTTTGCCCGGCTGGACAAAGGGCGTCGTTTGGCTGAATGGATTCAATCTCGGTCGCTACTGGGAGCGCGGCGCGCAGAAGACACTGTATGTTCCGGCTCCACTGTTGAAACGCGGAGCTAATGAACTGATTGTTTTTGAACTGCATGGCACAGGACAATTGACCGTTGAATTTCGCGCTGCGCCAGAGTTGGGATAGCTTATGGCATACCCTCAATTCCCAAAAAACTTTTTGTTCGGTACCGCGACGGCTGCCTATCAAATCGAGGGCGGCTGGAATGAAGATGGCAAAGGGCTTTCCACGTGGGATGTGTTTACGCATAAACGCGGCAAGATTTTAAACGGTGATACTGGTGATACAGCCTGCGATACCTATCACAACTTTCAGACTGACATTGATATCATGTCAGAACTTGAACTCAATGCGTATCGTTTTTCTATCGCGTGGAGTCGTGTGTTGCCGCAAGGCAAAGGGCAGGTCAACCAGAAAGGTTTGGATTATTACAATCGCCTGGTGGATGCACTGCTCGAAAAGAATATCACGCCCTTCATCACGATGTTCCATTGGGATATGCCACAGGCGCTCTTCGAACAATATGGCGGCTTTGCCAGCCGCGAGACATCCAATTATTTTGCTGATTATGCCGAAGTGATCGTCAAGTCACTGGGCGACCGCGTAAAGCATTGGATCACGCTCAACGAACCGTGGGAGCACGCCTTCTTTGGAAATTTTGTCGGCGAACACGCGCCGGGTGTTACCAACCCGTGGACATATTTCAAAGTGGCACATCATGAACTTCTTGGTCATGGGTTGGCGGTTGAGCGTGTCCGTGCATTTGCGCCTGATGCGCAAGTGGGCATTACGCTAAGCCAGTTTCCTATTTATCCGTATGCCGATACGCCTCAAGATCAAGAAGCGGCGCGCTTCGCAGACTTGTTCATGAATCGTTTTTATCTGGATGGATTGTACAAAGGTCAATACCCAGAGGCTTTATTCCAACGGATGTGGCCCTTCCGCCCGAAGATTGCAATTGATGACATGCAGGTCATTTCGCGCCCCTTCGATTTTCTCGGCGTGAATTATTACACCCGCCAGTATGCCCGGTACGTTTGGTATTTGCCCTTCTTCCGTGCCTGGGTGGATCGCGATCCTCCGCCCGGAATCTCGCATCCGGAGTTGGGACTTCAAGCCTATCCCGAAGGTATGCGCGAATTGAATAAACGTTATCGTGAAGAGTATGGGAATCCGGTGGTGTACATCACCGAAAATGGCACCGATGATGCACTGCCTGTTACAAATGGACGTGTGAAAGATGTGCAACGTCAACGTTACTTTGAACTTTATTTGGCAGAACTTTCAAAAGCCATCGAAGAAGGCTCGGATGTACGCGGCTACTTCATATGGACACTGATGGATAATTTTGAATGGGCACGCGGTTACAATCATCGTATGGGCTTGGTGCATGTTGACCATGGCACCCAGCAACGGACCATCAAAGATAGCGCCTACTGGGTTAGGGAATTAATCCGTTCGCAGTCTGCTTGAGATTCTGTACATGTCACCCTGAGGAAGCGTTCTTTGCGACCGAAGGGTCTCGGACTTTAGGCGTAGAGATGCTTCGCTGCGCTCAGCATGACAAAGTGTTCACAACATCCATCAGCCATTCAAACGGTGATGGATGTCTTTCATTTGCTTATAGATCAGTTTGAAGATATCGAACTTCTCATCATACAGCGTGCGGTTTTGTGATTGCGGTTTATAAGTCTGTTTGAATTGCACGAGCTGTGAAATATCGCTAAATTTTATTTCACCTAAACCAACTGCCGCGATCCATGCCGCACCGCGCGCGTTGGCATAGATGGGGTCAGCGACTTGTTTGATCTCCACATTCATCACATCCGCAAAGATCTGGCACCACACATCCGATTGTGCTCCGCCACCCACGATGTTGATGCTGTTCACTTTACACCCCAGGAATTTTTCAACAGGTGATAATAACCAACGGGTGTTGAACGCAATGCCTTCCAAAAAGGCTCGGATGATATCCTCACGCGTATTGTTCAGAGACAGGTTATAAAGTCCGGCACGCAGCGTACGATCATCCACTGGCGCGCGCTCACCCCAGATCCACGGCGTATACATGACGCCATTTGAACCTGCGGGGACGCGGTCCGCAATTTGATCGAGCACTTTGAAAATATCGGGCACGTCCGCTTCTTGTAGTAACTCATCCTTGTGATAGATGATATTGTCGCGCAGGAACGTAAGATTGCCGCCTGCCGTTGCCTGCAATGCCGTGAGCAGATACCGCCCTGGCACTGCGCACGGAATGGACGCGAGACTCGAAGCGATATCCGTTTTCTTGAACGGCACATGCGCCGCCATCCAAGACGATGTGCCAATATAAAGATGCGGTGCATAATCTTCCACCGTGCCCGCGCCAATTGCTGCGGCAGTGTTATCAATCGCGCCAGCCACAACTTTTACATTTGATGAGAGCCCAAGTGCATCCGCAACGTCACTGCGCAGATTGCCGATTACTTTTGTGCAAGCCACGATCTCGGGAAGTTTTTCGCGGTCAACACCAAGGGTGCGGATCAATGAGTCGTTATATTGAATCGAATCGGGGTTACGATTGTCCGTAACCCAGGATGTCAAAATTGAATCGTACGTCGCAACGAACTCGCCGGTCAATCGCAGATTGATGTAATCCAGCACGTTCAAGAATTTATACGTGCGTGCATACAGCTCCGGCATCATGTCACGAATAAACAGCATGTGCGCGGCAGGGTCCTTGCCGGTCATCGAAGGCATGCCGCCCGTCAAACGCACGAAGCGCAGAACATTCGAAATGCCTGCACCATCGATATTGATCAATCCATTCAGTTGTTTGCGTAAATAGGGCGCGCCGCGCATGTCCATCCACAGGATCGCGTTGCCTAAAGCGTTTCCCTCTTTATCGACTGCCACCGTGCCTTCGCCTTGTGTGGACGCACAAACAGCGATCACACCCGAAGCCGAATCCTGATTCCGTTTAATGAGTCGTCCCGCTGCTGACAGGAACGCCTGCCACCATGCCTCCGGCGATTGCTCCGCACCGCCATCAGACGTGAGGATGAGCTGCACAGGCTCACTTTCCCAACCGATCACTTTTCCGCTGACAGTGATCAGCGCAACTTTCATTCCAGATGTTCCGAGGTCAACTGCGAGGATGGTGGATTCTGACATGGAAATACGCCTCAATTAAAACTCAATGACGACAGCAGGATATTCTTCGATGAAAGTAAAACCTGCTTTGCGCGCTGTGGCAGCCGATGCCTCATTCCGTGTCCAACAGTTCCAGCCCACGCGGCGATATCCACGACGATGTGCCTCAGCGAGGAATAACCATGTAGCCAGAGTGGCAAGTCCCTGGCGCTGATGCTTTTCAGTCGTGGCGATCCCGATCTCACAACGCTCACCCACATTGTATTCGGACATGCACCAACCCGCGACCTCATTTGAATGAACAGGGCACAGACCAAAACTGCGTGCCAAAAAGTCTTCCACCGATGCCCGTTCCGAACACATCTCCTCCCTCACTGCATCCAGCCCAGCCATGTCACTGGATAAAAACTCTTGTGTGATCAGTTGCATCGAAAAGCCGTCGGGGAGTTTTAGATCTGTCTTAGGAAGAAAATCAGTGATCTCATAATATTGTCTTGTGCCATGATAAACCTTGCAATTGGTAAACATCTGCTGGAGAGCTGTATTCCAAGTGTCACCAGAAGCGTACACCAAATACACATCATTGGAGAAGGTGCGCGCTATTTCGTCAAGAAAATCTGCTTGGGATACATCACCTGCGCACAATAGCCGGCTGTTGCAGACGAGCACACCAGTTTTTGGCGCGGCCACATCATCGACAAACAATCGCGCGGTGACACAGCCTCCAAAGAATGCTTCCACCAGCGCATGCGACCGTTCCAGCTCACTGAACAATGGACGGGCAAGTTGATTGTGGGGCGAGAAAATTTCTGGCATGTTATTGCTGTTCTTTCATTATCGGATCGCAGTGCTCCAAAGTGTCGTTGCTCAAAAGAGACCTGTTGGGTCGTGAAGTGTATTGTGTTACTGTTACCAAAATTTGAGCGTTTTTGCAAAGACCTTTTGCTCCACTGTCACTGCCAGCCCAGCGCTAAGGATGTACATGATAATGTCCAATAAATCAAAAGAACCAACATAATGAGCTGTTGGGAACTGATAATAGAACAACTGACCAAACTCCAAAAAGATAGGAATGGCAAGTGCGATCAAAGCACGCATTTGCCAGGTCTTCAGCCAGCGTTCACCCAGACAAAGAAAGAAATAAAGCGCAAATGGCAGGATCAAATCGTTAGCGTAACTGATCCAAAGTAACCAGCCAGTGCTTTGAGGCTCGAAGAGAATATAAAAAGGAAAGTTAGCTGTAAATAGATACAAGCCCAGTGAAATTAGTAATAAGATGGCTGCCTTTGCCAATCGCCATGATGTACTTTTTCTTGCTGTATTGTTTGGATAAGAAACTGAACTCATGGGTTACCTCCGTAGACGTTTGATCTATATACCTAAATATGCACTGACCATCGAAATGAGTGTATCAGAATCACTTATTCTTGTGGGTCTTTCATTTGTGTGACAAGTACCGTGCTAACGGCTAATAACCCAATCGCCAGCAACAACGCGGGTGTGAACGAACCGTCCGAGGTCTTCAACGCCGCCATGATATACACGAACACGACCGCGCCCTGACCTGTCAATTGCATTAAGCCATTAGATGTGCCTTCGGGCGTGGGATGTGTGATCTCAGCCGCGTACTGCATGGCGATCGGCATGGCGCTGACGAGAAAGAAACCCATCGCGAAGGCGGATGTGAACAATAACCAACCAGTAGTTGCGAAGGTCAACCCGATCATGCCGGGTATGGCGCCGATGAAAGCCACATATAGGTAACGCTGACGCTGACGCTGTTTATCGGATAAAGCAGGAATGACCACTGCCCCGATCACGCCACCGACGATCATCAGCGCTCCGAGTGTTCCCGCGTCGTTGGGCGTAAAGCCGCGCGGACGGATCATGGCTTCGATCCAGGTGGTGACACCGTTGAATATTCCCAAACCAATGAATGAAACCGCAA
>Ga0180074_1000188_pt1 | contig 12933 bp, 15 predicted proteins | sample EasRiv366_16_10D_FD_121773 | JGI IMG/M metagenome (GOLD analysis project Ga0180074, IMG submission 121773) | Soil microbial communities from meander-bound floodplain in the East River, Colorado, USA - East River metaG ERMLT366_16_10D | ecosystem: Environmental > Terrestrial > Soil > Floodplain ...
AGTCTTTCCAGGAGGGTGGCAATGTCCTCTTCCTTTCCATAGTTCACTTCAAACAATCCTTTGTGCAGGGCTGCCAGTTCCCAGTCATCCTTCGACATATTCAGGCATTTGAATTTGCAGGATTGAATGCACTGGGCGCAATAAACACAACGATCCACGTTATAGCGGGCTACGAAGCGTTTCGCCGCGCGGTCGATAATGACGATCTCGATGGCGTTCGCCGGGCAATCCTTCGAACATAAATTACAACCTGTGCATTTCAATGGGTCGAAGAAGAGTTTGCCACGGAAGCGATCCGCGGTCTCGGGTCTTTCGAACGGATACTTCTCGGTGACAGGGGCTGAGAAGAACGAGGTCAAAATATCTTTGAACATGGAACCAATTTTCATGCCAGCCATCCTTTCAAGAGAACAAGAATCAGAATTTGGCACAAAGCGAGCAACGCTCCGAAGCGCCACCACATGCCTACGGTCTGGTCGATGCGCAGACGGGTGAGCATGGCTTGGAGCGTTGCCATCAAGAGCACCATTATGAGTGTCTTACCCAGGAAGAGTAGTGGGTTCCCAATACCACCCAAATAAAAGGCAGTGACAAGGCTCACGGCGACCACCAACTCCACCGATCGGCCAATATGGAATAAAGCCAGTCCGCGTCCGGAATATTCGGTGAGGGCACCTGCTACGATTTCCGTTTCGGCCTCGGGAGCATCGAAGGGGGGTAATTCCAGTTTCCCCATCAACCCGATCAAAGCAATGAAGAAGCCCACAGGTTGGGTAAAGATCAGCCAATGGTTTTCGGCATAGTCGCTAATATCCTTGATGACCCATGTGCCCGCTACGATAGCCGGACCCAACAGGGCAAGCAGGAATGGCGCTTCATAAGCAAAGAGTTGCGTCAATGCCCGTGTCGCCCCAATCAAGGAGAAGCGATTCGAGCCATTCCACCCCGCGAGCCCCATGCACATCGTCAACAGTGACAACAGATATAGCGTGACGATCAAGTCACCTGGGAAGGAATAAACGGGAACCAGTCCAAGGATCGGCGAATACAGCGCGGCAGTCAACGCTCCGGTCAGCGCCACGATGGGCAAACCATAGAAAAGAACGCTATTGATACCGTGAGGCTTAATCTCCTCCTTGGTGAGTAATTTGAGGGTGTCTGCCAGCGGCTGAAACCAGCGCGGACCGATCCGGTGCTGAAAGCGTGCCACCAGTTTCCGGTCTGCCCATTCGTAGAGCATTCCGCTTAGGATGAGGGTAATGCCCGCCGGAAAAAACATGATGGAGAGAAGAGCAGTAATGGGTGTCATCTCGTTAGTCATCCTTATTTTCTTTGCCCATATTTTTTAATGCCGTACTCGCGCAATTCCGACCACGTTAGTGTATTCGAGCCATCTTTTCTGCGGACGGTCACCATACGATCATTACACGAGAAGCACGGATCCATTCCGGCAATCAACATTGGCGCATCGGCAAGTTGATGCCCGACCGCTTTATTGATGACGGATGTCCAGTTGCATAGGCTTGGCGTACGGATATGGAGGCGGACCGGGCTTTCGCCGCCTGCGCTCTTGATGTAATAGAAAGCTTCGCCGCGCGGCGCTTCCACCCGACTGACGGTCTCACCCGCCGGGATTTTGCGAGGAAATTTAGTGGCGATTTCCCCGGACGGCATGTTGTCCACGATGGTTCGGATGGTGAAGCATGTCACCAGCAACTCCTTCATGCGAACCACGAAGCGCGCTTCCAGGTCGCCACGATCATCGGTGATGATACTAACCGGGAAACGTTTATACGCTCCGTAAGGCGCATCCAGACGCACGTCACGAGTGACGCCTGAAGCACGCGCAGTAGGACCAAGTGTCCCGAAGCGTTTCGCTTCATCCAAAGTCATTGTGCCCACGCCACGTGTGCGTTGCAGAAATGTTGTATCCGTGGTAACAACATCAAGATAGTAGCGGATGCGCTCCTCAAGATAATCCAGCGCCTTGTGGATCGAAGCGGAATGCTCTGCGCCAATGTCGTGCTTGACGCCACCCAAAGAACAGATCGAATAGTTGACACGATTGCCTGTCAATTCTTCCAATAAATTCATGACCGTTTCACGGTCACGCCAGGAGTACATGAAGAGGGTATCGAACCCAGCTTCATGAGCGACCACACCCAGCCAGAGTAAATGACTGTGGATGCGTTCGAGTCCGGCAACCAATTCACGAATAGCAAGAGCACGCTGCGGCACTTCCACCTGCGCCAGTTTTTCAACTCCCTGACTGTAGGCGCTGGTATGCGTGTGCGAGCAGATCCCACAGATGCGTTCCAGCAGATATAAGTTCTGAATCCAATTTCGTTGTTCTGTCGCTTTTTCAATACCACGATGGACATATCCCAGCCGCATTCGAGCGCCGGTGATGATCTCTCCATCTATCGTAAATTCAAAGTGACCGGGTTCCTTCAATGCAGGATGCTGCGGTCCGATCGGAACGATGAATTTATTGCCTACTTTACCCGGCTCCAGTGTCTTCGCAGGTTCAACAGAAGCTGCCTGCTCCGGTGTGAATCCTTCGCGCAACGGGTATACATTGGCGGGCCAATCATCCGGCAGGAAGAGATGCGACGGATCAGGTGTGTTGACAACAGTGACCCCGAGCATTTCGCTCAGTTCACGCTCGAAGAACGATGCCACCGGAATTTTGTCACTGACCGAGGGGATTTCCGGACAGTCTTCGCGCGGTATATGGACTCGCAGAGTGGTCACCGCCGCGCCTTCACAGAACTGATAAAGCGCTTCGAGTTCGTTGGTTTCCACACCGAGGTCCATGCCAGTGATCGCCGCGAGGTATCCCCAGGAGGCATCCGTCAAAGCGGAGGCGGCAGTTGGCAGATCGCCGACGGCAATTTGAACATCCAGCCGATTCGTTTCAGGATTATTTGTAGCTTTCGCAAACGGAGCCAGGATCTCTCCGGCTCGTTGAAGATATGTTTCAGTGGTCATGCTGTCTCCTGGACGCCAGGCATGAGCACCATATCTGGGCGTGTCCCATTTTGAATATATCCAAGTAACTTCACAATGCCGTCGATAATCGCTTCGGGGCGAGGTGGGCAACCGGGGATAAAGGCATCGACGGGCAGCACTTCATCGATATGACCGACCACGTTGTAGCAACCCTGAAAGACGCCGCCGGAAATTCCGCAGGAACCCACTGCCACCACGAACTTCGGTTCGGGCATTTGTTCGTAGGTGCGCAGCAGACGTTCACGAGCCTGGCGCGTGACGGGTCCGGTACAGATCAACACGTCGGCATGACGCGGACTCCCCTGCAATTTGATTCCGAATCGCTCCACATCATAGCGTGGGGTAAGTGTTGCCAGAATTTCTATGTCGCAACCGTTACAGGAACCGCTGTTGAAATGGATTGCCCAGGGCGAGTTCACGCGCGCCCATGTGCTAACCTTTTCAATAATTTGACTAACGTAATTTTGTGAGATGTTCATATCGAACTCCTAACCAAGGATGAGCGCCAGCAAAGCGAGCATCAATCCGCCAAGATATACAAGGCTGACGGGTGCTAATCCGCTTGTGCCCAGCATCAGCACGCCGAGATGCAGAACGGCAAAGAACAATGCCGCTACGAAAAATGGACGATAGCCGGGTGCGGCTGGCTCGGTATCATGTTCTTCACCGCTGGCATATGTGCTTGTCTTCAGGCGGCTTGTCTTGCCGCGCATCGAAACTGCTCTGCTAACCAAAACAAGAATCCCAACCAGAAGGCCATAAATCAAGAAGGCAAAGAGCGGGGATAAAAGTAGATTTGCCATTTAATTTCTCCTTTACTCGCACTGAGCGGAGGGGCGGCTTTTATCCGTCCCGCAGACGAAGCGCCATTGCGAATGTGCTCACCTGCTCTTGCGTGCGGTGCAAGTGTCAACTGCGCTTCGCTCCGCTCAGGACGACGTATCATTACTTTCCAAACATCACCAGCAGCGCTTGCGCGGCGGGGTCCGTTAACCAATTCATGAGTGAAGGCATCAAGCCGAACAGGACAATCGCGAAGGCGAAGATCACCAGTGGAATGCTCATCGCAACCGGAATGGAAGCGCCACCTTCTACAACCTCTCCCATCTTCTGGCGGTACATCATGTTGACAATAGGGGCGTAATACGCCAGCGACAAAACACTGTTCAACGCCGCGAAAATGACCAATCCCATCAGCCAGGGATTCGAGCCCTGAAAGCCTGCTACAAAGATCTGCCATTTGGACATGAAACCAGCCAGCGGAGGCAGCCCGCCTAATGCCAATAGTGCAATGCTGAGTGTTAGCGCCGCCAGCGGATATTTACGCGCCGCGCCTGCCAGATCGTTCACTTCCAGGGGACGATGGATCCCGTTTTGATCGAGCAGGGCAAACATCAACGCGCCGACCGCAAGAAAGGCGAGTCCCTTCATGATCATGTGATTGAAGAGATGGAACGCCGCGCCCTGTGCCCCTGCAGAATTCCCAATAGACAGGGCAATACCCACACCGATCAATATGTAACCAATATGACTCAAACTCGAATATGCGAGCATGCGTTTGATCTGTGTCTGTCGCAATGCCATGAGGTTACCGAAGAACATGTTCAACGCGCCGAAGAAGAGCAGGAGCATGCCCCACGAGATCGAAAATCCGCCAAGCGTGGAAAGCGCACGCAACATTGCGACCAATCCAGCTTCGATGACCACACCCGAAAGCATGGCACTGATCCCGCTAGGCGCCTGGGAATGAGCATCGGGCAGCCAGGTATGCAATGGAACAAAAGCCACTTTAACACCAAAGCCAATCACGAACAGCGCACCCGCAAGCGATAATGCAAGCGAAGTCGAGGACTCGGCTGCGGAACGGATCTGATCCATATCGAGCGTGCCTACATTTCCCAGCACCAGGGCAATCCCCAGCAGGATGAGCACTGACCCGGTCGCGCTTTGCACAAGATATTTCATCCCGGCTTCCAAGGAGGTGGGACGCTCGCGATAAAACGCAACCAGCAGATACGAGGAAACTGCCATTGCCTCGAACCACATCCACAAGTTGAATAAATCGCGAGCGGAGCCCAAACCCACTATAATACCCACGATGGCCAACAGCATCGCGTAGTATTTTTCTTCTCCAACTTCACCAGCAATATAGGGACCGGAAAACAGAACGACGAACGTCCCCAATCCCAAGACCATTGCTGTTAACAAAAAGCTTATTCCATCGGCAGTTAACCAGATCGCATCCAGATGGAAGAGCAAGGCTGCTTTCTGTGAAGTGAACTCCTTCCAACTCAATGCAAAGAGTACCCATGTTGCAATCATTGTTATCAATGCCAGCCCGCGTACCAATAGTGAGCGGCCATTCAACTCGGCTTTGTGGTAGCCAAGCCGTCCCGCCAGATAGACCAATGGCGAAACGCCCAATGGCACGGCAATCATCCACGGAAATAATGTCGGATTCATTTCATGCACTCCAAACCAGGAAGATCAAAACTGCCAGGAACGCGCCGAGAATACCCACGACATTCCAGCTTAAGACACCGGTCTGTGTGAGGCTAAGTTGACCGGCAAATCTATTCACGCTTCTTGCGATGATACGGTTCAGTGAATCAAAGCCGAAGGATGTTTCTACTAACGGATTGAGCCAGCTTCCCCCGAAGAGTTGGAAGCCGCGCATGCGCATCCAGGAAATACCGAAGCCGAGTCCAACGACCAGTAACGCGAACCAGGTGGCGGGGGCGGAAAGGATCGCAGTGACCACTTCCAGCAGCGACTCATGTTCGATCTCATGGAACGGCAGGGTCGTAGACAACAGTCCGTTCAATCCCCCGAAGAGCAACCAGGTGACGAATGTGCCGGCCGCCAGAATGCCCAGCGCAACTTTCATCGCTGAGCCTGCGTTATGAACATGCAGATGATCCCGCTCCGTACCGAAGAACACCAGCCACACCATGCGGAAGGTATAGAACGCTGTCAGTCCCGCGCCGAACAGCATGATGCCATACGCCCAGATCGGCGAACCTTCAAGACCTACTTCCAGAATGAGTTCCTTGCTCCAGAAACCATTCAGGATGGGAACGCCTGCCAAGGCCAGCGCACCGATGATGAAGACATTGCGTACGAAGGGCATTTCCTCTCCGAGCGCGCCCATACGACGCATGTCGCGCGTGCCAATACTGTGAATGACAGAACCCGCAGCCAGGAACAACAACGCTTTGAACACCGCGTGGCTGAGCAAATGGAATTGACTGGCAAACACACCACCTGCCCCGATGGCATAGACCATGTAACCAAGCTGGCTCACGGTGGAGTATGCCAGTGCCCGTTTGAGGTCTGTGGCGATAAGGGCGGAAACCGCAGAGATGAAGGCGGAAACGAGTCCAATCACGATTACAGACATTGCCCATCCAGGCACATGTTCAAATGCCGGATAGAAACGCGCCAGCAAATAGACACCTGCGTTGACCATCGTCGCAGCATGGATGAGGGCGCTGATAGGTGTCGGCGCTTCCATGGCGTCGGGTAACCAGGTATGGAAGGGGAACTGCGCTGATTTGGCAGCCGCGGCAAGCAGGAACCCGAATGCGATAACGGTGAGCAGACCCGCAGGGATTTCTTCCGCCTTGGCAAGCAGGTCAGAAACCTGGTAACTACCGAGCGCGGCATAGGTTGTTAATGCGCCAGCTAGCAATCCCACGCCACCCACTTGAGTAATGATGAGGGCCTTGATACCGCCTGCTACAGCTTTTGGGTCGTCGTTGTAGAAAGAGATCAATGCATACGAACACAGGGCGGTAATTTCCCAGAAGAAGAACATGAAAAGCAAATTGCCACTGAGCAGTAAGCCTGTCATCGCTCCGATGAAGAGCAGCACGAAAGAGTAATAGCGTTTCAATTGCTCTTCGCCCTGCATGTAATCTACTGAGAAGACAACCGCCAGTGAACCGATGACGCAGGCGATGGCTGTCAATGTGACGGCGAGTCCATCGGCGGTGAAAGTTAATTCGCTGAAGTAGCGCCCCATCGGAATGCTGAACGCTGTCTCAGCGGAGGCAAACGGGATCAAAGCCAGGGATGCGACTCCTGCCGCGACGGAAAAAACAACTGCCAGCGTATGCTGGAGGCGTGGATTTTCATCCCGTGTTCGCCAGAGAACGATGGCTCCCATCCAGGGAAGACCAACGACAAGTCCTATTAAGATCGTGGCCATCTTAGCCTCGCAGGGAAGAAATTTTTGCCAGGTCGAGTGTGCCCACACGCCTGCGGACCTGCACAGCCAGCGCCAAGGCCACCACGGCAACAACTGTATCTGCAACGATCACGGTTGCCGCCAGACTTTGACCGAGTCCGAGATTGCCGCTGGCTTTGCCCCCTAACACGAGTGCAACGACGACAGCCTTTACCAAGACCTGCAGCACAAGCACGATCTTGATCAGGTTACGTGTGATAAGCAATCCATAAAAGCCAACGACCAGCAATAACACGACGCCGAAGAGTACAGCGTTTAAGGGAGTAAGAGTCATACGTGAAGCTCCTGTTCAATTTGAATTGCAATGGCGTGGTCCTGGCCGATGGCATGCATCTCATGCAGCGGCGTTTCCTGCGGGTGAACTTTCTCAGAAAGCAGACCCAGAACGCCCATCACACCCGAAAAGATCAAGGCCACCTGCACCCAGACATCCAGGGCGCGGTCCTGCCAAAGCACATTCGCAAGCAATGTCTCACCGTTCGTGTTCGGATGAATTGCCAGTGGATACGCCATCCAGATCACTAGTCCCCCAATCCCAGCGACCAGCAAGAATGCGAGTGGCTTGGGAATGATCGAGCTGGGGTCGACTACATCTTCACCAACGACACTGAGGGCATATACCAGCAGCACGGTCACAAGCCCGGCACCGACGCTGAGTTCGATCACTGCGACTTCGTAGGCACCCAGAAGGTAGAGAGTGACAGTTACAAGCGCGCTGACGCCCGCCAGATACAGCGCAGAAGGTAAGAGATGTTTGGATATCATGGCGCGGTAGGCACAGAGGGATGCGCCCAGCCCCAAGCCAATGTAGTACAAGGTTTCTGTCATATCGTTCGCTCCATTTCGCGTTAAAAGTGCTGTTGAAAAATAATTGTGAAACAGCTCACAAATCAAATTGACACGTTTATTGAGAGATCCCATGGCAGGATCACAGTCACAACTCCATAGATTGCTTTTTTGGAGGTTAGGCTTTTATCAAGTGAGGCTTGGTTTCCAAAGCGGTGGGACGATAATCCCCCTCTACCCATTCCTTGCCACCTGGTCCAATTTCCTTTTTCCAAACAGGCACGATTTGTTTGAGGCGGTCGATGCCATAACGCGCTGCTTCGAAAACATCTGTGTCGCGATGCGGAGAGGCACAGGCGATGAACACGGTCGGCGTGCAGGGATATAGGCGACCGATGCGCTGAACGATGGCAATCCCTTCGATTGTGTTCCACTGTGCACGGATTTCATCCGCGACCTGTTTCATCATGGCTTCTGCCATGGGTTGGTAGGCTTCATATTCCAGATAATCCGTTTCGTGTGGGGCATCACGACGCGTGACACCACGTACCAGGCCTGTGAACATCGCCACGGCGCCATCTGCGGACGATACGATCTGTTTGACCAGATCATTCAAATCCAATTCATCTTCCGTAATGAGAGTGATGGTTGAGAAAGTAGTCATTTCAGCCTCCAGAGACCGCCGGGAACAAAGCCACCTCTGCACCACTCGGGATTTCAAACTCATCGAAAACATATTCGCGATCCACTGCAACCAACGAATGTTTCGCCAGTTCATTGAAAGAAAGGAATTTTTCTTCCAATATATCTCTCAGATTCGCGACAGTGGTTTGTGCAGGAATCTCCATTACAAATGATCCGGTGTTCGCCCGATCACGCAGTGTAGCAAAAAATAAGACGGTAATATCTTTCATAGTTCATAGCCTTTCATTCACTTCTCACGGACAGCGGATTACACCCTGTGCCCATAAACATCCGCCACAGACCAGGCCCGTGTTGCCCAGGCAATCCTCGGCGTTATCTGTAGAGAGTTCGCAGCCACTGCAGAAGGTACAGGACGAGAAGTCAAAGCGCTGTACGCGTTCACGCAGATCCGCATAGTTTTTGGTGTTCCAAATTTCAAGTACATCGTTTTCCAGAACATTGCCAAACACATGTGTTTGCGCGCGGCGCATCTGTTTTCCAAAATAATGTTGGTTGGTGTGCAGAAGTGGCAAACACGGACAAACGCTTCCATCCCAACGAATGGCGGTACTGCCCTGTTCAATGAATGGACAGGAGTCCACAGCGCGGTTCAGTTCGTAACCTGCCAGTTCCAGGCGATATTTTCGAGAAAAAATATCCACCAATACATCTTTTGTCAGATTGTCCCAATCCATGCGCGGCAGATTCACAACAGGAATGGACGGGGTGTTTCGCGTGGCAGTATTGAACACCGCACGCTTGTATAAAATCTGGTCATGCAATTCGGGCGTATGTGCCAACACATTGCTGATCGAAAATTGTTTGGCGCCCAGGCTGATTCCCAGCCGCAGGACTTCGGGCAGGTCCGCAATGTTATCTTTCATGGCAACAAAAGCGATCCCAAGAGCGGGCTTGGTATTGTCGATATCGGTTGCCTTGTAACGTATGGTGCGTAAGGTCTTCAAATTCTCGATGACTTGCGGAAGCGAAGAACCCAGCCGCACATCGGCATAACTTTCGGGCGTGGAGCCATCCAGCGAGACCCACAGCACATCCAAACCAGCACGGATGAATTGCAGCGCACGTTCCTCGGTGAGCAACAGTCCGTTGGAGATCAGTTCAACCCTGGCTCCCAGAGCTTTGAAACGTTTAACCCAATCGATTAGTTTGTGGTGGATCAGTGGTTCGCCGTAACCGCCAAAGAACACTGTGGGCAGCGGCGACATTCCTTTTATTGTTTCGAAAATGCGCTCAAAAATCTTGTCGCTCATCTTGCCGGGCGGTTCACCCCAGACATTTCTCATGCAGGTAATACAATCCAGGTTGCAGAGGTTGGTAACCTCAATGTAGATCTTTGCCAGTTGCGTTGTCGGCCGCAGCAACCTGATCTCGTTGCTGCCTTCGTCCAAATAAACATCGATCCCAGGTTGGATGCCAAACCGTGCTGCGACTTCAGGAGGGAATGCCAATCGTCCGTGTTCATCGACGCTGGCCTTGATGAGCTGCTTCTGATTCATGGATTGCCTTTGCTTATCCTCCGATCTGCGCCATGCGGCGAGACTCGGGATAATGTTGCAGAAACAATTCATGTCCTTCCGGTTTGGCGTCAACTGCCTGTTGAAGGAACGGCAGAATGGACTCGCCGGCACGGGCCGCATCACGAACGTTGACTTCACCGTCCAATAATAAGCATGGGCGCAGATAACCATCAGCAGTGAGACGCAGGCGATTGCAGTTCTCACAAAAATGTTCGCCGAGCGGCGAAATGAATCCAACCGTTCCTAAGGCACCGGGAATACGAAATGTACGAGCAGGTCCGTTGCCGATGGGTGTGGTAAAAGGTTGCAGGTTGAAGGTTGAAAGTCGTGTTTGCATTTCCTGAACCGGGATATAGCGATTAGGCAGTGCAGGAAAACCTTCGCCCCAATTCTGAGCATTGCCCATCGGCATCAATTCAATGAAACGTATGTGCCAGGGATTTTCAATCGTGAGCCGTGCAAGGGCGGGTAACTCGTCAGCGTTGAGTCCGTTCACGACAACGGTATTCAGCTTGAGCGGTGCGAGACCCGCATCATCTGCCGCGGCAATCCCACGCCAGAGTCGGTCAATAGTCCCGCCGCGCGTGATCTGTTTGAATTTTTCGGCATCCAATGTATCGAGACTTACGTTAACGCGCTTCAAGCCTGCATGTGCCAGAGGCTCTGCCATCCGTTCAAGCAGCATTGCATTGGTGGTGAGACTGACTTCTTCAATGCCGGGGATGGAGGCGATGCGCGCCACGATCTCGACAATGTCCACGCGGACGAGAGGTTCGCCTCCCGTGAGACGGACATGCTTCACACCACCCTGGGCAGCTGCTTCCACGATGGAGGCGATTTCCTCCGCCGAGAGTTGGTCCTCGCGCGGCTGCCACTGCACACCTGCCTCAGGCAGACAGTACACACATCGAAGATTGCAGCGGTCTGTGACCGATATGCGCAGGTATGTAATGGGTCGTCCGAAGCGATCAGTGAGTGTCATGGGTTCAGCCTTAGCCCTACTCACAGTGATAATACAGGTTTAGGTTTTCGTCGGCTCGGACGTTCCGTGTCATCCTTTTCGTCACCTTCATATCAAAATCGAGCGCGGTAGGTAACATCTTCAACGGGTAAAAGGTGATCTGGTCACCATCCTGCAATAAGAGATCGAGGTCAGGTTGGTGGTTGGGCTGGGCACTCAACTTCTCATTAATAAATGTATAGCCTCGTTCGTTGGTGCACATGAGCAGATACTCCAAAAGGTCCTTGAGCGTGCTACCCACAGGTAGTTCTAGATTTGTGGTGGAATATTTTCCGGCATCATGAGGCACGTTGCCGTAGTGCGAAAGCTCGCCATGCAGTCGAACGCAAATATGCACGCTGCTCATTTATCCACCTCCAACGGGAGGGAACATCCCTACCACATCTCCATCTTTGAGAGGCGAGTGGTGCTCTTCGATGATGTTGTTGATAAAGACTACGTGCGTCTCTTCGGCGGGGATCTTTAAGTGATCGATCAAATCCCGGACTATGGAACCTTCAGGCATTTCGACTTCAAAAGGCTTGCCAAAGCACGTACCGTCTTTGAAACGAACGAGAGTGGCAAAGAGTTTTACCGTCACACGCATGTTCGTTTCCTTTCTTTATGAAACTTTGATAACAACATTCGCCGGGCTGGAGGCTGTAATCGTGCCTGATCCCGACGGGTCATAGGGCAGCATGCCCAATGTAATTTTTACATTTGATCTGCGCAGTTGAAGCCGCGCAAAACCAAGCTCGGATGAACTTGGGAAGGGTACATATTCTTCCATGTCCCAATTATGGATGGGCACTTCACGTAAATAGAAAGCCTGCAACGCACCGATCCCAGCCGTACCGGAGTAAGCACGCCAATTCGTTGGATCAGAAACATCGGGCAGGATATTCTTCGGATCTACTGCTTCATAGCGAGGCGGCAATGGAACACCTTCGCGGCTGGTCTTGATTCCGAGAATTCGACCGGGGAAGCGCAAACTCGAAATCAATTTTGTTACAACAGGCTCGAACTCTGCGCGAGCCTCCTTGGGGTGCGTGACCATGAAATGCAATACACGAAAATCACGCATCAGGATGCCGGTCCACAACCTTTGATTGTCTTTCTTAGGCAGAACGATCTCTGCTTCAAGACCTGTTGCTTCGCCCAGTTTCCATGGGGCAGAGCCGACCTGTTTGGCACCGATCATGCCGGCCATCAACCCAATGTGTTTATTCCATAACGGTTCGATCGGCTTGCGTTCCCAGTTCCATTCGCCGCGCACCAATAATTGGCCTGTATCCAATCCATCATCGTTTGAAGCCGAGGCGTCATTAAAAGCGTCAGCATCCTGGACAGATTGATGAGTCCAGTGATAAGGATACGTTAGTTCGTATCCCCAAAGGATGTGCCGGAATTTTTTCATAGTGTGGAGTTCACCGGGTCCGGCCTCTGGACCGAACCCGGCATTCTTGTGAAATAAGACTTAGGCAGGTTGTCCGTCATGCACCCAGGCAAACACGGAATCGAGCTGCTCATTCGTGATCGTCCACTTGACGTTGTGAGGCGGCAAGCTTTCATTGCGCATGAATTCCGGCGGGCGGTCATCTTCCGCGGTAAAGCCGGCTTTTTCATTGAAGAGGCGTTCCATCTTCAGGATCTCTTTTCCGAGC
>Ga0180074_1000189_pt1 | contig 12880 bp, 15 predicted proteins | sample EasRiv366_16_10D_FD_121773 | JGI IMG/M metagenome (GOLD analysis project Ga0180074, IMG submission 121773) | Soil microbial communities from meander-bound floodplain in the East River, Colorado, USA - East River metaG ERMLT366_16_10D | ecosystem: Environmental > Terrestrial > Soil > Floodplain ...
GTTTCTGTCCGCCGCCGGATTTGTTATTGCGACCGCGATCACTGTTGTAACCGCCACCGCCACCACCGCGGCTCTTGCCGTATCCACCACCACCACCAAAGCCGCCGCCACTGCGTTCTTCACGCGGACGAGCTGCGCTGACAGCCAGGGCGCGATCCTGGAATTCCTTGCCATTAAACATGCTGATGGCGTTCTGCATATCCTTTTGATTTTCCATTTCAACGAAAGCAAATCCCTTGGATCTGCCTGAGTCGCGGTCTTTGATCAAAGCCACGGACTTGACTGCGCCAGCTTCTGCAAACAGGGTCTGCAGGTCGGTCTCGCTGGTGGTGTAGGACAAATTACCGACGTAGAGCTTGTATTCCATTGTAGTTCTCCTGGAGTTGAGCGATCCTATCCTGTGGACAGCATCACTGCACGAAAGCACTGCCTGTGGACTCAGGCAGGTTGATCAATGTGCATGATAAGTAGTAGTTCTGCAAACATCCAGGCGTATGGTACGAAGCGTCCTTCCGTTTGTTCGCCCGCCTTTATACATGCAAGTCTTGCGATTCTATCACTGATTGGGTTTATTCTCTCGCCCAAGTTTTAGTTAGCCACACACCTGCCCTTGCGGGTGGTGCAAGGGGAGAACACCGAGCCCATTGAGAAAAAAGCTCTTAAATCTCTGTGATCTCAGTGGCTAATAAGTTTTTTACCCACGTCTTTCTCTGACTACGTACGGTCCAAATGCATCTTCCTGATCTTTTCCTTCCACGGCTCCAGCTGACTGACGAATGTGCTAACCCACAGTTTGAGATCACCGTCCTTGGGCGGATCGGGGACTTCATGCTCAAATAAATGTACCATTCCGGGAAAATCATACTTTCCTTCTTCAATCAACCTTCCCGATTTTAGAATGAGTTGCTTCGCCACTTTCTCACTCTTGGCGTCAAATGCCAGCCAGAAGTCGGCGTAATCGGCGTTCAACAAAGCTGGGTTTGCGATGCGCGTCGCGTATTTCTTGGGTATCCCGTTGCGGACGGTCATCCGGCAGGCGTTGATGAATTCATCTCTCACAGTAGTCTGAGTGGAGACTGGCTTTATGGTCAGATACGTCATGGATAAGATGGTGGAGGCCGCGACAACGATCTCGCCGCCGCGCGGACTGCGTTCGCTGATAATAGCGATGGTCATGATTGGATGCATATAAATCTTTCTTTTACCGAATTGTATAGAACGAGTTGAATCTGTGCTCTGGCACCCCTGTCTCTACTGAGATTGTATCACTTGCTGTGAGATTTCAGTCCCCACCTTTCTCAAATAATTCAGTGATTTCCCGCGGCGCGTGGACGATATGATCAGGCTGGGCATTGATCAGTTTACCGAGACTTTGATGCCCCCAATTGACCGCCACACTCTTCACCTCAACCTGCCTCGCTGCGTGGATGTCGCTCACTGCATCCCCAACATAGTACACCACGTCATTCTCTGCTGCGAATAGACTCTTTGCCTTCTGAATCTTTTCCACCTTCGACCCGGGCTGATCCACCGCGAACACCGCGCTGACAAATTGATGAATGTTGTTCTCGCGCAGAAAATTTTCGACCGCGCGAGTTGTATTCCCGGTGACGATGACAAGCGTATGACGTGCGGATAATTGTTCAAGCACCTGCGCCATGCCTGCAAAGATTTTAGGTGGATGAGGTTTTTCGATGAAGCGCTGCAAGCAACGAGTAGCAAATTCACCGGCGAGCTGAGGCGGAATCCCCAATTGCTTCCCATACTCCACAAAAGACATTGTCTCCAGTGCATCGAGATCAGCAGGGGTAGGGATTCGGTCAAAGCCTAATTCCACGCAAACTGCCTGCGCGAAGTCAAGCATATCGTCCAGCGTATCTGCCAGAACACCGTCGAAGTCGAAGAGGATCAATGTCATGAATTGTGTTGATTATATTAGGTGATTTGCCAACCCCACAAACTAAATCCCCCATCATAGAGACAGGAGATTTTAGTTACGCATGGACGATCACATGCTCGCGTGTTAACTCGATGAACCGATTGGCTGTCAGATCAGAAATGATTTGCTCAAAGTTTGCGATCAAAATCGATTCAAGTTCTTTGTTGTTGATATTACCCGTTGAAAATAGGAGCAATCTGTCCGGGCGGTTTTTCAACCAGAAGGAGGCGGCAAAGTCCGAGTCTTTTGTGACAACGATGCAATTCTGCTCGTCGGCATATTGCAGGATCGCCAGATCGGTTGCAGCATTTCCGTCAGGCAAGTCAAGCGTGTGAATGGATTGATGACCGTGTTCGCGGAAAATATCAACCAAACGCTGGGACAGATTGGCGTCGGTCAAAAAGTTCATGCGCGGATCACACTTATCCGTTTGACTTGACTCAAGCGTGCCGCATACAGCAACACAGCCTGAATATCGGCAGGTTCAAGGTCTTCGTAATCCAGGAGGATTTCTTCGTTGGTCATCCCCGAGCTAAGCGTTTCCAACAACCATTCCACCGAGTAGCGCAGTCCGCGGATGGTTGGCTTGCCAAATGCGATTGTGGGGTTTATGGTAATTCGATTAAGGAGCTCTTGACTAGTCATAGCTAAATCTCCTATCTCAATCATACACGATTTTATGCCATCATAAACAGAAATCTCCCATGCACTGCCGATGGGAGATTTCTAAAACACTTACTTCCAAAATCCCGTATGGACTGCGCGCGCTTCTTCATCCAACTCCGTGGCGGGACCATCCACTTCAACATTCCTCTGGCTGTGGGCAAATACTTCACGGCTTGCGAGCACTAACTGATCGGGGGATGGACCGATAATTTCATACAGAGCAACTTCACTTAAGGCGTAGACGACGCGTCTTACATTTCCCCAGTAAATTGCGCCCGCGCACATCGCGCACGGTTCAGTACTTGTATATAACGTACACTTTGCCAGTTTATCTGCTGAATAATTTTGAGAGGCAAGTCGCATGAGATTGGTTTCGGCGTGACCTGTGCAATCTTTGCCAGTGACTACCGAATTCTCTGCCTCTAGTAGCATCTGATTATTCTCATCCACCAGAATTGCGCCAAAGGGATGATTACCATGCGCGCGCGCATGGTGCGCCACTTCAATAGAAGTGCGGAGGTGTTGAAGGTCTACTATGGATTTCATCGTTGAATTCTCCCGTGCCAGTTATTTTTTGACTTGATAATTAATACCATCATCCACTTTGGGGAGGAAAATGATGATCAATACAACCACAGCAATATAGATCAGATAACTCAAAAGCGGAAATGGATGCGCCACTAAAATTGCGACAAGATACGCGCCATTAACGATGGCATAGACCGGTGTATGCCGATGCAAGTATTTTGCACTGAACTCAGGAGTCGCTAGATGAGGGCGGTAGTGAACATATACCAGCATGACATATCCGACAGCATTACAAGTGATTAATGTGAGACCGTAAAAAATGATCGGTCCCGCCTGGTAGGGATAACGTCCCAACAGCGAAGTAGGGAAGGGGATAAAACTTACGCACAGTAACAATAGAATATTCAGCCACAGGAATCCCCGGTCAGTTTTCTTCATTGCATGCATGGAGTTGTGATGCGTAACCCAATACAGCCCGATGATAATAAAGCTCATCACATACGCCAGGATGCGCGGTAACACGGAAATCAAAGTTGCCTTGAATTGACTGTAATCCACTTCGGGGAAACGAATATCTAGGATCAATAAAGTGATCACGATGGCAAACACACCATCGCTAAAGGCTTCTAAGCGGGATTTTTCCATGGTGCGATTCTCTTATGCAAACGAGACTGATAATCCGAGAAAATTGCCATAGCGTTCTGTCGCATCGGCAATGGCACGATTTTCGACTTTTGTTAATTTGCTAAATAATGTTAATTCAATAACGACTTCACTCTTCTTGAGAGTTCGCTTCCATGTGCCAACAACCTGACCGTTGAGCACAACTACGTTATTAAAGAGAAAGTTGCCGCGGGAATCCAGCTTTTGATTGTGCTGTGTGTCATAGATCGCGCTACGGTCTGTATAGCCGACAGTGTACTCATCATAGTTTGGCAGTAAGTATACAGTTGGAGTTGGAGCTTGTGTGTACACGGAGTCAGCAAACCAATAAGTTTGCCCATTATCAACCTCGCTGATGAGCTTGGGTTTGATTGAGTCGAGCCCTCTGCGGGCGTCAGTCACGGTCAGCCCTGACCACCACACAAAATCCTGCAAGGTAGCAGGTCCATGGCTGACAAAATATCGTTTGGCGAGTTCTGCCAATGCCTCATCGTGTTCTAAAGCCTTGGCGTTTGGCACTCGTTCATCGAGCAGTGCATAAGTAAACTGTTTGCCGCGCCTTGCTCCGCTACAGATGACTCCATTCAGTTCGGCATATATGATCAGATAGGTGAAGCGTAACAAATCATCACTGGCAATGCCGTTCTGCTTAAGCGCGGATGTAAGTTCGGCGCGAGTTAACTGTTTCCCGCCTTTTAACGCTTTGGTGAGTACGGCGTTGCTGCGCTTGAAGGTTGCTGTATCCAGTTCCAGCTTGCGAAAATATGTGGCACTCTGAGTGAGGATGCGCGGCGCAGTGAGCGCCAGCATCCAGCGGATATCTTCAGGTCTAACAAGATGCCATGTAGGACGCATGACGTGTGTGCGCAGGATTGTTCCTGCGTTGAAAGCCTGTTCAATGACATCATCCGTCGCGTTCTTGATGCGTTGACCAAGCGCCCGTTTTGCTCCAGCATAATCCTGTGATTGAACAGCACCCAGCCAGCCCACCACATCGGCTGGATTTGTAAATGTAGTTGTGGAAAGTTGTTGATTATGAAGACGTTGAGTAGTAATATTAAAGTTTTTCATGGAAGCGAGTATATCGCAATAAAGGATTTTGGAAGTTTTGACTCACATGCACAGAGACATGTCAGGTTTTATTCACCCAACCCTATAAACAATAATCTCCTGTCGCGAACAACGAGCCTTATCTAATAGACGAATCAAATCAAGTTCGTACAATCAAGGTCGCCAGCATGAGCGAAAACTCTGGATTTGATTGTGCGAAGTCTAGTTGATATGTCTATAAGAGCCCAAAGCTGTGTCAGTACACACGCGATTACCACAATCGCAAAAATAATAATGAATCCAATAGACCCATAATGTGTGGTTGGATTTTGCGACTCATGGATACTTCTTTTTCTTTCCTGGTTGAGAACCATTCGTTTTCTTTTCTTTTGACTGTGATAAATTACCTACAACCTTGCCAAGAGACATAAAACCTAAGATCAGAACAGCCAGAACTACAACAACCATAGAGATAAGTCCGTTCATACCCCCTGCGCTCCACGAAAAGGAGTCGATACAAATGAGAATCCCTGCAATTACAATAATTATGATAGCAGTTTGCGAATACGATTTATCGTTTCGTTCTTTTCTTTTATTTAATGTCCTAGCTTCTTTTGTGATTTTCCTTTTATTTACCACAAGATTTTCGGAACTGTTATTATGCTCGGAATGAACTGTACCCAGCTTGCGAGGTCGTAGTAATGCTTGATTTCCTCGCGGATCGTTTAATCCTTCAAGGATTTGCTTGGCAATATCCCTAACATCTGCATCAGAATCGTCAAGCGAATGGATTATATAATTCAATCCGCGTTTATCTCCCAATTGAGCAAGAGCCTCCGCCGCATCCATGCGAAACATCCATTCATCATCATTGTTGATGATTTTTACCAATCCATTGAGGTCCCCCATTTGTCTCATCTCGATGATCTTTTCTTCTTTAGACATATATCCATCTTTCCTTATTCACAAAATAAATATGAATGACTCTGCTGCTATTCCGGCAAAATTGCCAGGAGCAGAATCATTCCTCCAAACGAACCGATAACTGTTGCAATAATTGCTGCGATTGTTGTTCCCAATCTGGTTTTTCTCAGTGCATAACCTGCTACTGCGCCAATTATCCCGAACAATATAACTCCTAATCCAAGCAACGCAACCAAAAGAGTGAAGAAGAGATCGTTCATTCCGCCTTGGAAAAGTATAAAGAGCAGGATAAAAAATACAGGCAAAAATCCAACTTTTGCCCCAATCCCAACCGCTTGCCAATTTGTTACTTGTTTCTTCCTCATAATTTTTAACACCCACCCAAAATGAAGCAGAAGCCGTATACTCCGCCAGAGAAAATCCACAGGGCTATTCCTAAAATTGCGCCGAGAATTCCCCCAACCCAGGTTGCAGTAGACGACTTTATTAAGGCGTTAGCTGCTATCGCTCCCACTATCCCAAGAAGTACTCCTGGCAAGCCAACTACAATAGCAACAATGATTCCGAAGAGACCGAACGAAGGTAGCGCAAATAAGAAGATCAATACGATAGGTCCAATTCCAGCCTTAGCCCCGACCCCAGCTGCTTGAAAATTAGTCATTTGCTCGACATTTTCGCCTAATTTTCTGAGGGCTTTCATGGCAGTATCTCGTACTGATGTATTCTTATCTGCCTGGGCTGCAATTCTCAATGCGCCTAAGACTTGTTCGTTGTCTTTTGCCCGTTCTCCCAAAAGATCTGCCGCCCATCCTCGAACATAGGCGTCGCTAGAATTTTGTAGTTGATCCAAGAGACTTTCAATGCTTGTGTCTTGCGTTTGTTCAGCCATTTTTACTCCTTTACAACTTTTCCCTACAAACAATAAACCCCTTATAATTGCGATTAGTTACTCCAAGACTATCCAACTAAAGACCAAGAGACCATATGACTACCCTCATCGAATGCATCCCCAACTTTTCCGAAGCGCGGCGACCCGAAGTCATTGACCAGATCGTTGCCGCCATCCAATCGGTCAGCGACGTGAAACTCCTCGACCGTTCCTCCGACCTCGATCACAATCGCACAGTACTCACCTTTGCAGGCTCACCTGCAGGTGTCGAAGAAGCCGCCTTCCGCGCCATCAAGACCGCCTCCGAACTGATTGATCTCAACCAGCACACAGGCGCGCATCCACGCATTGGCGCCACGGATGTTGTACCTTTCGTCCCGTTGAGCGGCGTCAGCATGGACGATTGCATCGCTATTGCCAAACGCCTCGGCGAGCGCGTCGGCGGCGAACTCAGCGTTCCCGTCTATCTATATGAAGCGGCGGCAACCCGTGCCGAGCGCGCCAATCTCGAAAACATCCGCAAGGGACAATACGAAGGTCTCAAAACAGAGATCGAGTTCGACCCGGATCGTGCGCCCGATTTTGGCCCCACAAAACTTGGTACAGCCGGAGCCACCGTTATCGGCGCGCGCAATCCGCTGATCGCCTTCAACGTTTATCTCACCACCGATGATGTCAGCATCGCCAAGAAAGTTGCCAAAGCCATCCGCCATTCCACCGGCGGTCTGCGTTACGTCAAAGGTCTCGGTCTGCTCGTTGATGGACGCGCGCAAGTCTCGATGAACCTCACCAACTTCCACGATACGCCGATCGCGCGCGTCGTTGAAACCGTTCGACGCGAAGCCGAACGTTACGGCGCTGCCATTCATCACAGCGAACTTGTTGGATTGATTCCCCAGGAAGCTTTGGTGGATGCGGCGGTCTGGTACACCCAACTGGATGGATTCTCCCCCGAACAGATTCTTGAATCCAGACTTTTCTCTGAAACCTCCGCCGCGACTCCTTCTCAGCCTCAGCCTGTTTCATTTATAGAAGAATTAGCCTCCCCGACACCGACTCCCGGGGGCGGCTCCGCGGGTGCATTTGCAGGCGCGATGGGCGCAGGACTCGTCGCCATGGTTTCCGGACTCACCATCGGCAAAAAGAAATACGCCGAAGTTGAAGCCGAAATGCATGCGATCCGAGTTATGGCTGAGAAACTCCGCAAGGAACTCACCCAAGCTGTGGACGATGACTCTTCTTCCTTTGAAGTCTTGATGGCAACCTTCAAGATGCCCAAAGAGACCGATGAACAAAAGTCCGCGCGTAATGCGGCAATTGTTCAGGCTACGCTCAATGCGGCACATATTCCACTTCACACTGCTGAAGGCGCCGTCAAAGTGATGGAACTTGCCTTGAAGTGCGCCAAACACGCCAATTTCAACGCCATCAGTGACTCGATGTCTGGCTTTGCCATGGCGCGTGCGTCGCTTACTGCTGCTGGATATAACGTGCGAATCAATATCAACTCCCTTGAAGATAAGTCAGTAGGGGAGAAGATGTTGAACGAACTGGCTGATCTCGAAAAGAAAGCCGATAAACTGGAAGCAGAAATTCAAACCGTGATGAAAGAGCGCGGCGGTATATAAATTCTGGAGTCAAACAGCTTGCTGTTTGACAAAAACGTTCAGCAAGCTAAACGACTCCAGAGTTAATCATCGAAATTATCAAAAATATCCACCCTGTCAATCGGCTGGTTCATCACCGCATTTTGAAAATCATCATCCGCCTTTTCCAAAAACCAGCGATAACTGCAAAATGGATAATCTTCTGCATTCTCAGCCAGTTCATGTTTTACAGGATTAAGATGAACATAATGCAGACGCGCATAATACGATGTTTCGAGTGTAATACAAGTATCCCAATAGTTGTACCAAACCTTGCGCCCTAAAGTTTTATCTAATTTGTTCAACTCCACCGCAGATTTGGAATGGATTTGTCGGATTAATTTCTCCAAAGTCAATGCGCTTTCAGGTGCGCGTGCGATAAAATGGTAATGATTTTCCAGAATCGCCCATGCTTCCAAATCCCATTTCCACTGTGTGGTGCGTTCCAGTAAAATATCCATGACCAGTAATTTATGTTTGTCACTTTTTAGTATATGTTTGTTATGTAAAATTGCTCCGGTCACGATATACATAGCATTTGGAACAAAGTAGTGCGGTGGGTTGTGCGGATAGATTTTGTAGATATCTTCCATAATTCGAGTATAACATTTGGAATACAGGAGCTTGCTCCTGTAAATACGCCAGCAAGCTGGCGGACTCCAGAAAAAACAACATGAAATTCTTTTTGCCTCTTTTTGTTTTCCCTCTCCTTCTTGCCTCCTGCGCACCTGTTCGAAATGTAGCTGCGTTGCCTGATGAAACTGCAATTGTTATCTTTCATCCTGAAGCGACTGCAACTTTCATTCCACCCTCACCAACTTCTGCGCCAACCCAAATTCCCTGCAGCCCGCGGACCGTGGATTTTTGTATCACTGATGGACATCTCATCCTTCGGCGACCCATTCAACCTCCGGACAATGATTCAGTGGATAAAAGCTACCGGTATGGCACAACAGCCAACGGGGCGCGTGACCCGCATCACGGTGTCGAATTCCTCAATAGTTCTGGGACTCCCGTCCAATCTGCGGGGGATGGCATCGTGTTATTTGCCGGTCCAGATGTGGAAGCGGTATATACTCCGTGGAAAGATTTTTATGGGAATGTGATTGTCATCCAGCATACTGATGATTTGTACACTTTGTACGCGCATCTTTCAGAGATCGATGTTCAAGCAGGTGACATTGTGCAGGCGGGGGATGAGATCGGCAAGGTCGGGAGTAGCGGTGTAGCAACAGGCAGTCATTTGCATTTTGAAGTTCGTCGAGGCAATGCGGAGAATTATTTCGCGACGCAAAACCCAGAGCTGTGGCTTATCCCTGAACGGGATGAACGCAATTTGCATTACGGTGTTGTGGCTGTTTCAATTTTGAACGAGGCGAATGTGTATCAATTCGCTGACTTTACCATCCAACGCTATTCCAGGTCATCTGATGTGCCGGAAAAAACATATTATATGAACACTTATGTCCCGGAATTGACAATGAATGAGGAAAATGCTGCGTTGAGTGAATTGCCAGCCGGGCACTATCGGATCGCATTGAAACTAAACGGTTATCTTTACGAGCGTTGGGTTGATGTACAATCGGGCAAATTAACGCAGACAATTATTATTGTGAAATAGCTAGATCAAGTCGCCGTCCTCGGCGGCGGGACGCCGCCGAGAGCATATATTAAATTTTGGAGAGAAAAAATGGGACTGAAACCTGATCACTGGATCCGCAAGATGGCACACGAACACCGCATGATCGAACCCTTTGAGGATAAGCAGGTTCGACAGGGCGTGATCTCTTATGGCGTTTCGTCGTATGGATACGATGTCCGTGTGGCGGATGAATTCAAGATCTTTACGAATGTCTTCTCTGCAACTGTAGACCCGAAGAACTTCGATACCAAATCGATGGTGGATTATATTGGCGATGTATGCACTGTCCCACCTAATTCATTTGCTTTGGAACGCACCGTGGAATACTTCCGCATCCCGCGCAAGGTGTTGACAGTTTGTTTGGGTAAATCCACATATGCGCGTTGCGGTATTATCGTCAACGTTACGCCGTTCGAACCAGAGTGGGAAGGTTTCGTGACATTGGAAATCTCCAACACTACGCCGCTGCCTGCCAAGATCTACGCCAATGAAGGCTTGGCACAAGTCCTTTTTTTTGAAGCGGATGAAGAGTGCGAAATCTCGTATGCTGATAAGAAGGGTAAATATCAGAAGCAACAGTCGATCGTGTTGCCGAAGTTGTAAAAGCCAACGGGCTGAGGTTTCCTCAGCCCGTTTTTGATTAGTGAGAGTTATCTCGCTTTGCGTCTTCCATTGCTTTGTTGGTGTTGACGAATGGTAGTATGAGTAAGCCAACAACGAAGAAGAAGATCAGTGCAAGAATAGCGATGCGCAGGTTGCCAAAGATAGTGACTGCGATCCCGAAGACCATCGTCCCAAGCCAGGATGTGCCTCTTTCGCTGATCTCATAGATCGAGAAGAATTCTGCCTCTTTGTTTTTGGGGATCATTTGCGCAAACAAACTGCGGCTGATGGCTTGCGAGCCGCCGAGTACGAGGGCAATGATGGCACCCAGGATCATGAATTCAGTGGCACGCGAGTCGCCTTTCATGCCGCCGTAGGCATAGATTACCACGCCAGACCAAATGATTAGGCTTACAATGATGGCTTGTTTGGCGCCGATCCATTTTGCGAGTTTGCCCCAGAATAACGCGCCAAAGAATGCCACGAATTGAATCAGCAATATGACCGAGATGAGAACTTGTGTATCAAGTTCGAGTCCACCTCTGAGTAATGGGGCGGCGGCAAATGTTGATGCGATGGCAATCACGGTTTGGATGCCGTCGTTATAAATGAGATAGGCGGTCAGATATTTGGAAGTCTCCGGTGTGGTGCGGGCTTTGTTGCGGAGGAACCGAACCAGCAAGATGATCGGTCCGAATAATGGAATGAACACAGGCAGAATGGCAAGTTCAGAGTCCAATTTACCGCTGGTCATCAATTGCGTGATATAGGGAGTGATCAGCGGTGCCCAGATAAAAATCAGAAGTGGCGACAGCAGATAGAACGCAACGGACCTTGCCGGTACCTCCATGGTTTTGGAGAGCTGCTTGAAGGCGATGCTAAACAAATTTTCACCAGGTGGTATTTCATGCGCAGCATGACGTGAACGCAGCCGTCCCCAGGTGACCGTCGAGAAAGCCAGCCACCAAACACCAGCCGATGCCAGGTTGATGCGAACCGACAGGCTCTCTGAAATCCCAAAGCTTTCGTGAAGCAAATACAGAACCAGATTGAGCGCGAGCAATACAAATCCGCCAAGATACCCCATGGCGAAACCGTATGAGGATACCCGGTCACGTTCTTCTTCACTGGCAATATCTGGCAGATAGGCATTGTAAAATACCAGTGCAGCGCCAAATGATAGGTTGGCAATAACAAACAGGAGAGGTCCAAGCATCCATGTATTGAGAGTAATAAAAAACATTAGAGCTGTCGCAATTGCCCCGATTGTTGCAAAGAGTTGAAGCATTTGTTTGCGGCGATGTGAATAATCCGCGATTGCGCCGAGGATGGGCAGAAAGCCTGCCTGAAAGACAACCGAAAGCGAAATGGCAAACGGGACAATAGCTTCAGGCGCAACTGGCAAGCCCAGAAAATTGACAACCAATGATTGCCCGCTGGCTTCTGTCCATGCTGTGCCAGTTCGAGCCAGAAAGTCAGCCTCTGCTACCGAAGTGGCTAAGCCTGAAACATAAGGTCCAAGAAATACAGAACCAATTGTTGTGCTAAATGCCGAGTTTGCCCAATCATACATTGCCCAGCCGAAGATTTCGCGCCTATCATTTACTACTGGTGCCTGCGATGCGGTCATTATGCCTCCAAATTTTTTGATTACTATCTATCAAAACCCCGTGTAACCTTTATAAGTTGCGAAACGTCTGATATATGATAGAATCGAACCAGTTATGAATAAGGGTGGAGTTTGAAAATAAAGGGCAAAATCCCTTGCGTATATATTAGCCTTCATATATAATTATCCCTTGCTATCCCGCCAAACCATCAGCGGGATGTATTCGTGTGTATACCGGCTTCTCGCTTCATCACTACATTTGAATTGTAACTGTTACTTGGCAAGCACTAAATGTAGAGATTGGATCCGGTACTTCGTAACGGCGCACAGACACCACCAGGTTAGGAGTGAACTGAATGTCTTCTTCTTTGCCCCGCAAAAGCTATGCGCGCATTCCCGTCAACATCAAACTACCAAATCTGATCGAAGTCCAGTTGGATTCATTCGAGCGCCTCAAGCGCGAAGGATTGGGTGATCTTTTTCATGAGGTCTCGCCCATCGAATCATACAACAAGGGAATGAAACTATTTTTCCCGGGACGCGGCCCTGAAGCCAAACAATGGGGACTCAAATATTGGTTTGGTGATCCAAAGCATGGGATCGATGAGTGCGTTGAACGCGATCTCACCTATTCCAGTCCATTGTATGTATCTGTATTGCTGGCAGGCGCAGATGTGCCTGAACCGATCAAGCAGGATATTTTCCTCGGCGACTTCCCCGA